>Ga0105239_10001584_pt1 | contig 30052 bp, 25 predicted proteins | sample KBSC44metaG_FD_92761 | JGI IMG/M metagenome (GOLD analysis project Ga0105239, IMG submission 92761) | Corn rhizosphere microbial communities from Kellogg Biological Station, Michigan, USA - KBS C4-4 metaG | ecosystem: Host-associated > Plants > Roots > Rhizosphere > Soil | place: Michigan, USA...
GACCAAGGGTCCAAGTAGGTACTAACTAAATGAGATACAAGTACCTAACTGATATTGCTTCTGTACCAGATACCTATATGAGCACGTTGAAATTTAGGATCGATGAGGTGCTTTCAGTGTAGGGTGTCCCAACTACGTAAGCACTCGCACATACCTTAGGCGGTGTGGTTAATATGTATATGTAGGTCCCCGGAGCCGCACATGCAAGAGTCTGCCGGTTGGCTGGCCTTGCAGCGAAAGCGCCCAAAGTGTGGGATGCTGATACAAGGACCCGCCTGGCTGTCACCCCTTAGTATTACTACTCAGTACCGTTATTATGATTGGAACCCCCGCTGGCAAAGTAGCACGGGCATGTTGGCCGTCACTGCTCCACGGCGCATCAATAACAGCGTCCCTCCCTAATGTACACAGCCTTGTCCTCCATTACTGTACCCAGTATTCACGGAATCTGCTCAGAATGCGTCTGTCCCACGATCTACAAAAGCACGCACCGAGGACTCAACGTGAGTTAGGCTTAGCTGCTCAACCTAGCCGGCTGGAGGACCTACTCGTGCGAATTACTTAGTAGCAGGAGTCTAAGATCTTATCCAATGCATCGCCTGCACGGACTCCGAGAATTTCTCCTGCTTTAGGCGGTGCGATTTCCAAATTCGCAGATCTGGCCTGTTACATCTAATAGGATTTAGGACTCGTAGGTTAGAATTTTGCATTGGCCTCCCACGCCCATTGCTATGATGAAAATCTCTTGCTTTTTGAGCCAGGTCAGCCAGCTTAGCAGCATATTACTTGATTGCTCACTCGGCTCCCCTTCCTATGATTGATGCCGTGCATGAACCAGAGTCCACGCAGTCCACAGACAGAGTCTTTCATCCCGCTCGTGAAGGGATTCTTTGTCCGCCTGACCCACCCACACAACTCCCGTGCTGCGTAGCGAGGCACTGACGACCCTAGCTAGCCCCCTCGGCCTCTGGGAAGGCCCCCCAAGTAGCCGCTCCTTCCCCAGAATCCTTATTTTCTCGAGTCTACAGACTGCACCTGCCTGAATTTGCACCTGCACCCTGCACCTTCCCCGGCACCAACAGATCCATCCCTTCACCGCAAATCGAAGTATTGGCATCTGTTCAGAAGTAAATTTCTCTCCCTCTCCCTCTGCCTGTCGACCCCTGCAGATGCATAACCTCAAATCAGAACGACTCAGAACAAATCATCCCATCAAAACCTCGGTCGTGTGATCCCACTTCCACGCAAACCCAATCTCGTACTGTGCGGTTGTACCCTGCCAAACCCCCACTCAAGCCAACCGTTTTCCAAACACCCTCTCCAACGGGTGGGTCTGAAACGACATCATAGTCAGAGTACTAAGACTACCAGACCCTTGTCTTCAAAAGTCGCCCACTTCGCTTCTGCGTGCCATCTCTCCCAGCAAGTATTGACTTAATTACTACCTATATCCTTCGGCCACCGCCCAACCCTCTTCTGACCTCTTATCCTTCTTCTAGCACTTATCCTCCACCCGTCCCATCCCTTTGTCATGAGCTTGCCAGATGGGCAACACCACAGACGGAACTCATCCATAGAGCGTCGAGATCCCTATTCTTCACCTTCAGTCTACTACGATGAAGAAGCTGTAAGACGTCAACTGCTAGGCGCTCGCAACAGAACAGTTTCTTCAGTACGTTTTCTGCACAGCCGAACTTACTCGTCAACTTAGTGCTAACGACTTGCTCCGAACAGTACATCAAACCTGCTCGGGAGACCCTGTTTGAGGCCACCAAAGGCGCTTATCCTGTTCGCCGTACCAGTCATGGTTGGTTCACCCCACCGACACTCGTCGTACTCGAGGCTGACATTCCTTCTCGTAGATGAGTACTATCAGCACCACCAAGAGCTCTTGGTGGACGTGGCACAGACCCTTAAGGACCTGATTACGAGAGAGGACATCGATGGTAATCAACAGATCACTATTGAAGACAATGGTCCGAAGGTAGCCTCTGCTCAATTCTTCGTCTACAAGCGCAAATCACTAACACAGCGACAGCACATTTCCTTGGGCACCTTCGCCTCGGCCGGATACCGTTCAACCGAAGTCCGCGGAAACTACATGATCAGTAACCTCCTTCAGGAGTTGACCTTGGCACAAGATCTGAAGAAAAAGGTGGTTAAAATACATCGTTCTCGGCTTAGTGAGAACCCCGTGGATCGACTGTCCCGTCGCATCAGAGATGAGTTCTGGAATAATCTGACTAGAGCACTCGATGCTGCCACAATTGAAAAAGCTGGAAAAGATCCAAAGGATTGGACTGATGATCCAAGACCGCGTATCTACATTCCTCGTGGCTGTCCAGAACAGTTCGAGTATTACACCCAAGTCGTGAGCGACCAGCCAGAGATGCGACTAGACGTCTGCTGGCTCCCAGAAGGTCCCATTACTGCAGAGTATGTTCGCAGTCTCAACAATGCTCCTGGAATCCTCGCACTTGCCATGAGGAAGACAATGATCAATGGAAAGCAGACACTCAAGGGCGAACCTTTCATCGTCCCCGGAGGTCGCTTCAATGAACTCTATGGCTGGGACAGTTACATGGAGTCCATTGGTCTGATCGAGAATGGCAAAGTTGAAATGGCCAAATCCATGGTCTTCAATTTTGCCTTTTGCATCGAGCATTACGGGAAAATCTTGAACGCCAATCGGTCCTATTATCTGTCACGATCTCAGCCACCCTTCTTGACAGATATGGCTCTCAAAGTCTACGAAAAGATCAAACACGAAGTCGGCGCCTTGGACTTCCTTCGATTGGCCATTCGAGCAGCAATCAAGGAGTATTATAATGTGTGGATGTCAGCTCCTCGCCTTGACCCTGTCACAAATCTTTCCCGCTATCGCCCTGATGGCTTGGGCGTCCCACCAGAGACCGAATCCTCCCACTTCCTACACATTCTTACGCCATATGCTGAGAAGCATGGCATGACATTCGAAGAGTTTGTTCAAGCTTACAACAGTGATCAAGTGCAGGAACCAGAGTTGGACGAATACTTCCTTCACGATCGGGCAGTACGTGAATCGGGACATGACACATCCTACCGGCTGGAGGGATGTGCAGCAAACCTAGCGACCATTGATCTGAATTCGTTGCTGTACAAGTACGAGATCGACATCTCGTGGTGCATTCGGCAATACTTCAAAGACCGATTGGTCATCCCACCGGAATTCCAGACTGACGCCAATCGTAAAGAAGGCTACGAGACTTCCGCCACGTGGGATCGCCGGGCTCGATTGCGCAAGGCTCGTATCGATAAGTACATGTGGAATGAGGCCAAGGGTATGTACTTTGACTATGACACAGTCAACAAAAAACGCACTACCTACGAGTCGGCTACCACCTTTTGGGCCATGTGGGCAGGCTGTGCGTCTCCAAAACAGGCGGCTGCACTTGTCCACAATGCTCTACCCAAATTCGATTGTTTCGGCGGGCTCGTTTCCGGGACAGAAGAATCTCGTGGTCAGATCGGGATCGAGAGACCGAATAGACAATGGGACTATCCGTTTGGTTGGGCTCCCCAGCAAATGCTTGCCTGGGGCGGACTAATCAAGTACGGCTACATTGAAGAAGCACAACGACTGGCATACAAATGGTTGTATATGGTCACCAAGGCATTTGTCGATTTCAATGGTGTCGTTGTAGAGAAATACAATGTCACTCGTGAACTTGACCCACACAAGGTTGAAGCCGAGTATGGAAATCAAGGAGCTGACTTCAAAGGAGTTCCTCGCGAAGGGTGAGTCATTGACAGTCATCGAAAATTATGCTCGTTGCTAACTATGAATACTAGCTTCGGTTGGGTCAATGCCAGCTATGTATACGGCTTGTCATTCATTCCTATGCATATGAAACGAGCGCTTGGAACCATTACGCCTTACGAAACTTTTGCGCGTGCAACAGAGATCAAGCTTGGAGCGGATGAAACGATCAAAGAAGGCTCAGATGAATCTATTCCGGGGTCTGCCGACGAGGCTGAAGCGGCCGTAACCTCTAATCCGGAAAAATGAATCACCGGCTCCCGGTATTTGTTGCGGGAAGTTGCGGAATGACATTGCATCTGCATATTGATATTGACAAGGATGCGTATTATAGACGAGTTTGTGCTCCGTACAGCAAACAGGCGTCAATCATGCAGGGCTTCGCCGGGCAAGATGGCAATTGCCACTTTATCATAGAGGAACTGTCAAGTCACAATCATGCTGTTTGGGCGTCAAGTTTGTGGGATTAGGGCACGAGTGGTATTTCTCTCTGTTGACAGTTTATTTAATCGCGACTTCGGAGTCGAGGATAGCAGTGTTGCAACGCGCATGCATTGTAAATAGGTTGTCGACAAGGGCAGATTTAGTTCCACAACTAGTAGCTACTGTCCATCAAGATTCCTTCAACAAAGGACTGTGTTTATGACTCCTAATCATCGCAGGGGTGGCAGGTTTCCGATTCTTTTTCGCCGCAGTGTTTCCGTCAGATTCGCAATTGGTTAATCCCGGCAAAAGCGTCGAATAGAAGCATTTGAAAGTCCAAGGCCTCATGGCAGGATCACGTGATTTGTGCCGAGGTTCAGACCCATCGCACTCGACTCCATGGAATCCAGGGACCGCAGGTGCGGGACTCGCACTAGCACAACAGTAACCTGAACCGTCAAGCAGAAGAGGACCGATGTTGAAAAGCCATCCGGTCAGTTCTGGGGTGATCAATGTATCGTCTTTCAATCAAAGCTCGAATAGAGGATGAATCACTCAGGTTGTCTTGTCTTCTCCAGAGGGCGGCCCACCAGGGAGCTGGGCGGATGAACGGAGGAAACACACCAACGTCATGGGCGCACATGCTGGCAAAAGGAGTTGCTGCTCTGACCATGGCTTCCTTTCCCCACAGAGCCGATCCTACACCGAACCACGGCCATTTTCTGATGTGCCTCAAATGCAAGAGAGCTGACAAGGAAAAAACGCCTCCTTGGAAAGTCTCCTCCAGTCCGGATTGTTCCCCAGGGATCGCGTTTCCACCAATGACGTCGCACCGCTGTTCCTCCCACCATGCCTGTCCAAGCCAATCCCGCCCTTGGACCGAATGAGAGAAGGCGAAAAAGCTTGGGAGTCTAGAGTCATCGACATCGCCCTGTTGCCGTCCTCGGTGCTTGGAGCACATCGTATCCTCCCTCAGTGGGCAAGGAGATCCAGTCATTTGCTGGCTCGGCCCAGCTCATCGATCGTTCAGGTCGTTGGCTCGTGCTCGTCTTTTTTTACTTAAGTCTCAAGCATGCTCCTCCGGTGGATGCGGTTTTCCTTTCTAGTTGTTTACTCCCTCTGATCTGTAAATCGGTGTGATCTTGGATAGAAAACTCTCTCCTCTCCCAAAAAGCATTTTTCCCGTCGACGACTGCATTGCTACGCCTCTTGTCTGAAGTCGCGTGCCCTGTCATCGTCGTGTTTATTTATACCTTGTTACTACTATTGCTGCTGCTACTCCTTTACTTTAATGACATCAGCCCTGACCAAGCTCATCGACACTTTCAAAATGGGTTCCATTGACGAGGAAGAGAGACAATACCTTCAGGACGTCGAAGCCGTAAAACAGTGGTGGACCGACTCCAGATGGCGGTACACCAAGCGGCCATTCACCGCTGAACAAATCGTCCAAAAGCGAGGCACCATCAAGATCCAATACCCTAGCAATACCCAGGCTAAGAAACTATGGAAACTCGTTGAGAACCGTTTTGCTGTAGGTTTGCCTGGACCACTTGCCCCTCCTTGATGAGCCATGCATTCTGACTTTGGAGGTAGACTAAAACCGCCTCAGCCACATATGGCTGCCTCGAACCTACCATGCTGACCCAGATGAACAAATACCTCGACACAGTGTACGTCTCGGGCTGGCAATCCTCATCCACTGCTTCGTCGACCGATGAGCCATCCCCGGATTTGGCGGACTACCCCATGAACACCGTGCCGAATAAGGTCCAGCACTTGTTCATGGCCCAGCTCTTCCACGACCGGAAGCAGAGAGAAGAGCGTCTGACGACGCCCAAGGAGAAGAGAGGATCCGTGGCGAACGTGGACTACCTCCGGCCAATCGTCGCGGACGCAGATACCGGCCACGGCGGCCTGACGGCAGTCATGAAATTGACCAAGCTCTTCGTCGAGAAGGGCGCCGCCGGCATCCACATTGAGGACCAGGCTCCAGGCACAAAGAAGTGTGGCCACATGGCTGGCAAGGTGCTCGTGCCCATCTCCGAACACATCAACCGTCTCGTTGCCATCCGCGCCCAGGCTGACATTATGGGTGTTGACCTCCTGGCAATTGCCCGAACGGACTCTGAGGCCGCCACGCTGATCAGCTCCAACATCGACCACCGGGACCACGGTTTTATCCTGGGCTCGACCAACGCCAACCTACAGCCCCTCAACGACCTCATGGTCGCAGCCGAACGATCCGGCAAGGCTGGCGACGAGCTGCAAGCAATCGAGGACCGATGGACAGCGGAAGCCGGACTGAAGCTGTTCGAGGACGCCGTCATCGACGCCATCAACGCTGGCGTGCATGTCAACAAGGCCGGCCTGATCGCCAAGTACAAGCAGGCCGCGGTTGGAAAGTCCAACAGCGAGGCCCGCGCCATCGCCAAGGGCCTCACCGGTGTCGACATCCACTGGGACTGGGACGCCCCCCGCACCCGCGAGGGCTACTACCGCTACCAGGGCGGCTGCCCCAGCGCCATCAACCGTGCCGTTGCCTATGCCCCGTACGCTGATCTCATCTGGATGGAGAGCAAGCTCCCCGACTACGCCCAGGCCCAGGAGTTCGCAGACGGCGTCCACGCTGTGTGGCCCGAGCAAAAGTGAGTACAATATGCTGTCCAACCCCTTACCTTCCCCCCCCCTTGGCAAATTACTAACCAACATGTCCCTCGCCACAGACTCGCATACAACCTCTCGCCTTCCTTCAACTGGAAAGCCGCCATGGCCGCGAAGGACCAAGAAACCTATATTCAGCGACTTGCCGAGCTCGGCTACTGCTGGCAATTCATCACGCTGGCAGGCCTGCACTCGACAGCCTTGATCTCCGACCAGTTCGCGAAGGCTTTCGCTCAGCGCGGCATGCGCGCCTACGGCGAGTTGATCCAGGAACCCGAGATGGAGGGCAAGGTCGACGTCGTCACCCACCAGAAGTGGAGCGGTGCCAATTATGTCGATAGTCTGCTCAAGATGGTCACTGGTGGTGTCTCCAGCACTAGCGCGATGGGCAAGGGTGTTACAGAGGATCAGTTCCATTGAGTGACTGAGTGAATGAATTGAGTGGTGCGAAGGCGTTAATGGTGAGGGGAGCGACTGAGCGTCACTATCCGATCCGTTGAAGACTTCTTGGAGGGAATGACGACGAATCGGATCGATCGTGAAGGCGACGGCTGGGGCCGAACAGCTGCTGAAGCTGCGGACATGATATATGGGGTTATTTGTCGATATCAGTGGGCATGCATGGGCGGCCGCGATGGAAGAAGGATTATACCAATAACAAAACGTGACGAAGAGAGGTACAGAAACCCCCGAGTATATTGCATACATGTATATGTACGAGCCTGAGATATCGTCATGCCAGAGTCCCACCTATCTATTGAGCAAAAGCTGCCAGTTAGTGGGCCAGCATTATATGGCGAATTGGATCCATCATTCAAACTGAACACTTACGCGGCTTGACGTGAAATAGTCCGTCTGCATTAGAAATCGTTCCAAGGTAGCTATTGGTAATTATTACTTTCCTCGTGTCTCAAGGATACACACTTGCTCTACTCCACTCCACTCCACTCAGAGCGCGAATGAAGTTCTTAGCGAACGCCAATAGCTGCCATTTTTGGACTACCTTATTCGCTCCATGGAACTCCACTGCCACTATAGTGTCAGGAATGCAGCTCCAGACAAGCACATAGTTAATAGGTCCGAGAACACCTCACACGAGGTTCGAGATTTTCGTCCTTCGACCAATCAATCCATGAGGGCTGACTACGGCCCCATTTGCCCAACATAGTATAACCTAGCTCTGTATTATTTACTATATATGATGCCTGATAGAGCTATCACGCACTCACTAATGGAATTTCTTGAGGGTCTCTCTATCGTAGACAAAATACATAGGTAATTGATTATTCCTAGGTTATCTTGGCGACACCGTTTTGGCTCAGCGTTGAAGTTATGAGGAATCATGAACCAGAATCTTCTACTATGAGTTACGACCTACAGGTAGATTCTTTCCTACTATGTAGTAGTGAAGATCTAAACAGATTTATGAATTCACTCAACCTCACACCGTACGTGAACAGGCGGTCATCCGGTTGCATATGGCGTGGAGTATTTCATACGCAGGGCAGCACCTAACTTAGAGGCCTCGAGCAGTCAGATGTACTCTGTACGGAGTACTTAGAGACACTACCTATGGTAGGTAGATTTCGGCAAAGGAGGGACCCTAGAAACTCGGACTTATATTGATTGCGGATACGGGATGTGCAGCAGCCCGTTACTCGACATTACAAGTGAAACCTGGCATTGTGGCCAGCTTATTGGCCACAATGCGAAGTCTCTTACGTCCCTCGTCTCAATCAGTACACACTAGTACGCCAACGCTGCGGGGTAGAGAAGGCAGCCAAGACTCCTACTTTAATCCCATCTATAAAGGGCCCGTCAACATCTTCCTGTTGGTAACTTAGGTCCTCACACCGACACACGCTGATCTGAAGGTTTCCAGCGACCCTCACCACCTCAGACGTATTCCTCGTTCGATGACCGTCCCCATGCCATTCAGCCTGTAGCCTGCGAGGATATGTATACCTCTCGATTCTGGACGTGTCTACATAAATGTCCGCAATGGGCCTCCACAAGCCACTCCGTGCTTGATGGGTTCAACACCGACCTCCGCCTGAGAGAACACGCCCAGCCCGTTCGCGATACGAAACCTCTTGCATGTTCGCTGGCAGTGGATATATAATAACATGGCTTCATCCCAGTAATGGATATTCCATGTACCGTGGGCATTGCCCCATTCATCCAGATGTCAGGCGACCGCATCCCGAAGTCCTTGTTTGCTGGCTACCGTTGGACTACGAGGAGATGGCTCGTCGAGCCTGGCCTTGAACAGTAATCGCATATTCTTTTAGATTGGAGAGAAACCTCGCACCTCCTACTACGAACGTCCACCAAAACAACGACTTGAATTGGAATTATGGTTGCCACGCCCATCCTATGTGTGTGTGTGTGTGTGTGTGTGCGGCCAAGTCAATGACGTTTTAAATACCAGGGCTGATCCTTGGCTGGCTCTTAGCTCGGTGTCTGTTACGTACTTTCGCCGCTACCAGGCGACTCGGTTCTCCCGCCCTAGTTCCCCATATTCACTCATCCTCGATATCTTGGTATCTGGCTAAAGATAAAGGGTTGACGCCTTCTACGAGAGATCCGGTAAGAGGTCCACTAGAAGCAGTAGATAGTATTGGACATCTCTGCGGCGGAGGATTCAGTCACTGCGCTATCCCGTATGTCCCCTACATGTATGCACCTGACTGAAACTAGAAACACTCAAGGCTACATTCAGTCAGCCTGCTCCCGTCACGTTGGGTCGTCCTCGTTGGTTGCGTTGCGCTGGCTCCACTGGAGGTCGGTGTGTGGGGACTCGGGCCAGGGACCATCTGTGAAGGTTGATTGAGTCACTTTAAGGCGGTGGGCGAGCAAAAGTTCCTGGGACGGGAAGTACTTTCGTTCAGCCTCTTTCTGTTTCCATGTGCGACGGGTTGATTCTTGGCCCCCAGCAAGCAGGTATTAAGGTGCAGGTAGGTTGGTAAGTCGTTGGCATGTAAGTTGCAGGTCATTGGAGGGCCTGGTGCACTAGCCACTTAGCGCTGTTTTGGTCTGATACAGCCGCTGTAATACCGATAGTATACTAACATCCCTTGGTTCTAGTAGCTAGTTCTCTCGGTAATTTGCCCTATGATGATGATCCTATTACTTCTAAATAATACAATCAAATATCTACTGCAGTAGTAGAGATAAATTTTTAAGGGCATTAGTGATTTCTAGTATTCTACTACGGTATCACCTACTCTTCCTTTTGGTGCCAAGCTCCGCACTAAACCTTTCGAGCCAGTATCTTTCAACTCGAGGAATAGTTGCCAGAGTACTCACGGATTGACGGGCCGCTCGCCTGTTGTTCCGCAGCGAGCCATGGCTTTGCTCTGATGCATCTAGAAAGAAGGCACTAGGTACCTAGTAAACCTTGAAAAGTGGAAAACCCAGCGGCGCGCGGTAGGGTGACGGGAAGCCAATGGACGGACCGGCGCACCTCACTTCTGTAACCGCAGCCTATCCACAATACACGGTTGTTGAGAGCATTCGGAAGTGTATTTGGGAATTTCAAAAACAATATCGGTATCTGCCTCCAGGAGTGGCCTTTCCACGCTCAGCGGAAAAGCCTGCTAACTAAGAATGCTCTTAGCCTGGTGACAACAAACTAGAACCTTCCAAGACGTGCTCTATCAAGAGTGATCACTCATGCCGGGTGAGCTGACATTCTTCGGACTCTATGCGCCTGATCCAACAGGCTGTTGAGGCGCAATTAGCGCTTCAGTGTACGGATGTCAATGTCATAGTTGCATATTCTGTGCCTCCACCCCCAGTGTGCCATGTCATCAATCACAATTCCCAAACTGACGTGCTCATATCAACCAGTTACAAGCCTCCACTGGTCATGTGGCTTCCAAAGAAACGCCTCAGGACGCACTGGCAAAACAGTATTCCGCCTGGCCAGGAGATATGTTAGCCCTGGAGCCGACAGGGATATTGAAAATAATGGTTGTGCGTAGAGACACAAAGCTGCGAAGCTGCGAAATTGTGGAGGTGCGAAGGTGCGAAGTTGCGAGGGTGCGAAGGGTGCGAAGAGAGTTGAAAGACAACTATAAGTAGCAGTGGTCACCACTGTTTATATTCCTCTTCCCTATGTACTCTCCCATGCGTAAACAAACACTCAGGCTTGCTCTTCGACATTTGTGGTCCTAAGTAGGGGTTGTTGATAACAAACCTTATCCTGGCCGGCTTGATTTAGCAATTATTCCTTACATAAGACCATTCCCGTGGATCGTTGGCATACCATCATCGACATTCGATCAAGTGGCTGCTCCATCTACATTGCGTTCGTAACACAAGTCTCCGAGTAACCTGGCGGGATGTGGAATTCCATGGGTCAAGAGCTATCATCCAGTGGTTCTCTTCAACAGATGTATGGCACCGGGGATCCAGCATCTTCTGGTCCTTTCCATGACACGACCAACTACGGGCAAAGTGGCCGACAATCTGCAAGTCAAGGTCAGTGGTAGGTTGCAAATGTCAAAGACATTGAAATAGAGCTGACTTCCGATTCAAGAAATGCAACAAACGCCCCATGAATTTCCCACCGCACGACCTCGACGGGCCAGACCCAAAGGCGTAAGCAACGTGGATCGACCCCGATGCGAGTGGTGTATTGCCAGTCGGCAGCGCTGTGATAGCACGCAGCCCGTCTGCGGCAAATGTCGGAAAGTTCCAAGTCGATGTAAATGGCCCTCAGGCAACCCGTCGAGGAGTGGATTGTTTGAAGAGAACACAAGAAACCACGGTGATGGCACAACCGACGAAGAACCACAGAGCAATGTTACGGCCGGGGAAATGTCAGGCCTGGCTGATCCTCAATTCCAAGAATGGTTTGACCCTGAAGGCCAAGTCTTGCATCAAGGCGAAGCTGCAGCAGATGGAGGGCCACACTTGCAAGATTCAGAATTACCAGTTGGGAACCAAGCCCCAGACGACAGCTCAACGACAGGGTCGCGATGAAGTTCGAATCAAAGTCCTTGACACTACCAGATCGTTCCTAGGTCACAAGACTCAAGCGTTTACCGGAGGAAGGCACGGGTCGAAGATATCCTTCTGATGTATGCGCCAGGGTTTGGTACATTCTTGGTGTGGGATTCCAGAACGGATTAAGCAAAGTTCAAGTGACGTTGGAAGTGGGAATGCATCTCACCTAGAAAGTAATGGGGGTTGCCATCGTTTATCGTACTGTTCAGTTTCGCGAGTTCAGAAGCCCGTTTGAGTGACCGTGAGTAATGGGAAAGAACGAAGGTGGAGGCCAGGAAGCTAAACGTTTTTGCAACTGCCAACAATATGAATCATTTCAAAGCGTCTTCGTGTTGAGGGGCAATGCCGACCTGGTGCAAAGTCGTGAAATGATAGCTGGGCCAGGGCAGTGGTCAGCATAGGTGAGGCACCCAAGAGGGAACGAGATCCCTATGGATCCTAACTGGCAGAGTTGGCGCACTGCTCGTACCTAAGTTAGTTGGTTTGTTTAAATATTAGTTCGCTGGCGACCTCTGCTACCACCAACTAACTACATTGGCGGAGTCAAATCCTGAGTATTATTAAGGAACGATATGTTCCAACCAGATTTCTCTCTTTCCATGCTTTCGTCATTGAGTTTTGGGCGAACTCGGCCCGAGCCTTCAGACCCACATCAATCCGCTCCTATCAATTCTCATGTTCTAATCAGCCTCATCTTCTCAGTTCAGCAACCACATCTCGTCGGAACGATGTGAAAGGAAGATTCGACGCATCTCCATCCGCACCAAGTACGATAATAAAGTGGTGGGTGCCTGGTTGAAGATGAAATTCCCGAAAAAAGGAGCATTTCAATGTTCATGCGAGAGACTGCCAACAGCGTCGGATATTTCGCGCCTGGCGTTTTCTGCAAAGGAATAAGCCTCACCAGTCGTGTTTTTCAAAGTAGTGGACTAATAGAGTCGAGTGGGGTTTCTTCTGCCAGTACACCCGAAAATCAAGGTAGCTCCATGAAAGAAGGAGAAGGAACCTGGCTATCAACACAAATTTCCAATCCGCAATGTCAGGCTCCCACTGCACCAACCACCTTGCACACCTCCCTGCCACCCACTAGCATACGGTAAGCTCCTCATAAGCTCCTCTTTCCCTTTGGTACTCTTACCAGCCAGTACAGAACGAGCGCTGCAACAATGTTGAATGCGATGAATACCCATAAGATACCGAAGTTGCGCCACCGATCCTCGTAGTGAGCGGAGACAGCTGACAAGAAAACGTTCGTGTCTTTTACTCTGCAGTAACTGCAAATGCCTGTCGCTTCTGGGTCCAGGACATAACCACCGGCCTGCGAAATGTATTCTGCCATGTATTCGCCGCAACTTCTGCCTTTAGGTGTGATGACTGTGGTCCATTCGTTACTCGCGCACGTAACATCAGCATTGGCAAGGCCAGTGGACAGAACGGCTGAGACCCAGTATGTCAAGGGTGATACCCGGTATAGAAATATCCAAAATCTCGGCAGGGCGTCTGCTGGGGTGAGCACACCACAGAAGAAGAAGATTAAGATGAAAAGGAAATTTGCCAGATTTCCTCCCGCCTCAGCATCTTCCACGGCGGATATACACATATGTGTAAAAGTCGACGTGAAGAGGAGAAGTTGCCAGAATAGAAGCCACATGAGAGCTCCTCGTTCAGTTCCTTGCCCGGCGGCGTCGGCATTTTTGTAGAAACCAACTGGGTAGTACACGAGCGCCCACATGAACACAGATGCCGGAGCAGTCCAGTAAAGCTCAGAAATGATTTGGCTGAGCATGAAGACCTTCCAGGAATAGGTTTTCGCTGGTCGTTCCCGCACTTCGTACAGGGAGCGCTGTTCCACAAAGTGTGGCATTTGTTGCTCTATCAGCTGTCCTAATATGCTGCAGATCTCGAAGATGGCAAACATCTGGTTTTGAAGCCCCTGAATGGTCAACGGTGCGTCGAGGAAAACAAGACCAACAAAGAGACTGCTGCCAATACAAAGTAGAAGCTTCGCGTAGATGTAAGTGGGCGTGCGGAAAAGATGTTGGACTGCTCGCTTGTGAACGACAATGAATTGCTCCCATAGTGATGCAGCGAACTCCTGGTGCTGAGTTGGTTGAGTCTTTTCCTCTATCGATGGCTGATTTCCCTTGGACTCGAGGCGTGTTAATTCGTCTTGAACTGCTTGATATTCTGGGCTAGCTCTCCAGGTACGGAACCAGTCAACTTCGGAATAACTACCAGGTGCAGCACCAATTGCCTCTAGCATCCATTCAGCTGAATTGGCGCCTGGTGGGCAAGGTTTTGAACCATTCCGCTCGAAGTATTCCGTAAGTACATTCGAGTTATCACCAATGTCACCTACATTTCCTAGACACCGATGTAAGCTTTAGGCTGTGTGGCAAGTTTGAGAGCAGGTGAAGAGCGGATACTTACCAAAATATACCGTCTGGCCGCCCTCAGCCAACAGTAACAGGCGATCGAAGCGCTGAAAGAGTATCGCAGACGGTTGATGGATCGTGCAAAGGATGGATTGGCCCGCATCCGAGAGCTTTTTGAGCAGCTCTAGGATAGCCCAGCTGGTTTGGGAATCAAGTCCTGATGTAGGTTCGTCGACGAAAAGCAGAAGTGGAGGTTTAGCCGCCAGTTCCACGCCAATCGTCAGGCGTTTGCGCTGCTCGATATTGAGGCCCTCCCCTAAAACCCCCACGACCGCGTCTGCAAAATCTTGCATGTCCAACAGATCCATAACCTCCTCCACGTATGCCAGCTTTTCCTCTTTTGAGGTGCTAGGTGGCTGACGAAGAAGAGCAGAGAATTGGAGAGCCTACGCGATGGAGTCAGCCTGCTTGATTTGCTTACGGTGGTCCTCCCTCAGCTGTTTCCAGAGTGTGATGATGAATACGGGGTAATATTCTTACCTCCCGGACCGTGCTAGTTTGCAGGTGCAGATCCTGTTGTTGAGCATAACCCGTTTTGCGCTGAAAGCTCTCATCCCGAATCACTCCATCAACCAACATTTCGCCAGTAATAATGCCTACACCAGCGCGACGACCTGCGAGACAGTCCAAGAGTGTGGTTTTGCCGGCTCCAGACACCCCCATCAAGGCTGTCAGAGTACCAGGCTTCACCCAGCCGTCAACGGAATCTAGAATACGCCGAGGCTTCCCTTTAATCTTAATGTCATAGCATACGTTCCTCCAATGGAACACGCCCTGAGATTGATGTAAATTGTTCTTGTTGCGTAGATCAGACCGACCGAAGTTTGTGACAGGCGGTGAGGAGGCTGGGACTGATTTTTCAACATCATCCCCCTTTTTCGAACTTGGAGCCATGACGCCGTGACGGAAGACGAGAACTTCGCCTCTCGACTTTTTAGCTGTGATGAATTCGCTAGCGATGAAATAAACGAGGTGAGCAAAGACTGCGATGGCGATAATAACACTAACGTTCCGCCATTTGTGAGAGTGGTAATAGCTGTATGCTGAATTAATGTGTGCCTCTCCATTGACATACAATTGACCTGGTACGGCTCCAATCGCGTCACAAGCCGTAGTTGCGGCAGTGACATTTGAGTAGTTGGGGACATAGCCCGAGCACGTAAAATTGCGGCCATGAAACTCATTCACCATCAGGGACTCAAAACCCCAGCCAACTGGGTTCACATAACTGATCCAGCGGCACCAGCCCAGCATATAGTCGATGGGAACAACAAACCCGGTGAAGATGATAAGAGCAAGCATCATAATTGCAGCTGGGACCATGGCCTGCTGTTGTGTTCTCGATACCGAGCCACTGTGCACTCATTAGATTGTTCAGATATCATATATGCCAAATTCAGGTGACTTACATAGATCTGAAGACCCCTGACATGGCCATGACAATGCAGAACACCACAAGGAGATAAAAGAAGAAGGGTCCGGGTGCACGGTTGAGATTTGTCATGAAGTAGAATACTATATTGAATGAGACGGTATTGGCTATCTTTACCGGTAAATCAACCAGTACAGAAGCGTATGACTCAGCTGATGGATGGTAGAAGGCATAGCGAGACTGCTTTTCCACGATAGGCCGTTGTGCATACAGTGTGAGAATCTCGAGCATGGAAGAGAAAGCATTGAAGAGGATTGCCACAAAAAGGACGACTGCGCGGCCACGAAATGAAGTCGTATTTGTCTTGAGATTGTAGAATAGCGACGAGGTGATGAGAGCCATGACTATGCTGCCAATTGACATGCCGAGAGCCAATGAAGGGTCTGCTTTGAGCCTTCGATAGCCGCGCCAGGCGCAGAGCTGGACCTGCTGAAGATAGGTCAGGGTATAAGGCGATTTGAGCCTTTGCCCATTCGCTTGATGTGACTTCTTGAGCTGCCGATAGGTATCTGCGTCTCGGCCATTGATTGAGTAGTCCATCTTATATTCCTCAATTTCGATTTGTAAGGACTTGTATATTGGGCTTCGTTTCCAGGAATCTGCAAATTCATCAGGGGTCCTCGGTGAGTTGCACCCTTCTCGGGTGATGCGCTCTGCTGGGAAAGTCATTGATGTCAGGAAATCGGGTGTTGTTTGCCGCGAAGGACATTCAAACCCAAGGTTGACAAAGTATTCCTTAGCCATCGATGCTGGTCCGAAGTAGATTTGACGTCCCTCATAGAGGACCAAAGCCTTGTCAAACAGGTCGTAGGCACTCTGAGGAGCTTGGTACATCGATACACAGCAGGTCCGGTTGAAGTAATCTGATTGAAGCCTAAGCGTCTTACAGAACTCAATTGCATTCGCTGAGTCGAGACCACGAGTCGAACTTTGGGATATGGTTAATCTTCAATCCATTATCATCGATTTCATGGATGCTTTACTCACTTGTCCCAACACTGGAAAGGGGCTCCTGATAATGTCGCTTCAGCGATTGAGACACGTTTGCGTTCCCCTCCCGAGACACCCCGTACATAGTCATTGCCCACTTTTGTATGTATGGTGTGACTAATGCCATACGTAGCCATGACCGCGTCGCGTATACGATCACAGTACCTATAAAAGTTTCGTCAGTGTCTAATTGGAGCTGCGGCAGTTACGAAACCTGATAACACGTACTGATTACGAGAGACGCCTTGCGGTATTGTCCTTTGGCAACGTGCGCGAGATGCAAAGGTCAATGTTTCTCCAACTGTTAGCTGAGGAAAGTGGACGTCAACCTCGGCGGTGTATATAGCATCACCCCTGTGCGCGTTGTGCAGTTCTTCTGCTGATATGCCCTGATAGTTGAAATAGGAAGCTTTGTTTATGTAGATCCCATTTGTTTCTCCTGCGATGGCCTTGAGGAACGTCGAGCAACCAGACCCAGGAGGACCCAAAACGACGCACATTTCCCCGGGCCGAATGATGCCATCAAACTCGTGAAGAATATCGATATGGGTTTTATCAGCTCGAACGGACAACAAGCTGCGAGCCATGCTTGGTAAAGCCAGCCAGATATTTCCGACATCCTTTTGGAAGTCATTTGATGTACCATAACCAAAGACATTCAGTTTTTGAAAGCACAACCCTATCCGACGGAAATCCTGACGATGACCTATTGTAGTCTCGGCGATGGCTTTGGTCCACATGCGTGCGTTGAAGTTTTCACCAAGCGGATTGAAAGGTGAGTTTGCATCGTCACTAAAGAAGATAGCTTCAGCCCCCGCCACAAGGCCGTCGCCTGTATGCTCTTGTGCGTGTGATTGTGGCTTCTTCGCGTCGGAGCTAGGAAGAACTTTAAACGCCTTCTGTTTGGGGGACTGGGATCTCGCTGGGTTCAAGCCCTTTTCCGGAGGTGGCAAATGGGGGATCTCGTCATTATTAGTACTCGCAGGTGGTGTTGACATCGCAGCCTCATCAAGACTTAGCAAGACTTGGTTGAAATAAATGAAATCGTCTTATTGGCGGGCACGACCCGTTTTCCTAGCGTAGGCTTGCTGTAAATTTTGAATAGCTTAAGTATAGTAGAAAGACTTGCCGCAATCGGCGAAGACAGCAGCTCTCCTTGTATGCTCTTGTCCGAACAAGGAAGGGAAAATGCAGACCATGGAAAGTACTCGATAATGGGGCACAGATGCTCTTATACCATACTATACCTTGGCAAAAATGAACTGAAGCCCCTTGAAAGCTATATATGCATGCTGTACGGAGTATTGTAAGGGCAGAGGACTCCGTATGCTTGCTCCGGCTGCCGTTGGGAGATTGTGCCAATGGCTCAGGACAACTGGCGAGCTACTGGAGAAGCCCATGACAACCACAAAGGAACAGGCGTCTCAAACCTGTGGCATCTTCACTAACTCCGCATCGGCCGATGGCATATCCGATGGGGCACACAAGTGAACTCCACACCATATGCCCTCACACGATCCTATCCTGAGCACAAGGCGACCAAATCCGTTGATGCCAGTCTAGGCCAGGGAAATTTCCCACATCGTGGGGCAAATTAGGCAGAGATCAATTGATCTCTTATCTGATTGCTCACCATCAGAAGACAGACGAGGCGAACCACACGGCGCCATGTACGGAGTAGATGCTGTCAAAGATTTACATGGGCTTGGAGTTTAACGGCGGAGGCAAGAGAAGGGGGGGAATGAGGATATGACAAAAGCTGGTGCAAATCCTACCGCCGATGCGGCGGACGAGCTAGATCACTGGGCGCCAAGGCAAGGCTCAGGAAGGCTTCCTCTCGGGAGAATCTGATGCATCTGCACCTCTCTTCAGATCTCGATGAGCACATGCGCTTGGCGGCCTTTCGATGCAGCCCGAAATCGCTGCCTACAGACACTCGAAGGGCATATCTTGTGGCTCACCTTGGCTCTGACTTGTCTCTTGGGCACTATTCTAATTGGGCTCCACCTTAGGCCCTCTAACTCACAAGCTAACATCAGAAAGTACTTTCCATGGCAATCGATCTTACCTTCAGCGCATCTGTTGATCAAAGTCCACTCTAGGCTGCTTGACATTCTTTACTCCACAGAAGCTCCTAGACTCTCTGGCACTAAATTAATGATTTGTTGTTGGCAACCTCCTTGAGCGAGCACTGACTGAGTTTGCTGGCCAGAAGGAAGCGCGACTGCCTACTTAAGGTAGCCTACCAAGTGGGGTTTTACCTATCAGCGAGGTGGACTATGGATGCTGGTGCTGATTCATCTGTGGGATCATCAGTTACGAGGCATGATGGGCTGTTGGGGAGCAAACGACGCAAAGTCCGAAAAGGCACACACAGCTGTTGGGAGTGTAAGCGTCGCAAGATACGATGCACATTTCTCAAAGCATCAGACACAGTTTGTATTGGATGTACTAGACGTGGTACGGACTGCCTTGGCCAAGAATTTCCGGAGGAGAGTGTCACAGCAGCATCATCAGCAGCGAACGATCGTATAGTTCGTGTCGAAGCTCTGATTCAGCAATTGGTAAAGCAAGTCAGCAGAGGGAGCCATGTCTTGAGCGAAGGCCCAGGTCTTTCCCCACAAGATGAGCAAATCCATCGAGATATTGACCAGTCGACACCGGGCTCGAGTGACGAAAGGGAAGTGCTCCGCCCCTCAAGAGGGTGTCGGGGTTCATGCGTAAGTAAGAAATGATTCCTTGAAGTATTGTACGCAGGAGTTGACATACGTAGCCTAATTCGGGGAAGAGCAGTAGTTCCCTGGCCAAAAAACACCCCGTGGCGCGGACATCAACCCTGCCAGAACCGCTAGGATCAGGAACTCATCCGGAAGGCACACGATTCGAAAAGATTTCCGCCGCTTTACATGCGGCCCTTCCGCCGCGTGAGGATGTCAATATTCTGATCCAGGCAGGTCTTGATGTTTCACTCCACAGGATCATGACCCATCCTCTGGCGGTGCTAGCTCAGAATCCTCGGGGTGGACGTGCAAATTTGGCGGATATGCCGGACGCGAAAGCACATCCAGCTCTACTGGCGAAATATCTGCTTGTTTTAGCCACATCACTCCAAGGTGTACATCCGGAGCTTCATGCAGCCGCTATTCGAAGGCTGTCACAACCGCCGCGTCAACTTATTCGCCGATTTACTGAAACAGCAATCAGCCTGGTCACCAACAACGATGAATTGCTGGGTTCTGTCGAAGGGCTAGAATGCGTGTTGCTCGAAGCAATGTATCATGCAAATGGAGGTAATCTACGACGGTCTTGGTTCGCCTGTAGACGCGGCATGGTGGTCGCCCAGATGATGGGTATCCATCGCAGTGGCAGTCAACAGCCGCTCAATGTTCTCGACCCAACGGAGTCCGTCTACCCGAGCTTTCTATGGTATCGGATTCTTTGCTTTGACCGGCAACTCTGCTTGATGTTGGGTCTCCCGCAAGGCTCGCTGGATGCTGCCATTGTGTCAGAAGCCGCACTGGGAAGTGACACTCCTGCAGGGAGGTTTGAGCGTAAACAAAACGCTATTGCGTCCCGTATTCTTGAACGCAACGAGTCGTTGGGCTTTGGTATCACCGATGACCTCATGGCACTGCACGAACTGGATGCCGAGCTTCAACAAGCCGCCAGCGAGCTCCCCAGTAAGTGGCTACTGGTCCCCAATCTCGCAAGTCAAGTGCACGACCCGGAGAAGACTTTCTGGGACACGTTGCGGCTGCTTGATCAGATATTCTACTTCAACTTGCTCAATCTCCTGCATCTTCCCTACATCCTACGATCCAGCGCACCTAACACAGGTGGTGGTGCCGCCGTGGCTCAAGATTTCGAGTACAGCAAGGTGACTAGTGCGCACGCATCGCGAGAACTACTGACGCGCTTCGTGATGTTTCGTTCATTCAATCCTGTTGCGTATTGCTGCAGGTCTGTGGACTTCTTTGCGCTGAGCGCCTCACTGACGCTGGTCATTGCACACCTTGATGGGCACCGCAGGCAACGGCACGGAGCAGGTGGTGCAGGCATCAACGTCCTAGCCCACCAACGGAGCGGTGATCGCGCGATGATGGAACAAGTCCTTGAGAACATGGAGCATGTTGCGAAGTTGAACACAGATGTCCTCAGTGAGCGGAGCTCGATTCTGCTGAGAAGCCTGCTTGCCCTCGAAGCGGACGCCGCAAGCACATCAACGACGGGGCCACACCCAGACTTGGCGACAAGGCACGAACAAGACTTACGGATGGATATTCCGTACTTCGGAACCATAACAATCGGTCGCGAAGGTGTCATTTCTATGGAAGTGCCTCCTCGTCCTACGTCACTTCCCTCGGTGGACCACCATAGGACACAACACCAGCAGCACGAATCGAGCAAGGACGTCGCTCCTGCCGCGGATGTCGTTCCCTCCTCACGACCGGGCCATTCAGTCGACCAAGTGGTAGGCAGTGAATTCGCCGACGAAGACATGCTCTCTGAGCTGGCACTGCCTGTCTTTGACAGTGTAGGGTCACACATCTCGCCACCAGACTTTCAGCTGACACCCCTCGACCAGGCACTCGCACCGGCTAACCCAAGCGCCATCAATACCACACTCCAGCAGTCTTACCTGTACCCCGGCCTGACAGCCGGTGTGGATGACTGGGCGTTTCAGGGAGTGGACATGGCGTTCTTCGACAGCCTGCTTCGGGGCTCGGGAATGGTGAATTTCAATGAAAATGGGTATGGGAGTGGGAATAGCAATGCGAATTACTGGTCAAGCTGGGATGGAGTTCCCTAGTTGGCGAGCTCCATTTTCCCATCTGGGAGAATCACTTCACTTCATTAGGAAAGGGGGAGAGGTTGGATGTACGGATACATGTAGCAGTAGTAATTACGACCTGGTCGAATCTCGAGTCCTTCTTTTCCCATTACCGAAAGGGGATAAAGCCCTCTCCCTATTACACCATTGCGCTCCGGGAATTAAATGTTATACTACTAGATTTGTACAAAATACATGCCAGGACTGTTGCCCAAAGCTGGTAGATTGTCTCCATATCGGGAAGGTGCAAGGAGCCGAAACCCAGAGGCAAGACAAAAGAATTGTAAGTCATCCTTAGGCAGACTCAGCACGGGTGTGCATCTACTAAATGTGGATGTCACATTTAGACATCAAAGCTTCTAGGTGCACTCAACATTGATGGTATTGCAGGTCACTCGATGGAGCTCATGGCTCCGCTGACCTCAGAGGTACCTAGCTAGGTAGTCGAATAAAATTGACTACTTTTGAGTACGGTCTCCCGCAGTACCTGTTCACTCACTCACCGCCCTGGCTATGATAACAGTAGTGTCCACAGTAGCAAATCTCCAGAGAGTCTGCAAAGCTGCGGAAGTGACAAAGGGCGAAAAACTGGACGAAGAAAAATCAAAACCGAGGGAAACATTCATCAACTTCATGGATCTCGTAGTCCGCCAGTTGCCCAACCCATCTTCAACGACCGAACCCCAGCAAAAATAAATGACCAAAACATGTCGGACTCATGGCAGACCACCTCCTTTTTCAGTGTCGCTACAGTCGCCAAATATTGAGAAATAACAATTGTTTGCCTTCGAGCCGTCTAACCACCTGCCCGAAACTCCATGGAAATGTTGTGAAAAAGTGTTCTTCAACTTGTCATTAGACTCGAGCGAAGACACGATCAAGCTTGCTCAAGGCCCTCTTATCCTCTCGGAATCCCAACTTTTCGCTAGGGATGTCTTGCGGAGGAGCACCATTCTTGGTGCCGCCAGGACTTGTGCTTCCTTGGCGGTCACTCTCGGATTCACCTTGAGACTTCTCGGTCGGCAAGCTTGTATTGATGCTGTGCACAAGTGAAGTGATGGTCGGTGCTTGACTGGCGCCTATTGCTGGCAACTCCGTAGGACGGGAATCTGGCTGCGGGTCCTCCGGCTTTCTAGATGCTCCATTTGCTTGAGTTTCGCTTCCGGCGGGGCCGGTAGTTAACCTAGGGTCGATCTGCAAAGACGTCGAAGGCTTTTCGGTACTGTTTTCAGGGCCGTTGGCTGGTGGAGCTGTTGACGGTGCTGTAGAAGTTGACTGATAGAGAGCCGGAGGAGGAGGAGGTGGTGGTGGTTGAGAAGCAGTGTACGGCTGGGTTGGTGGAGTCGGCAGTGGAGGCGGCTGACTAGCACCATAAGGACTTGGAGGAGGTTGGTGAGGGCTGACTTGTGGTAAATGGGGAGGAGCCGACGCCCTTGTGTCGGGTTGTCTGAGTGGGCGATGATCATATGCTGGTGGTGGTATGGCATGATTAACTAGATGATGGGGAGAGTGATATGGAGGGGCTGAATATGCGAGAGGAGGAAGACCTGGAGGCAGTGTTGCATATGGCTGTATGGCATATGGCCCTGGTGGAGTGTGCATGGGACTGATTGGGTAGATGTAAGCTGGATGAGGAATGTAGCCAGGAGGTAAATAAGCGGCGTGAGGGTGAGAGGGAGGCCTGTGGTATCCTGGGGCACCAGGACCCATTACGTATCCAGGTGCGCCAACCATAGGTGACCGTGTAACAGCAGGGACGGAAGACTGATCATTAATCGTGGATTCCGGATACATGCCTTTGGCTGGCTGAATCGACGCGAGATTGGGATCTGTGCTGGGTTGTCGGAGGACTTGGGTGGTAGGATGTGATCTCGAGTAGTAGCTGATCAGATGCAGATGTTGGCCCTGAGAAGTCGTGATGCTAAATGATTGCTTCATAAGCCCATCCGGCTTGTAGCGGTATCCGTCGGGGCCTTCTTCACCCTCTCCAGCCATGGAATCGTCGTTCGCGCTGTCGGGAGTCTTGGATACTCGATTCGCTGGCGCTACAAAGGAACTTCCTCCACGTTTGCCTTCCATTTCCCGATATGTCAGAAAGCTACCCGAGACGCGACTGGCACTCCAACTCTTGCCATCAGTCCATCTTCGCATGCCTGCTTCCCGCTCATCCCAGACGAAGACAGAACCTGATCGGATCGACTGCCTCTCCTTTTCCGACAAACGACGTTGCACTCGAGGGAGAATGCCTAGTCGGCAAGCTTCGAAAAGGATGATGGCATCCGTTGGGGTACGGACGTGACCGTTGTACGTTTCCATGATGGTCAGTGCTCTCTTGCAGAACTTGCCGGATGAATGAGGCAATGGATCTGAAAGCACTTAGGACAAGGCTCAGGAAAGCGGAAAGTACTAGGGATGGACTCACATACAGGTAGAAGAGAGCGGCGGGCTGAATGCTAAACCAAAAGCACCCCAGCTCGCCGCATCCGTACGGGGAAGAGTGATTATGCGCTTCCTGGCCAGAGGACGTCTGACCGTTGATTTGCTCAGGAGTGTCCGAGCCGAAATGTGTGCGCTCTACTACACCTCGGTGATGCTGATGAAGAGCGTGGGATAGCTGGATTCGAGCTGGTCAAGCAAATAGGTGGAGTAACAGCGGAGGCGGAAAATATGTGAGCGAAGGATGCGCCTCGTTTTATGGCAATGACGGGGCGAAGGGCGGCAGAGTGGTAAGTGGATGAGATTAATTGTCCAAGATGGCCCGTGGCGCGCAATCTGATATGGTTGATGGGTGAAGGTTTGGGCACAAGGGAGTTTGAAGGAATCAAGTGAAGAGAGAGGCAGCACGACAGTTCTTGAGCAGTAACAGTGGGAGTCTGGCAGAGAAGAGAAGTTGGATCGCAAGTTGCACTGGAGTCTTGGAGTCTTGGGGTCCTTCCCTGGTGACTCGAACGCACAGTGGGCCGGCAGTGGCCTGGCGGTGGCCCTAGCAGTGGCCTAGCAGCCGCCTAGCAGGAAGTTAACCGCAGGCACCGAAGTTCCACCACCAAGCTTGGGCTTATGCTTAAATTGATGCCGCTGTGCCCATCAATTGGCCCGTGCACAGGTGTCGGGCTGGGCACTTGGCCTGGGCTTGCCCTTGCCTTTTGACTAAGCGAGGCCCACTAGTCTCAAGCTGCCAACGAGTGCCAAGCCAAGGAAGGGTTTTATTGCTGTACAAAAACATCTGACCGACAGAGTCAGACGCTTGACCATTGACCAGAGAAATGCCAATTCTCGGTAGGATGCCTCCCAAGGCATACGAGTAACAAATTCAGATACGGATCCAGATGCTGCAAGGAGTGGTCCCCTTTGACGCGTTGAGTGATTTTCTCAAGCGATCATCCGACCCCGCTTGAAGCCCAATACACCGACGAGCATATACTTTGGTCAAGCTTCCAAGATTACCTCTCTAGGTACTGATACGAGAGTACCAGGTTACGAGTACGGAGTACACAGCAGGTCGCCGCGGGTCCCCCGGGCCTCATCTGGAGCCTGGAGGGTTACCTCGCACAACGGAACTTGCCTGGGTGTGTAGAGGCCGCCAGACATCAGACCGGATGAGCATGTTTAAGCTCACCCGTTTGTTGCACTAAATGATTTACATTATCATAGACTTACTCAATCGCACCAGGGATTTTAAACCCTTCGATGCTTGGCAATCTTCGCAAACCCACTGGGCAGGTACGGATACGGAGCATGGACTCCGTTTTACAAGGTGGCTAAGAAATGATTGGGGGTCTGGGCAGCCGCCAATACCAGTTGATGCAGAAAGCCTGTTAGTTAGGTACTGCTCCGTACCCCGTATTGCAGTCTTCTCTTTGCTAGAGTTCAGCAGACGGCTTAGCTCTCACTCTTCAGTAACGAGTAGGTCCCCTTCTCGTTCCAAGACCGCCGAGCGTTCCAAGGGTAATTCGCCCCCGAATCCCTCCAGCACGGAACAAATCGCCCTGTTAAAACCCAAAACGTCACTAGCGTGCCCTGGCCAAGCCGCCCTCAGTCTTGGTATTTCTTGGTATTTCTTGGTATTAGGAAACTTTCGTCAGTCTAGCCCGCTTTAGTAGTTCTCGGCACGGAGCCATTTCATTTTGGCATGGCTTGGCCAATTCCTCGGTCTTCTTGGACTTGTGGCCTTCTGCAGATGCAACATTCCTGAGTATTACCCGACCGAACAGACCGCTGTCGAGTTGGATGGTCTTGCAATCCCTGGTTTCGTCCTTCTAAGCAGTGTGCATTACCCGTGCAAGACGGGCCCCGAGGGCGCCTCCCTCGCTCAACCTGAAACGGCATGCGGGCCCTGACACTAGAGCTTAACCATCTCAAGGTTGTTAAGCATGATTCAAGCCACCAAGAGTCAATTTCCGATGCATGCCAAGTCTTGCCAATTCCTGCCAATGTCTAGGCGAGAAGAACCTCCCCCACTGTCACCACCAAATTGAATGTGGGAGCCGAGCATTTGGGACACCTGTGTAGCTGGGCGGGCTCGGCTGGCACCTTGGCCTTTCTTGACGCTGGATTTTCGTCTCTTCTGTGCTCATTATTCGTGCAGTCTGATGCTGCTTGCTGCGACTCGCCAAGCAGGCCACGTGTTGTTTTAATCTCGAGGCTGGGTATCGTCGTTTGATGCTTTCGGAAAGGCCCACTCATCATATATTGAGTATCCATCTTGAGTTGATAACAAAGGTGTGGGCCACCCCCCGGCTCTCTGGCAGCTGTTATGTACCTACGAGTACGTAGTAGATCAAGTGCCCCACGGCCTATCGTTGAAAGGGTTGATGTTTGCCGACCCATTCACCAGTACAATACCGATCGACATGAAGTTGCAACATGGTTTTCCCCCTGGGTGGAAGTGATCACTTGATAAACTGAGGACACGGAGTTCCCTATGCCTCTCTGCTCCCCGGCTTGTATGAGCAGGATGTGCCTCCTCTCCATCCAATCACGCTTACCCCTGGAAGGGTGCAGTTGCAACATAGAGCATTCCACCTATCTTCGGGCTATCGATACCACCCAGTGGTCCGTAAATAACATCTTCCTACCAGTACAGAGTACTCCGTGCTTCCTTCCCCCCCCCCCCTCCCAGCGATGCTGTTGTGACTTGTGACGGATGACAGATGCCAATGGAGGTTGAACCTCCACTTGGGCACCACTTGGCTCGGTTTCTGAGGAGCAGGTTTGAATGCCAAGTAGAATGTCTTTTCGTTCGGCCAACCCAAGACACATTGGTGACGAATCTCGGGAATGCGGACACACAAGCAATTTCAACAGTCATGGGTTGTGCGTATCAGGCTTCCAAGTCCTGCACTAAGCCTTGTCCTGGAGAAGGCTCTGGCAAAGGACATTTTATGCCTTCTACCTACAAGTTCTATGAGTTGATGACCAATCCATTCGTCCATCCACTCATCCACTCATCCACTTGTGGAGCATGTGATCCAGAATTCCCACATACCGGGGACTCTGTCCTATTTTTAACCAAAGCAGCCAAGACCAACAAACGAGATGTATGGACAAGTTCTCTCGGGCGCCTTTTGCAAGATCATATCATACCTCCGCATTTTCAGGACCAGTCAGAGCGGCTAGCAGAACATGCCAAGTTATTACTCTTACGGAGTCCATACTAACATCTCTCAGGATCATGTCATGCTCAAGCTGCCGGCCTGGCACACCAAAGTTTCAGGTTGAGTTTCTTGGTCACGTCTCAGCAAGTTAGCAGCCTGGAGTCCACTATTTCGAAATGAATGACCACACCAAATCAAAGACCTTTCATTCCTTCGCCGTGAATGCGCAGGACCTACTCCCGATTGTGAATTTTGATTCCTGGGAAGAGTGACTAATGCCCTCCATTCAATCACCGAGCGGCGGAATCGCTGGCCCGGTGACTGCTACTTACTTGCCCTGCATCTCACGGCATTCTACTGACAGATTATGATATTTGGGAGGTGTGCTTCTGACCAGTCCTTCCCACCGTCCAGAGTACTCGGTGCTCGCAGGAGGCGGAAGGACCCTCCCAAAGGGCCAAGGCTACCACACCATCCCTGAGACTTCTCTCGCTGGCATGCTATGTAATTAACACGCCTTCGGCCCTCCAAAAGCGTCGCACACCAAAGCCAAGCTCCCAAGTCCTGGGCGTCGAGGTCTTGTTGAACCGCACACCTGATTTCCCGCCTAGGTCGCAGGACAGTTGAGCGTGGCATTTTATTGTTGGTTCGCAACCCCTCGCGCTCCGCTCCTCCGCTTTCTGGGCTCTGGCACTTTTCGTGGACGAGAGCTTATCCCGTCCAGGGCTTCGGATGAGTATTGCCGAGCTATGAAATCATCGTTGACACCAAGAGCCGACGAGCCCCATGGTCATACAGCGTCTGCCTCGCAGATGCTAACTTGGCGGTGAAAGACCAAGAAGCCTTGGGGGGGCACGCTGACATTTGTGGCGGCCTGCCTGCCTGCCTGCCTGACGGAGGCCCGAGACAGACCAAAACGTACATCGCACTCATCGTGTGGCATATTAGTCAAATTGACTCCGTGGATGCGAGGCGGAGGGATACTGGGCCCTCAAGCATATCAAGTTTTCCACTTCATCTCACAACCCTTTGCCAACTGAGAGTATGGACTAGGCCTTCCGAAATCTAATATAGTCCCAGTCTGGTTCGTGTCTTGGGAGGACCCCTCCCCAACCTAACTATTATCCCCCATCTTCGAGTTCTGGGGAATGGAAAAAAAAGATTGTCCAGTGAAATACTAGTTGACGTCTCACTTTCTATGTAGGTTTTCCGTCTATGAATCGAAATTCGTCTGTCTCGAATGGTTTCTATATCTTTTGCCCTTTCCGATTACAATGGTTCTACAATATGACGCTTTTCCATGCTTTGTTGGTAGTACATCTTTCCATGCTTGTTTGGTAGTACATAATGGGTATTCTAGAAGCCAGAAGTCTCTCTATTCGTCACATGTCGTTAAGAATAAATATGTCGCAAGTGCGAGTGTTGAAAGTTCGTCTCCTTTTGCAGATATTGCTGGAGCAAATTGTAAGCAGGCCCCTACTCCAGCTTACTGTCGGTTTCCGCAAAAAATTCGTCATGACCGGTCCGGTCTGCTACTGCGAGCCCGCTTCAGGCCGGGAGCCCACTGGGGGAAGTGCCAATATAGATGATTGCCGAAGCTGAGGTAAACTCCTCGATGGATAATGTGTCTTTTTGAAAAGTAATTCACTTATCATGATAATGGCTTTCTTCGAATTTTGATTGTTGCCTTCATTGGAGGCACCAGGTTTGAGCCAATCCATTTACTCTCCGGCCTTTCGTCGAGTGATTCAAACTCGTAATTCAGCAACATGTATGAAAGCATTAACTTCAATTCGTTCGCAGCAAAGAATCGGCCTGGGCACGCATTCCGGCCGTGGCCGAAGGGATGGTAGGAGGCTGATGTGCTCACAAAGCTCAAATTTGCTTTGCGGATATAGTCGTCCGAGTGCGTTCTTTCATCTTCAGAGCTACTATCTTCCTCTTCAGTGGCGTTGGAGAGTCGCTCCGAGGAGAAACGGAAGGGCCGGAATATCGCAGCATCTGGATAATATTCTGGATCGTTATGCACCCCATTGCTGGGCACAGCTATCATGCTTCCATACGGACAATGAGTTCCGTTTGGTGTAGTAAGGCCATTTGGTGCCATGACCTTTCGTACTAGCCCCTTACCGAGGAATGAGCCAAGTCGTGTTGATTCTCGCAAGGCCGAATCCATCTTATACATTTTTGACAGTCCTCTTTTTGTCCACTCGCCATTGTTGGACTCAAGTGCCGTATTTGCTTCTTGTCGGAGCTGATCGAGATACTCTCGGGATGAGTTGGCGGCCAATAGATCAAAGATTACATTTGTAATACTGAAGGTCGAGGTATGGATGGCAGCAAAATTTAATGCAAGCAGCCGCTCGGCTATGATATCAGAGTCGTATTCCGCCTTCTGAGAATTGCTGCGCGCTCGAAGCAATGACCATTGGAGGAAGTCATTTGGTTCAGCATCCCCAATCTTCTTTTCGATCTCGTCACTTGCTGCATCGAGCAGACGCTTCCGCCGTTCGATATCTGGGCGGAGAATGTTAGCGAAACCCCTAGTGTGCTTCCTGTTCGGGTGAGCGATGAGTGATGCGGCTAGTGGACGAATAGCGGCTGGCAATTGACAAAGGACGACTGCAGCCATCGGTACAGCTTGGGCGAAACCCATAGCGTGATCGAGCAATGCTTTACTGCGACATAATGGAAGGCCAACAAAAGCACGGTTGCTGGCACGAGCGACAACCTGCATGATAGTGTCGAAAACACACACATCCTTCCATCCATTGGTGTCTGTTCCCCACAATTCGTCAAACGTTGCGGCAATTTCCTCCATAATCGGTGCCGTTAGCGAGCATATCTGGCGTGTAAGCTCTGATTTGATAA
>Ga0105239_10001585_pt1 | contig 30048 bp, 28 predicted proteins | sample KBSC44metaG_FD_92761 | JGI IMG/M metagenome (GOLD analysis project Ga0105239, IMG submission 92761) | Corn rhizosphere microbial communities from Kellogg Biological Station, Michigan, USA - KBS C4-4 metaG | ecosystem: Host-associated > Plants > Roots > Rhizosphere > Soil | place: Michigan, USA...
CCGAGATCCGGACCACCCAATAATTCAGGTCCCGCCACGAAAGAAAACATTTGATTTAAAAGTTGTCGATGAACGTTTACTTGTTCCCTTTTTTTTTCATCCTGACGATGTTGCGCAAGGCGCAGTTCGCGCATTTTCTGCTTCTGTTGGTGATTCCATAATTTGTCTAGATGTGTCCATGCGTTTAATGTTTGACTCGAAAACTCACAAGTTTTGTTTTCTTTGGATTCTTTTTGAAACAACCCGTTTTTGTGATCTTTCCTCTCAAGCGTGCTTCGTATTTGCATGGTTTTACTGACACAGAAAAAAGTGATTAAGAAAAAAAAGCCTCTGAACAGGACGTATTATTTATTACATTTTTGTACGTTAAACAAATAATTTTTTGTATCGACGAGCAACTTGTTTTCTTTTTTCTTGTTTGACGAAAAAAATTCGGAACGGAGACACGTGTTTGTTCGTGAGATCGAGATGAACGAGTCGGATGGGCAATCAACACAGTGGACACATTATGATCACGCATTGGATTCTTCCACACAGCAGCATCCTGGATCATTAGCAAGTACTGTTAATAGTGTGGCGCATCTGGTGTCGTCATTATCTCCGACGTCGGCATATCCCCCCATCTCGTTGGATCGACAAAATGAAGCGTTTCTACATCAACACAATGCGTATTCTCATTTCTTACCACTCCAATCACATCAACTCCCCGCTCACCAACAATCATCATATGGAATCCCCACGTTCAACCCAGCAACCGATCAATCGATTCAATCACCGCCACTACAACAACAACAACAACAACAACATACAAATCCTCATTTTTTTTTGCAAAATCAAATTCGTAACGCGCATGCGTTAACTTCGAGCTGGGAAGCAGAATACGGTCCGTTGATGCATTCCGAAAAAACAGATTATCATCAACACCAAACTGCGCCCAAACGAACTTACACAAAACGCAAAGAGACCACGCCTAAAGCCAAGGACACTCCAAAAGAAGGGTCTCGTTTGCACAAACAACTGGAAGAGATCGAGACAACTCGTAAGGCGCTTAGAGAACCATTACTATCACTGATTCAATTGATTGATCGTCTTGTGCCAGCAATTGCAACATATCCAAACTCTGATGGAGAGTATCTTTCGTATTATTTACCGTGCGGTACGGATGTATCGAAAACGGGTATGCAGCAACAAAACAGAAACCCTGTCCTACCGTACGTGTTTTACAAATCGATGGATGAGGATATTCGACGATTATTTCCTGAAACTATTAAAACGTGCGCAGAAGGTCTGAGTAAATATATCAACAAGTATCGACACCGACACGTTAACAATCGGCGAAAACATTTGAGTTCGGATTTGCAAGTATCTCAATTTGAAAAATCGCCAGCACAATTGAATCATGAAACCAATCAGCTCATCAATTTGGAAGAAAAAAAAGAGAACAAAGAACAAAAAGACGTTCGAATGGTTTCCGTGAACAATGTTAATGCCATCGCAACAACCAACAACAACAACAAAGACTCGATAATGAGCAAAGAGGATAACGATCCGAAAGATCCGAAACCCAACCATCCCAAAACAGGTCCTATCTCATTAAATGAAAAAGATATGACATTGGCTTCGTCGAAACGGAAACGACGCCGTTGTTTGCTTTAGACAAACCGATGTTGTTGTTGTTGTTGTTGTTGTCGTTGATCCTTTTCTGATTGAAATTTTACTTTTCCCGCCGTTTTCGATTTGGTTTTGGATTTCGACCGCTCCACGAGTTCGCGGACCACAAAATCATGTTTTCCTGCCATTTTGTTGAGTTTAGATTTTATCTGTTGTGAGCGACCAGCCGTTCGTTTGCGAGTCGAAGTTTTGTTTTTGGTGTTGTTTTTTGTATTGTTTGATGACGATGAAGAAGAAGAAGAAGAAGAAGATGAAGAAAAAGAAGAAGACGATGCCTGTTGATCACCACCTCGTTTCTTGCGGCTCGATTTTCGTTTTAATTTACTCGATTTCACCAATTCCACATCACGAAGTCCAGACGTTTTTAAGAATGCGGGAACAACAAGAGCCTGGTCGTCTTGAATCGAATCTCGTTGTAAAAATTGATCAACTTCGCTTTTCTGCGATTTGCACATCTTCATATTGTCGTTGATCTCGCGTTCACTGACGGGACTTGTGGAACCGGAAACCATTGCCCGTACAATGTAGGCGTATTCGTCTTTATTAATCATGCTTTGATTTAAGTCCGACGGATTGGCAAAAACAGCGTCAACGTCGTTATCGGTCATCAAATGGGAACCAAATTGAGCCCAAATCGAAAAAACTGGGTAATCCGTGATCGCATCACGAAAATCACGATTCAGTGATAAAGTACAATTAATTGATTTGGATAGTGTCTTTTGATCTTTTAAAGACAGCGAAAGATCAATGTCTTTATTTAATCTGCAGCGAGCAGACGCAAACGCATCGTTCGCCCCCACTACGTATGCATTGAGAGCATCGATCTCTGTTTTGAGAACGCGTCGATTTGTTGCTTCTTTAAGTGCGGTAAAGAGCTTTTGCAATTCTTCCAAATTAAAACCGAACCACGTACAACCCGCTAACAGTGGTTCAGTGTCCCGTCCCGTAATCTTCCGATACGCGTCATATTGCTTTTCATTTTCCATAAACGCTCGCAGCCGACATTCGCCCTCAGATGACATTCCGGTTTGGTGAACGATTCGATTAATAATAGCATTGTATTGTTCAAACAAAGCAATCCAGCTTCGATAGACATACGGAAATTTTGACGCTGCTGTGGCTTCCAACCACAACAAAAGATCGGCTCCAGAGGTCAACTGAAATTGCTCCAATATTATTAAATTCCGCGCGTCGGATCTCGCTAACACAAACGATGAAGGGTTTTGTGTCTCGCTGGGCAAGTACATGAGTCGGTAGACAAGTTCCTTTTCGAAATCGAGTAATGATTGCTTTTGTATGAAAAATTCAAAATTGGCGTTAGTCAGAGCATCTTTTTGACGATCCAAGATGTTTTTTCTTTCATCGTCGGATTTTGATTCAGACCAGAACGGCGCTTGTGGAAATTGTTGCAATAGATAATTAAAGATTGCGCGCTTTTCTTCGGCTCCCTGTTGGTTTTGCATCTCTGTGTTGAGCTGTTGAACCATTTTCAACAAATTAAACAAATTGTCGGCAATGAGTGCTTTGAACCGCGATTTCACGTAAAATTCTCTCATCGATTGTGTAGGCAAATCAATAAAAATTTGTTGATGTTCGCTTTGAAGCGAACTCAAAATCCCTTTTGGAAGATGCCATGAATACCTCACCGTAAACAAAATTCGAGTGTTTGGAAATAATGATTCAAGATTGTTTTTATTGAATAACGAATCTATTTCTTGTTCCGCTTGCTTACGTTCCATCTCGAATTGCTGCCGCTCACCAGATGTGACGACTTCTTCAACGTACACAACACCTCCATGTCGGGGCTTTGTCGGTGGCGTGAATTTTGTGTTGACACCCTGTTTGAGAGTGTTGAATGCAGGGGTTTTTGGCTTATTGTGTGTCAACAAAGAAGAAGAAGAAGAATAAACAGAAGAAAACGATCCTGCAGTTCTTCGGTTTCGGTTCGTGCTTATTGACAGAGAACCTGCCGTTCGGTTCGTGCTTGTTGACAGAGAACCTGCCGTTCGGTTCGTGCTTGTTGACAGAGAACCTGCCGTTCGGTTCGTGCTTGACAGACTTCGATATTGGAATGATGAAATTTGTTGCGATTGACGACCTGGACGCGGAGTTTTTTTCAATTCCTCCGCACTCATAAACAGTGTTTCCAAATTGTCCAAGATCAAAATGGAGATTGGTTTGACCGCGGGTCGTGTGTAATTGCCCCGATTATCCGGTGCATCTGCTTTCAAAGACAGTTCAATACGTTCGAAACGAGTATTCAAGTTAACACAAGACAAAATATTTCGAAGTTTTGAGGCCCATGTCTTGGGTGAACTTGAGCGTAATCCGAGAGCATCCACAAAATAGACTTTCACAAGATTTGCAGAATCTCTTTTCGCTTTTGCTGCCCATGCATCCTTTGATACACGGCCATTAGAATTCAGTCTTTGAGCTTGTTTTAGATATAAATCCGCCATTTTCTCGCGAATTTCATATGCAATTAGTTGCGCTGTCACGGTTTTGCCAGATCCGGCGGTGCCGTACAACATTGCCGACTGATATATATCACTCTGCGTGGCGGGATCAAAACTCAAGAACAGATTCACAATGCGTCGAACGGACGCGCCCAAAGGCCGATAATTGGGTTTCACATCCGGGAGTAAAATTTCTCCGCCACACGACATTGCGTATCGTTTGGCATCGTCATACATGCGTTTGGCTTGTTGGAGCCAAACGGTTGACTTAATCTCAGATTGTCGACCGGCTTCAGCTTTTTCAAGTTCTCCCTGTTGTTCTGTAACATCAAGGAAGTTGCTTAAGAACGACCACGTGTCACGTGTGTTTAATGTGGTCTGAACATGAGCATTCCAGGCTCGTTTATAACGGAGAAGAGCATCATTTTGAAGGTTGTTGTTGTTGTTAATGATTTTTCTCTCTTTCAAATCAGCCACGGACCCCGAGCTGGCCATTGTCTTGTTTAACTGTGTTGTTACTTATTTTTTTGTAAGTTATAACCCTTAGGATCGGCATAAGTGCGTTTTTTTTTGAACGCTATTCATTGTTAGGATTTTTCTAGTCAGAAATTAAGAATTTCAAGACAGAAATAAGAGCGTGGAAGCAAGAGAACAAACACAAAAAAACAGCAATCAGACGATGACACAAGCAAAATTCAATGAGTACAACAAATTGGTGAAGAGGTTCAACATTCGCTTAATCGATTTCATTTCGGATCTGAAAAATTATTTCGAAACGAGTTTTCCAAAATTTAAGGACATGTACATGCTAACGTCGCAGCTGGGTGAATTCAGCACCCTCGCGGCGGATAAAGCGTGGCCATTCTTCAATCAACATCGCGCATTGATCGAAAACAAATCTCCGCAAGATGAATTATTCAATTGTGATGACGTTTTGGGTTTAGCAATGTTTGACATCAAACCACGCGCCCTATGGCACATGGCCAAGACGTCCGATACAACCGGTGACACAGCCATGACCATCCATACAGAAATGGGAAATTTGTTGAAATTGTTGGATAAAATTCACGCATGCAAACCATTCTCGACACCATCAACAAAGACTATTGTGTCAGCTGATGAAAAAAAAAAGTCACTCGATGTCACACAACAATCAACAAAACCATCGAACGAAAAGAACCCAAGTAAAGATAGTGGTTCAATCGAAAGAAAAGAAACAAAAGAGACAAAAGAAGAAAAAGAAAACAAACATGCAACGAATCAGAAAAAAGCCACAGAGCAAATGCGACAAATGATGGAACGACTCATTCCGTTAGCAGGAGATGATCAGCAACTCAAAGCTGATTTTGCGACAATGTTGAAAGAAAGTGATTCGAATCCAACGGCTGAACCTACCGAAAAGCAACAAGACATATTTGAACGCATGCTCGATGGTTTGCTTTCTAACATTTTACCAGCCGCGGATGAATCAGATCCATCTCAAGACCCTCGTTTGCGAGCAGTGTCCTCTGCAACACAAAAGGTACAAACGGATCAGCGTCGTAAAAAAATTCGAGAAATTTTCAAGCACATGGCAACGACCCCTGAAGCACTACCACAGAATGACGAAAGTGTAACAACAAAAACTACGGCCATTGCCAAAAAAGCAACCCAAAATAGTCGTTATCGAATTGAAGCGCATTTCAATTTCCGGTTGTTGGAATTTTTTGAACATTTGGTCGCATTTCGTGGCAAAGAGACGTTTAAAAACAAACAGGGTCAGTCAGTTTTGTATTTTCCACAGCTGGAGAAAAAATATCAGGAGATCAAACAGTTGTTTACAAACGATAATTCCACTACTGCCATTATTAAACCATTTGGAGAATGGGCCGTCAAACACCATGCGGCACTGAAAGCACACGACATTAGTTTGTTTGCCGATGCAAAACAGCACGACCATGAAATGATGAAAACACTTCACTGCGTACTCCTGTGCAAATCATTCAATGACGAAACTCAGCAAGACATATGGAATCGCACACATCGTATTGTTACATTGGCGACTGTCTATCATGACATGAATAACCAAGGTTTTGGTGACTTGATGGATATTATTAACGAAGTGCTCGAAGACGCTAAAATCGGCTACAATGTGGACCCAAAGACATTTAAAGGTCATAGTCAGCTGGTGGATAGTATCATTGATCGATGCGCGGAAGATTCTGGTATGCAACGTTTTAAGAATATTTTTGGTAAAATGCAATCGTCTGGTCAAAATGGACTGGACGGAATTCTTAAACTCGTGGATCATTTGACGCCAAATATTCAAACAAAACCAAAAGTCAGCAAAAAACGAGAAAGACAAGAGCAGGCAAAGAGTCGGTTCGAAACGGAAGACATGTAGTGTTTTTTTTTCTTTCTTTCTTTCTGTTTCCCCAGCAACCCTTTTTTATCACGATTTACGTTTTCGTGCGGACAAATTGTGAGGCAGCCACTTTCCGTATTCGTACTCGTGCTTTAAGGTAGGGTCTTTTCGTGGAATCGTATGATGCGTTTTATGTCCACTTCCCAAAAATTTTGCCCACCGACTTTGATCGTATAAATGCACCCATTTTCTAAAGACTTTGGAATCCACGGTCACACCGCGTACTCGCCAACATGGAATTGATTTATGTTCTGGAACATTCAAAATAGCTTTTCGAATTAATCGTTGAATGTGAGGCAGGTGTCGGGAGGCGGTCCACACATCAAAAATGCGAGCTTCTTCATGATGGACTTGCGCTCGTTTATCAAATTTCATTGAACTCCAGTGCTTTTTAATTAGTGGTGCGACCCTGGTTTGAAGAAATCGTACGTCAAACACCAACATACATCGTTCTTTATCATGTGTTGCATGTATAGACTTTGTTAACCATTCATTGGCTAAACGAATCGCAAAACTCAACTTTGATTGGTTTCTTTTGGGAAAAAACGCTTTGCAATCCAAAAACGAATAATACGGCTGTAAACCAGGACTGGCGATGACGTACCGAACAGACGAATCAATACCAAATAATGTTGAGAAACTTCCCATGAAGCATGCGTCAAACGCAACAACGGATGGTCGAAACGGAACCAACAGTTCTTTGTTCAATTCGGTGAACGATAAAAAATCATCGGGTTTTTTCCACGTACCCAAGACCCACCCACTTCCATGACCCCAGAATAAAATCGTGTCAAAACGAACGTTTTTGTTTTGAGAAAAACGTAACAAAAAACGAACGCATGATCGAATCGAACGGATTCGGAAATCTTTCGAATCGCATGCTTTCTCTTGGCAGCAAGGCATACATAACAATACACTTCGCGTTTTTAACAACAGCATCACACAAGGGCATTCTTTCATGGACGGGCCAAAGCACAATAACATAACGGGTTCAAATTTTTTGTGCTGTTGTAGATGCTTCAATGATGCTTTTGCGGATTCCATATCTGGACGACTGCATGTTTGTAGAATCACAAGCCACATGGGGGGCTTTTTTTTCCCGTATATTTGTGTTACTTTTTCGGTGTTTTGTCTGTAGAGGATGTGTTAAATTAAGGATATTTATAGATAAATGTCTTTTAACAAAGAAGAAACCGACTTAAAAGAATTGAACCGGGATATCAATGTGTATTCCAATGCGGAAACAGAAGACAATTTGAGAAACAATCAACGCGACTATATCTACAATGCCTTGCAAAAAAAACAGTGGTCCAAATTAGAGGATTTTCGACTTCGATCGATTGCTTATGATTGGGGACAGGGATACCAGAGGACGCCCATCTTTGATAAGAATTGGAGAGAAAGAGATCCCATCTTGAAAGCGTTACGAGCAGATGAAGATGCGCGTTTGCATCGGAACCCGATACCGTTTTGCAGCGGGAATTCAAAAAAAAACGGAGGTTTTTTTATTTCCAAAAACAACCCAAAAGTGATTCGTGTATTATTTTAAAGTAACTACCTAGAAAAGAAACAAAAAAATGCAAGTTAAACAGTCCATTACGGATTTGGACTTGCAAAGTTGCATTCCCAAATCCGACTCCTTTACACAAATTCATTCATGTCCGGTTCAATCCGGGTGCATATGTGACAAAAAAAATGAGATCAATACAAACAATCGCAAAAAGTTAGAGTTTGAGCGAATTTGGTCCGGGTTTGTGGATATTGTTTGGTGTATGTGTTTGCGGGACCGGAACGATCGATTGCAAGAATCAGCAAACGTGTTTCACGAATATGGACTCTGTCGCCTCGTTCATTACATTCGGACCGAACGACCTCAACCTACAAAAAGTATTCAATCCATTGGACGTGCTGGCTGCTGGAATACACATCATTTGATTTCTGTTATCACCAAACACTATTTTTCTCAATATAGGATGCCACAACATAAACGCTACTTGCGATTTGAAGATGATGCCTTGTTTCTACCCATTGAACCGATGTCGTTGCAAACCATTTTTGACGATTTTTCAGAAGCTGTGCTACACAAACACAAACCATGGCATGTGCTGAAACTCGGACAATTAACACGACGCGGAATTCCGGCAACTCGAAAATGCACCATTTTTGAGTCGCGTTCGTTATGGACACATGCGATGATTTTGAGTGAGTCAGGAAACACACTGATGGCAGAGAATGGGTATATAAAAGCGGCAAAAGAGTACTACAAGGGTGAAGAAACAGACTTGGATGTGTGGATACGTGATTATTGGATGTGTTACTGTTGTTTCCCACAGTGTGTGGTGCAGTCCGAATCGGAAACGTCAAACACCGGCAATAACATGAACTGGGATTGGTTTTTGCGAACGAAATTTTATCCGTTCGTCACGAGTTTGCATCGCAGATTTTCCTTCGCACTGGATGTGGGCGCATACTTTCTCATGCCAGTGTTGTTCACGATTGTCTTCACAATATGCTTATTCGCTTGCCTGCACTTTTTCAGGGTGTTTTGTTCCTCGAGTATTATTAACATCGCTTCGCCATATACATACGAAATCGACGGCTTTGAAGCAGCGGATCCATCGAATCATACAGAAATTCGACCGACAAATCACTCACATAGTGAAAATGTTCCTTTAAAAGCGTAAGATCTGAAACACGGTTGGGATCGCCTCCCACGCCAACATACAAAATCGGAACTTTCATTCTTGTCTTTTTGTTGTTTTCTGTCGTTTTCTTTTGAAAGACAAATGAGTACCGTTTCTCATCGACATCTTTATAATTGCGTAACAACAATCGTGTAATTTTAAACAACCACGCTTTTGCGGAGGCGCTCGTCGCTTGCATTTTGATGTAGTGCTGATGTGAAAAAATAGGGTTGCACACCATAATTTGTTCGATCGAATGTTCCACGTCGCGTCGAATGTGCACAGACCGAGACCACCAATTCAACACTCGACACACACCCAACTGAGATGTAATCATAATAATTTTTCGGTTGGGAAAAGCTGCGCGAATGCTTTTCATAGCGTACGTCAAAATCCAGCAATCGTCCTTCTGCCCAAAATTGATGCTATCCCATGACGATGTCGGCCAGTCAAACGATATAAGCGGTACATTCAGATCCAACGATAAGCCCAATCGAACACCTTCTTGACGCGAATGATTGGATGCAGAGGAAGAAAAAGAAGTTGAAGATGAATCAGAAAAAAACCCGTGGGTAAATCGTCGTTGCGGATTCATGAGAGACAATGCAGGATTGTCAACCGGAAGGGATCCACCGCAATAGACGACCAACAAACCGCTTGCATAATCAATGTTCTGTTCTTTGTTGCCAATCTCTGTCATCGTGGTAATTTTTTTGGTCATCATGTTTTGCCGAAAGTAACATGTCCATGACAACAACGAATTGTGTTCACACGTCTTGATAACGTCTTCAATCGTTGTATACGTTTTGTTTTCATCACAATGCGTCTCATTAGTATTCGTTACGACGCTGAATTGAATGCTTTGTCTCAAAATCTCTTTTCTCTTGTCAAAGGGTAACAAAGCATAGTGCGTCGACTTCAACCATTTGCCTTCAGTGGCGGCAAAGATGATAATATAGACAACACACGCCACAACCAGCATCGACGCCAAGGCGACCCAATACAAATGAAGACCACACAACACCACGGCAATCAGCATGGATGCACACAGAAGGGGAATTTGTACCCAAGTATCGGTTTCCATGCGTTTCGCAAAAGCACGAAAATCAATCATTTTATTTTGAGATGCTACGCAGTGTTATTTTTTTCTGTTTCTTCTGTTTGGTCATGACAATGACCATTTTCATTTTCTTGTTGCTGTTCATCTTTTAAACTGGTCACACGATATGTATACTCAATTTTAACATCACGATTGCCTTTAAGTTCTTCTAACGTTGTCTCTGGTAAGAAAAACACACGAAATTGACAAAACGGGTGCATGTGATGATCGTAACATCCACATTCCCCCATATCGGTTCTGCATTCATCATTAAAATCGATATAGTACTCAAGAACGCATTGAAACACGCCTCGTTCAAAACTATCCAATGCGGAGAACGTGGTCCGCATGGTATACAACAACTTCATCATCATGGCTCCCGTTTTGCCTTCGTACTCGTTTGTGAAGTTCTCCTCCCAATTGTAACATGCATCATCTTGCCGTCCAAAGCATTCACCCGGTCCTTTCCAACACCATTTACAGCTTCTCCTCTCGTCGTAGACGCGAGTTTGATAATGTGTGTATTCAAAGTATTTCGGTTTATCAAATATCCCGGGAACGCGCAATACCGACATGTCCTTGTAACAGCCAGATAACAAACAAAACATACACACTTTATCCTCGGTTTTTGAAAGGCAAGGAAGGGTCGATTTGTGCGTTGGATACGATTGACACGTTGTGCATGCTTGTGCCTTGCGTAACAGCGAAACGAAACGAGCCGTATCGGACATTGCTATAAACAAAAAGAAATAAATTATCTAAAAAAAAGCGTGCTGTGTTTGGTTTTTTTCGTTTTGAGTTTTGTTTGTTTTGTTTAAAACATCGTTTTGAAGATAATGCTGCTTCGCCCATCTCGCAAACGACCAAGAACAATACATACTGCTAAAAATTACGATGACCCATAACACAAGCCACAAAATAATGAATGGTGTGTAGGAATGAAAGGCTTTCAACATATATTTGATATGATGAAGTGTTGTGTAGCGCTTTACCGAGTCTGGAATTTGATATCCTAATTTGATTAAAATATCATTTAGATTGGTATTGCACGGACCGTGTAAAACGCACGGCCTCGCTTGTGTACCATCGCAAAGCGATACGGTCAAGTCATCGGCTGGCATTTGAATATGTGGCCAATATGACCATGAAATTTGATTGTCTGGTAAAAATGAGCTTCCACCGTACAATGTGACGAAGAAGTCGTAACGTTTGTCTATGGAAATCATTTCCGGAAATTGTTTCCAGATGCGACTGGCAACTTCTTGATCGTTTTCTCCTTCCGCAAAATCATTACTAAACCAACTTAACATTTGCAAAAATTGTTTTAGATATCCACAATATCCGATGTATGTGCCTGTGTTCACGGAGGTTTCATTCACCTTATGAAAACATTTTTCCATAAAATATCGCACAAGCATCGTCGGATGGCTCCCGTCTTCTGCCACAACCATGGGATGTCCGCAGGCAAGAAATCGTTTTTCGATGACCGATGGCGCTTGTAATAACACAACGTCATATCCGTCCACAAACATTACAATCTCATCGTCTGGTAACGAATTCAAATATTCAAGCATTTTTGCAAATTTCCAAGCGAAACCCTGCCATTTTTCTCCCCATCCTAATACGGTGAGCTGCGCATGAAAACGCTCGCAACTTGCCTTTAAAACTGGAAAATACCGATCCGAATGCGTGGCCACCGTACAAATGTGCATTTTGTTTCGCGTCTTCTTATCTCATTTTTGAGAGCAAAAAAAAAGAATTTTTTATACGACGCACAAACGGCCATGAACTTGCTCGTTGAAGCAAAAGAAAACCCATGGGAAAACCCATGGGAAAACGATCACGATGAATATGCCTTCTCCAAGCGGCACATTTTGTCGTTTCTGTTTACGGATGATTGGCCATCGAGGGACGAATGGCTGGAGGATTGCAGAGCATTTCTGGTGGAGTGGGAAGAACGACTTGATGAATGTGTAGGCATGCACAGAAGGTTTAAAATTCCAGATTGTTCATGTTGGGAAGATCAACGACGACCACACTACCCGGGATCGACAGATGATCTTAAAAATCCGCTCATCGCATATCTCGATATGCCGACACCAGTACCGGCATATTTAAAAATCTTGTTAGCGTGCGGTTGTAACAAACATGACGTTGTTGCACAGGCTGTCAATCGTGGTTATGATTCTTTTTTAGAAGTAGTGGAAGCAAGTGGGTTCAATGTGACTCCTGACTGTCGTACACGACCTCATGAAAAACCGATTCTTTACACGTGCTCCTGTCTTTTGTGCTATAACGTTAGTAATGATATTGATTCCCACGAATCTTGCCATTGCATTTGGTCATCATTGCCTGATGATGATAAATTAGAATTTTTGCTTTTTCCACACAGGTTTCTGATCGAATCTGTGGGGCACACAAAAGAATACATCATGTTTTTAGAAAAACGTTTTCGAAATGCGGACAATGTGCATCAACAAATGATATTGGATGGTGTGATGCAACAAATGTTAATAACTACAACGAAAAATGAAGGAGCCTGCGTTCGTTTTTATGAAGAATGTTTGTGGTATAATGCATCGTCGCCCTTTTTTAAACACTACAGAGACGTGTGTCTTGCGTCGCAAAACATTCGACAGGCCATCCTCCAAGAGGAAAAAGAATATGCAATTCGCTTAATACAAGAAGCATGTCGTTTCGTTTTAAATGTTCATAACTGTGCATGTCAACGAAAATCGAAAGGACAAAAAGAATGCACCCCCACTATCATGTTTCTTGCGTTGTCGATGAAACAGTCGGAGGTTGTGCAAGAATTGATCAAAAGAGGAGAAGACATTGATTTCGACGCTGTGAATTGCAACGGAAAGAAGGCTCATGAAATCGCGTCAACAAAGGTATTGCGTATTAAACTTGAGCAACAACGGAATTATCAAGTGCTTGTCCTTCCACAACTTAAAGTTCAATATGTGTACGATACACTGTCGAAATCGTTTCCGAGAGACATTGCAAAATTATGCGCGCACTATTACAATATGGACGTTGTTATTCATGAGCCCATCGTAAAGTCTGGAATCAAGAGAAAACAACGTGTTCTTGAAAAGAAAGAAGAGAAAGAAAAGAAAGAGGAAAAAGAGGAGAAGAACAGGACTCCGAGCAAAAAGAAACGTCGTCCTGCCCGTTTGACTGCAAAAAAGAAACAAAAAGTCCATTAAGACGATCAAGACGAAACGCCCGTTGAACCAAATCCTTTGTCGCCACGTGCCGTGTCTGTCGTGCTGATTTTGTTCTCTTTTTGATCGTTCGTAATCGGTTCTTTCTTATCGGAATGAAATTCATAAACAGGAACAACCTTACATTGCTCGAGGATCAGTTGAGCAATTCGATCACCGGATTTGATTTCAAAATCAGTGTCTCCGTGATTGATAAGAAGCACACATACATTTCCCTCATAACCGGGATCGATTACACCACCCAGAACATCAATTGCCGATTTCCATGCCAATCCCGATCGTGGGGCGATTCGTCCATATGTACCAAAAGGTACACACACCTGCAAATCCGTTTTAATTAACTCTCGTTTGTGAGCTTTTACCGTGTACGAATAGGCGCTACTCAAGTCATATCCCACATCACCGAAGTTGGCTGTTTTGGGGATAGTGGCACGATCGGAGAGTTTTCGAAAGCCAACGAACGACATTGTTTTACACAAAAAATGACAAAATAAAAAAAAAACAAACACAAAAAATGCATCCGTTTATGTTTTGGCTCCTTGGAGTGCTGGTGGCAGTCGTAATTACTCTATCAAGGTTATGTGAGAATGACAAAATTTTATATACTAGTGCTGTTTGTATTGGTTTTGCGCAAGCATTGGCGACGGTCGCGTTCGTATTCTCTGTCATCAGTCGAGTGCTTCCTCCATACGGAATACATCACACATCTGACAATGCCCTTATGTTTGGACTTGGTGTCCTCACGCCATTTGTGCAGTGTTTAAATCAATTACGAGTATTTTATTGAAGAAAAAAAACCAAATACACAAGTAAGTAATAATGGCTGCTGTGTTTGACAACAACAACGAATTTCAAATCACAAGCATTCAATGCAAAAATGTCGCTGGTGTTGACATAATACACTTTGATGAAGCTAAACATGCATTAAGAACAGAACGACCATTAAAATTACGAACCGTTCGACTTCCAAACGATATGATCGTCACCGTTCAAGCTGGAATACCCAACGTTGGACAACACAAAGTTGCCATTCTGTACTGTGCGGGACTTGGCTCCTGCGTGAAAGATCCGGCGCTTCAAGCGATGAAGTTTTTAAGTCAAGGAACGTTTGGCCGTGATGACAATTTGCTGATTATATCGTATTGGAACGCGTACGACAACGATAATCGTTTTAATTTTGGTGGGCCCGCAGATGTAGCGCTTTTATATCACGTATTTCAATATTTGATGCGCCGTCAGCCCAATCTTCAAAAAGTAATTCTGTACGGTTCGTGCAGCGGAGCAAAAATCATTTTGCATTTTTTATCCGCATATGCCGAAGATCCCGCTTTGTCCGTTGTGAAAGGAGCTGTTTTAGATTCACCACCTCTTGATCTGGAACGATCTTTATCGCGCTACATGACGGGACTTTACACATTGACGACATGGTTTTATTTTCGTCATTACGTAAATCCGAGAAGTAATGCGCTCCAATTCAGAAAATTCCCAAAGCACGTACGGCTGTTTTGGTCCGTAATCCAAGGTGATAAACTGGCAGATTATGATGATGTCCGTGCGATGGCAATCCATTTGTCTCAGTTTTCCGATCATAATTCAACGTTGTTTGTTGCTGCTCCTTACTCCGTAAAACATGGATGCGTTGCAAAACTGAGGACGCATTGTCATCATGTAAACGAGTTTTATCAAACGTTGTAGTACAAGAAACAAACAAAAAGAAACAAAAATTAGTTACTGACAGCTTCATAATATTCCAACGCAAACACGTGATGAGATACACATGTCCATAACCATTCATCGTCTTTGCGGTATTTACGTACAGGCAGCGATTGAACGAGCCGGATTTGATCGTCGGAGGATAACGCTTTATTTTGTAATAGCCATTGTTTTGCTGCACCGTAGATCGTCTGAGCGGACATCACATATTTGCTGTGTTTTAAACGTTCTTCTTTCGAGTCGATGAAATGGGGTCGCCACCAACTAATTGTGGGAAAACGTTTATGCAACGCTTTTGCTGTTGGATTTAAAAAAATGGGTTCGCACAGAAGTTGAACGTCTTTAATAATCCTGTCCACCATTCGATCCATATCGTTCATTTCTTTTTTCTGTGCACGTATGTCGGGAACGAAAAAAACAATAAGTAAGATGTTCACGTGATGACAAGAGGACCAATATACGCACTGCACAATTGAGCAACAGAACTGGGGAGAAGCACAGTCGGGTTATCACAAACGTCAAACGAAATGAGAGCATTGTAAATCTGCAGCGGTCGTAAGAAAAAATCTTGTTGAGCTTTCATCTCTGCTTGCAACATGCTTTCTTTCATATACGAAAGAAGCGTAACCATTCGCGTTTCTCCAAACGAAACGTGTTTCAGCGATGCTCGACTGCATAGAGATGGCGCTTTTTCCATGAGAGCCTTTACAGTGAGCTCGCGCTTCTGATAAAACGCGAATGTTAAAAAATCACAACCGATCATCTCTATTGACGATGATCTTCGATCATTGCTTTGATCGATCGCGTACTTGGTTATTTTTCCTTGCAAAAGAGCGTCGATAGACATATAATTCACCACTTTTGCGCAATGCTTGTCCAACCATGATGTGTCTCCACTAAAATGCCAGGACATTAGTAATGCCAACGCTGTTGTGCAATTATCGTCAGAGTTTTTGTAATCAAAGTTAAGAACCGCTTTTTGATCTTCCGTCCATTGCGTTATTTCATCCAATACTAAGCCGATACCTGAACGAGTTTCCAATGCAATGCGATAAATAATGTCCGGATATATCTTGAGGGCATACCACCCCGAATTGTCTTTTGTGAGCCACCTGAACAACTGTCTTAAAACATTGTCTACATTGACGTCGTTGTATCTGCTAAGGTTGTCTGGATCATGGCTACCAAACTGGTGAAAGTGAAGCTTGTAACAGAGACGACCCCATCCATGAAATGGATGCACGTAGGTGGAAACAATATCACTGGAAATTCCCTGCCATTCGAGATTACAGGCATCAATTTTAGAATCGTTAAAGTTACGAAGTTCTTCATTCACAACCGGCATCCATTCCGTCAGTTGTGCGACGGTAGTAACTTTTGTGATTCCAGTGACCATTAAAGCATGGATACGAGCAGTTCTTGCAACTCTGGTAGCCTCTTGTCGAACATCCGGAGAATTTAGTGTAGAACGAGATTGTGGTTCTGGACTTTTGCTTCGAGATCGCCTCGACCGCAAGGGTTTTTCGCCTTCGGTCTCTTCTTTTCCGAACATTTGCAACACAATTTAACTGTTTTAACAAATACAATCTAAAACCCCAAAACAATGGACGACAACAAAGACACGCCACTCGGGGTGATCAATCGGTTCAAACTATCGCCGATACAACATGATTATATGTCATGGCGAAAATCGAATGATGGGGTGCATGAACAAGTTTGCATCGCTCTCTCAAGAACCTTTCCTCCCTTTCCTCCGATGTGCAGAAGCGCTCCATTTCATAGGTCCATGATCGCGTACTTCTTGGCCCGTTCTGAACACACACCATACGTTGTGTCTGTACCCGAAGACAAAACGGAGCGAATACTTTGGATTTCAAGCATCGTTCACCATATTGAAAACCTTGCGATTACTGGAGGACACTCTTCCCTGCACGGTTGGCTCACTTTGGATGCGTTGTTTCATCACGGTCTCGCCGACGTTTTGAAAATGCGGACTCCTGTCACATTTCGCAATGACATGCAAAACGTAAAGCAAACCTTGTGGATATCACCATTTTCCCGCCTCTTGCAAAGGATGCCGTCTGTGGTGAGTCACTTCCTCTGGATGTGTCGTATCAACCACTTCGACTTTGATCCCTATGTGGATGATGTTACATATCCACGTCTTGCAATTCCAGCTCCTATATGGGTTACAGGGCAAGTCGATCTCTTTCAATGGGATCTCCCGCATCATGCACTTTTCAGTGGCCTTGAACGACGGTACGGCGGAGATGTGATGCTCGACTGCCGAGGCCTGATACGTTTGTTTCTCCAGGCGTCTGATTTTCAGTTGAACGAGCCAAGTTTAATTACAAAGGAAACGTTTATGACGCGCTGGTTCAAACAGGCTTTTAATGTGTGTTCTTACAATAACACCAACAAAAAAAAGAACTGGATCCGTGTCGCGGAGAATTTGTTGGATCGAACAACCGTCGATGGTGAAGGCATGCTGCTTATGTCGTTTTCGTTCTTTTGCATTGCATCAAAACGATGGATTATATGTCAACCAGACATTACGAAGTTGACGAAACCGATTCGATCAAAAATGATATGTGGTGAGTTCCAGGATTGCCCACGATTTAGTCAAATATGTAGGATTTACGAACAAAAAATGGATGATCAAATACGGTATTATGAAGGGTTTCGCTCGGCTCTCAACGACGCAGTGACACGCGAATGCAAATCCAAGCAATCTGTAAAGCGGGCAAAACAGCGTGCCAAACGACAAGGGCGAGTTCCAACGGCGCCACCAAAGCCACTATGGCTTCCCAATGAAATATTGGCTCTGATTTGGTCTTATACGCCGTTTGGTGCTTATGAAGGCAAGTACCGAATGGAATGATGTCAGTGTTTTCATCACATCTTTGCGGACAATTGTAATGTGGATTCTGCAGAGATGCCTTGTTCTTCCAAACTCTCGATGTCGTTTAATAGACGGCCAGAAAACCACAAATTTTGTTGAGAGACTTGTAAGATACGTTCGCGTTTGAGAATAAGCCATTTGATGATAAGAACTGAATCTTTTGGAGAGACATCGAGAGTAATGGTTTGTGAAGACAGATTGCGAACGAAGATTTGCTGTGTCGTTTGTCTCGTTTTCATGAGGTGTTTTATGATCTTGGACAGAAAGTAATCGTTGTGGGGTGTACTGAGTTTCTTGTTTTCGTTCATGATTGACTTCTTTGAGAAAAAAAACAAAAAACTCTTTTTTTAAACTCGCCCTGTAACGATGAACATGGTGGTTGTGGATTGAACAGTCACTGTTGTCCCGTTTTGACTTACCAAAAATGAAATGACATCACCAGAAGTTAGTGGGGCAGAATATTCGATTCCAGAAACAGTCGCTGTTGCCCCACCGGAAGCGGTGTTGGATGCAACATCGACGCCATTGATTTGAATTGCAATCGTAACACTTGTACCGTTAGGTATTGTTTGCACTTCTAATGTGGAAATGGAAGCCGTGTATGTGCCGTCTTGAGCAACCGTGTACTGTGCCGTGGTACTATTCAACAATCCCATTCCCGTTACGATAACTGTTGTGGTAGGCGGTCCAGGAATATTTCCAAAATGTGTGCCAGGTGAAACGTTGAGCATTTCGAGGTCAAAAATCCCCGTTGATGCGAGTCCAGTTGTTGCGCTCGAACCAGTGGGCCCTCTCGCACCCGTTACACCATTCAATCCCGGCAAGCCATCGACACCCCGTGCCCCAGTTGGACCTACAAATGTTTGCGGTGTCGTACGCCCAATGAAAAACATTGTCACCGCCATCGAAACCAAAACCACGGCACTCGCCACTGTCAACGCAAGCAGAGCAAACAGTAAATTCATTGCGTTCGTTTTTGTTTCTCTCTTTTACTCTTTTTTTTCGACTTTGTATTTTATTCGGTTGTCACTTATCATTTTGTGAAAAATGGGCTGTGTTATTCCCACATTGAAGAATGAGAAACATGAGAAAGAGAAGAAACACGAGAAATATGACAACACACATCAACGCTATTCCATCTTGCGTGCATCACAATCCGTTCGCATCCCGGTATTTCCCAACACAACAACAAGCATCGAATCGTTTGGGTCCAATTTAAGTGAACCAACACAACAGCGCGATCGGGCGGATTAAAACACATTTTTTTTGTTTTTGTTTGTGTTTCAGAAATGAACTGCGTTTCCTACACACAAACACGCCATTGTGTTGGTGCAACGATCGTCGATGCCTATTTTGAATCTGGGTTTTGGTGTGTTCCGTTTGGGAAAACCATGAGTCAAGATACGCGGTGTTCATATTGTCAATCTTTGTTCGGATTCCCTATGGCGTCATCAGTTTCTGCCGGACGGCGTGATATCTTTTGCGATTCTGCTTTGGATAATTCATTGAAAAGTATGGAGTATCAAGGATTTCGCGTGAAAATTTGTTCGTCACTCAACACGAGTGTTCCATTTTATCTGCATCCGAATTTTCGAGTTCGTTCTCAACAAGGGGTTGGAATTTTTGTTCTTCCAACACAGGCAGAGTATACTATTATTATCGAATCTATCGCGTCCGATTCGAATACCTTTACAATCGAATCGATCAAAGTTGGAGACGAACCGGTTACGATTAACAAGAATCAAGAGCAAATCTATTATGACAACAGAACAGCAAACATTGGCGGCGGTCGTGCTTTCGTCTTCTATTCACCAAGCCAGTGGGAAGTAGAACATGCAAAGGTAAACCCACGGGTAAACGCCGACATACTGAAAACCGTGAATAAGAACAACGTTGTTTCATTAACATTGCAACATTACAAACGAATTTCCAAGCAAGCCAATCCTGGGTTCCAAGTTGAAAACAATGCAAAAGCAGTGGGTTTTGGTGGAGCGTGCGGATTTGGGTTCGACTCGGGTTTTGGTTTTCATGCAGTACCCGCATCGGATCCTCATGGCCGTCAATTTGGTTCCTTTGGCTTTGGTGCCCCCGTACCAGCACCAACACCACGTTACGATAAAAAGGAAAATAAGGAAATCAAAAACAGCAGTTCATTAGCAAGCGGAACCACAATCTCTGATACTCGCTTCACAGTCCATATACCAACGGTGGAACCGGTAGACACGTATATAAAAGTGGGATCACCGGTCTCCGTAACATTGCAACTCGTGTGCTTACAATCCGAATCAGACAAAAAACGAGACAATTTAAAAGCAAAACTCAAGTCGGAAGGCTTTTTGTATTGGTCATCGGTGATTAACAATAAGAAAGCCGAAGTCGAGAAAAAGTACAAAGAATTAGAACAGTTAAACATGGAACTGAATCAAGCCCGCGTTGAATTCGGATTGATGCAAGAACGCAATTCGGATATTTTAAAACAATTGTCGTCTTCGTTGGCGTTGGAATTGTTGTTCACCGATGTTGAAAAAAGCGACGACAAAGAGCCGGAAGCGGTTAAAATACGAAAAGAACAACAAAAACAAGATTTGCTTCTTCAATTTTAGTACAGCTACTTTTTATGTGTTTTGGCAACACCAAAGTTGAACAACGCAACAACACACACAAAACACAAAACACACGGACCATGCATACGTTTTGTTTGTTCGTGTACAGGGCCAGGACCATGCATGCGAACCCACAAGTTTACCCGCGGGGTTTCCTTTTCCTTTTGCTGTTCTTCGACGTGCACAGGCACATTAACCTTGTTGTCGACGATCGCTTTTGCGTCAACCCCTTTATTGTTGTTGTTGTTGTTATAGACCACAGCTTTTGCATCCATCACCTTGTTGTCGAGGAGAGCCTTATCACGCTGTATTTTCATAAACTTGACAGTTTCTCTTTGGTGTTTCTGTCCATTGCAGTGTTGGTTGAATTGTGTGTTTCCGTTTAACCAAACTTTGCACAACTCGCAAAAACGATGCATTTTCAAGCGCCTTTCTTTTCGTTCTTTTTTCACAATTTCAGAACCCTCAAATGCTCAAAAAAGAAAAAAAAGAAACATGAGTGGACGTGGCGCTCTTTCGACGCTCAACCCTCGGGTAAAACCAAAACGGGATGTGTTTGTAAAGGCCAAACGGCGTCCGCCTGTAGAAGACGTCAAACCAGAGAGTGAAGCATTGCTTCCGTTCGAAGAACAACTGATTAAAGGTATTAAAGCACAAAAAATCTGCACGTCATACATTGCACGATCGTTCCGTACCGAACGCATCCGTGTGGCGCTTGTTCGTCAAAATCTTTTGAATGTGAATGATATGGAAGACGATGAACACACGGATGCTGTTGACAAGGCAATCGTAGAGATTTTACAGAAAGATGGACACAAACTCCTATTGATTTCACCCAAAAGAAAACGTCAATCACATTATTGGCCAGCTCTGCATTCGACACCGTCTGCCGTTTACTACATTCCGGCCGATGATCAGAAACCCGAACATCACATGTATGCCGTGCAACAGCACCCTTTATGCCTTGAGTATATTCCTGAACTATTTCGTACAACGGAGCTTTGTGTAACTGCCGTTATGTTGGATGATATCGTAACTCGGCATGTTCCCGAAAAGATCCGTGAACAAGTGATTGAACACGTGAAAACGTCTTTATTAAATTCATTTTCTAACCCTGACAATGTGTTGTTGTTCCCCCTCAGGCGTTTGTGTGTTGACTATGTTTTATGAACTGCTGGTTTTATCATGCTTTGTCTCTAGTGAGTAAACGAACCGTTTTCTTTTTTTTTAAATGATAACACGGCTCGATATTGTTCCCACTCAGCCACAGCATGATTTGACACGATACTTGCTGCATAAAGACGTACGGCGATTTATTGCTTGTTGGCAAATGGGAGTCGGAAAAACACCGTTAGCAATTTTATTTTGTGAAACCAATTTGCATTATCGGTACCCTGGTCAAACCATCGAACCGCGATTATGCATCGTCGTGGCGGCACCCACAATGCAACAAAATTTTCGAGACAATTTGAAAAAATTCGGAAAATCCGAACAGGATATCGACACGTGGTATCGATTTTGGTCGTATGATCTTGTAGCAAGCCGCCCATATGAATTTAAGAAATTAGTGACTAACAACATCGTGGTGTGTGACGAGGTCCATGATATTCGTTCCGTGATTGTACATGGAGGATCGAAAACAAGTGGTGTTGGCACCGATGAAGTTGTAACCTTCCGTGGATTCTCTGGAATAAAAGCCGGCATTCAAGCGGCATCCTTGTTGTGGGGAATCGAAACGGCATACAAAGTACTTGGAATGACGGGCACGTTAATATACAATTCACTTTCGGATTTGTACAATATCGGGTGGTTTTTGTTAAGTGCGAGTTCTGAAGAAAGCAAAACGCTCTATGGCGAGATGGTAAAAGTGTCCGACCTGGAAAACAACAAAATCAATGATAATGCATTGAAAATGTTTGAACACGTATTTCAAGGAAAATTGAGTGTTTGTACGATAGAATCTTGTGGATTATCACACAAATTTCCAAAAGTGCATGAAATTAATGTTTTAATTGAAATGAATGCGGAATATTACGAAGCATACACAATGGTGGAGAATGACGAAATTGAAAAACTGCGGGAAAAAAACGAAACAAAGCTTGTCACGAGCGGCGCGTTTTGGTCATCTTTGCGACAAGCTGCAAATAAAATCAACAGCGTACAATCACAAAAATTGCAATTCATTGTCGAAATCGTGAAAGCAACACGGGCACGACGTGAAAAAATTGTGATCACATCAAGTTTTTTAAGTCGTGGTCTTGGTCTATTGATCAATGAATTTCGTGCCCACAACTGGCGCTTTTGTGAGATTTCAGGCAAAGTGAAACCGGAAGAACGACAAAAAGCCATCGAAAGTTTTAATAACATGACGTCTGGAATCGACATTATCATTTTAAGTGGTGCGGGAACAACAGGCGTAAATTTGGCGTCCGCAAGACGCCAGATCAATATGGAAAGCAGCTGGAATACCGCAACGCGGTGGCAGGCCAACGCGCGAATTGCACGCCTTGGAAGTCCAATGGCGCAGGTCACGATTTATAATTTGTTAATGGTGAAACCAGGCGATCAATTTGAATCGTTCGCGGAACAGATGAAACAGTGCATTAAGGAAAAAGAGCCTGGAGCCCCTTCTGATTTAATTAAAATTGCAGCGGGAAACACGACGAATATAACCATGGGACCGTCCAAGTTGGTTATGTCGATCGATGCACATTTGTTTTTAAAACAACTCGACAAGTCACGTGCATTTCATCCATTTCTTGATGTCTATTTGCCACAATGGTCTGTCGAGCAACACCCAGCTTGGCAAAATTTGTTAAAAGGATGTGTCCCAATCGATTCATTTTTGAATCGTGGTAAGAAAAACAACAACAACAATAACAAGAACAAAGAACAAAAGGAACAAAAAGAACGGAAGACAAAAGAAAGGAAGACAAAAGAAAAAAAGACAAAACAGGGCAGACAAAAGCACAATATTAATAATGAAAAGAAAACCAGTGACAAGACAACACGTAAACATGAGCAAAAACGCGAACTGCTGCTAACTGCATGGCAAAAAGAATTTGGTATTCGACCTGCACCATCTCCCTCTTCATCTTCATCTTCATCTTCATCTTCATCTTTATCATCATCTTTCGTATCATCACCACGATCCACAACAACGCGAGAAGCAAAGCCAAGGACCGAAAAACGAGAACAAAAACTGGAAAAAGAAGTGATATCTTTCAATCGGCGACAATGGCTGGCTGATCTCAATGATCACTAAAAAACAGGAAGAGAACAAGAGAAAGAAGAAGAAAGAAGAAGAAAGCAGTTTTTTTCATTGATTCCTTTTTTTCGCGAAAAAATATACTTGATCGTGTTGTCATGTTATCGTCTTCTTCTTCTTCTTCTTCTTCTTATGCCCCATCTTGCAAAAAAAGCAATGTAACGAAACGTCTCCAATTTGATACACGTTGTTCAAAAGACAAGCAAATTCTTCAATGCAAAACAGAACTATACAAAAACATGCTTTTGGTTGCGGATGCAGGAACGAAGCTGCATTCCTTAAAGAATTATGAAGCATTTTGCTTGTACTCATTCATTGATACCTTGCCTATAAAAAATGAACAAGTGAAAGTTTTGGTGCAGCGGTTCAACGCAAGTCTAAAAGTACGTGAATGGGCCCGATTGTACAATTCTCTTGTATCTCAAGGAATATAATTTTTCTTTTTCTTTTAGAACGACAAACCATGGGCAATACAGGTGAGCATCCACAGCTCTATCATCAAGCGGTGGATCATCCAAAGCTCAAGCCCTATCAAGCGACGGATGATGAACGTGTTCGTCTTGGTCTTTTCGGTGCGAAAACGCTTGAAATATTGTGCAGTGAAGGATTATTCAATCCCCATCAAACATTATTACCACATCCTGTAGCATCCATTGTCGCACACTATGTTCACGGTACACGACGTTTATTTGAGATTCGAAATCTGCCAAATAAAAAAGAGATTGTCGAACTTGTTCGTGGCGCTGATAACCATCTAAACTGGGTATCAGCGACGCCACAATTGGATCCGTTGGTCCCTCTCATTCAAAAGAAAAGTCGAATCATCGTGCTTCAAAATCGTTATCTTGTTCTCGTCGGCTGCCTACCCACACCCTCGTTTTATGATAGCTGTGATTTGTGTATCAAATGGTGTGATTTGACGATTCACGCCGACAAACTGTTGATGTATGACAATAAAATGGGAGATGAACAAAAAACGAAACAGTTGTCGACTCCACGCCCGACGGCCCCGTTAAATCTAACATCGCTGACAGTTTGGCATGGCACTCAAATCCTTCAAAACGAAGATTTACTCCTTGACGCGTTATCAGTCGGGTGCGGTGACGATATTTTCTTTGTGTCATCTCAGCGTCTCGACGTTGGATGCAGTGATTTTACATTACGACGTTTTCGCTTCCGCAAGAACTTCGAAAATGAACCCTTGCGTGAAACAACAAACACTCTGCAGCTAACTCCTGTGGGGCTTGACGCTTTACCAATCGTCTCTTTAGTATCCATACAAGACCGTTATGTTGTGATGTTTGGGAAAGATCAAACAAAGTTTAACGCGATCATTGTTTTTGATAATCGTGAATCAATGTGGTTGAATCCGTTTGATAAACGGATACCTCCGCCGCTTCCTGGTAAGATTGAAGCCGTAACGGTCATGTCACACATTATGTGGTCGGAAGATGTCGTTATTATTGCTGTGACATCACAAAATGGAGTAATTACGATTTGGACGTATGCATGGGACAAACACAAGACGCTTGCAACTCCGCCTGCTGGTCAGTTTCATACAGGGCAATGGAATCGTTTGGTGGGAATCGATTACCAATTCACGAATGATTCATCATTCACATTCGAAGGACCGTACAGCAATAGTTACCATCAAGAATTAGATCTGCTTGTTGAATATGCGGAACAAGTTGATAAGAAACAAGTTTTTAAATTGTGTTCGATGGACCCACACCATCATCACAAACATTTTCATCGCAAATCAGAATCGATTTCACAACAAACAATGTTTAGTGTTCTTTCATAACTAGTGTCTTCGTTTTGTGTTTGTACATGTCTTTTTTTGTTTCAACTATATGTTCACATAATGTTGTTTTGTTGTTGTTTGTGAACACAGATATGGCTTCTTTTCAAGACAATAAAGGGAATTCCTGTGCTAAACAATGCGCGGCGTGTGGTCAGTCATCCGTTACGATAAAGCGTTGTGGTCGATGTCGAAACGCTTTGTATTGTAATACTAAATGCCAAGAAATGCATTGGGTTAAGCACAAAATATCGTGTGTAACGGATGAATTTTATGATTTATTGCAAAACAAACGCAACGGTCTTTTAGAATTTCTCAATCGTTCCGATAACGGTGATCATTCCATATTAATGAAAATGTTTGAAAATATCGCCAAAAAAACAAACGAACCATTATCCGTACTGAAATGGTCGATGCATCCGACAAAGGTTGATTCCGTTTACGAATGGCCCACGACCGAACTTTGTAAAGTCATTTGTTCGATCTTAAAGTTTGAACAGTGCAACCGCATGATCGAATTGGGCGCAGGGACAGGCCTTCTTTCCGCGCGTTTAAATCATTTTTTGAAAGATGATGCAAAGGTCGTTGCGACCAGTCCGACATATGATCTTTGTTTCTCACCCACAATGAAAATTCGATCGCATCATTATACTACAAACGTATTTGGCCCCGTGATCGACATGAAATGTGCTGATTTCAAAGAGATTGGTACACCAGTTCTCTTGGCGTGGATGGACGATCACGGTCTTGATGAATTTCAGCAAACGGTGTCCCGAAACAAACCCGATTTTTTTCTGTGCATTGGCAGGACGTTTCCGTCATCGTTCTATCAAGAAAAACGCAAAGCTGAAATGGACGCAAAACAACAAGAACAAGGAAATGATTTTCTCAATTATTCGATGACTGTGATTTGCCCGAAGATGTTGTGTCTTCACGACAGGCCTAGTGGTCCTGCTGGTTCAAACGATTCCCGATCACATCTTCTGTGGTACAGACGAAACAAGCCATCATTATCCGATGCGGAAGTTATTGAGTTGTGTGATAAAAAAAATTTAGGACAATGTGCATCGCTTTATGACGATGCGATGCGAAATGCAATTTTCAAATCCGACTATGAATTTAACATGAAACACGATCCTGCTCGTCGCTTTTCTTGTTCAAACCCTGCATGCCCGGGCTGTGAATACAGCATGTGATTTGTTTTGTCTCAAAAGAGAAAGATACAAGAAAGAGAGCAACAATAATAAAGAGAGACACACACTTCACGCGAGTAAGCCAGGGGAGATGTAGTACATCGAATCGAGAGATTTGCTGTGTAGTTCAGCAAGTTTTGTAAACCAAAGGTCGAGGGCGTCAGTGTTCTTGGTGGTCAGCGGCAGTCCACTCAAGTCGCGCCGGCAGCGATCCATGGCGTCGTCAGCTTCTGCTTCTATGAACCGAATCCAGCACATATCCGACTCTGATTCGTACCCGTGATCGACGGCCTGTTCATTCATCAGATCTTTCAGATCATCCTGCAGACGACGAAGGATGTTGAACACCGGATCCGCAAGCTGACCTTTCTTGAGCTTCAGACCAAACGGACACGGCCAATCGTCGTCGCTTTCGCGCATGTCGAACAGAATCGACATAATACCGTCGACACAGGCCTCTGCCCGCGTGTAGTGGAGCCCGTATTCGTCCATTTCTCCATTTTTCAGTTTCAAGAACATGAAGACGCGAGTCGGAGTACGAGTCTTGGCTCCATCCGGCCGTTTTACCACCAGACGCTTGGCCTTATTGCCGGCGAGCACCGTTTGAACGAGATTCTGCAACGGTTGTCTTGCTGCTTCTGTTGCAGGGGCCGCCGGAGCCAGCTTTGTTGTTGTTGTTGTTGTTGTCGTTGTTTCGGCATCAGCGCGCTGTCGCTTGGCCAGTGGCAAAGCCTCTTTGTCGTCGACTTCGCCGTCGCGATGTCGTTTGACTCCACTTGGCGGGGATGTGGCTGCTGCCATCTGCAGGCCAAGAAGAAAAAAAAACGTATGCGTGTGAGCGACTCGAGTACATCAAATACAAACGGCATCGAGCATATGAGTAGTACATCAAAAATGTTGTGGAAAAACGAGAAGGACAAAGTCAACAATAAATTTTTTACGGACAACAATAATGAGAAATTTTGGACGAAAACGATTCAATGCATTCGCAATCATGATATAAATCCTGCTCGTAAGCGGCGGGACCAAAAAACAATTCTTTGTAAGTCGGCAATGGAACGGCCTTGAAAATGGTGTGGATCACAGCGAGTGATGCCTGCAACTGAGGAAACACATATGTCCACTCACGCACAATCATGGCGCAAATGTCTTTCGGAAACTTGAGAAGATCTTGTAAACTGTCTTGAAGTTTCAATACCATAGCCTCTGTTTCCGTGGGGTTCAACAGTCGGTCCTTCCAATAAAACGTAACCTCTTTGATAAGAGGAACAACCAGTTCCTTACCCCCCGATCTGAGTTTTGACAAATAGTACTGACAAGAGAACCCTTGACGCTCTCCATTTTCGTTGCGATCAAAATCACACAAAAAGGACGAATAAAGATGACGGTGTTCAACATTTTTTTTTTCTCTTTCTTCCTCTTCACCCTCCAAACAGAGCAGTACCCAATCCTTATGAGGGTATGAAGGCAAAAATTTGCACCAGGTAATCATTGCACATTGCTTCTTTATAGCGGTTCGAATTTGACTGTACCACATAGCACCGACATCCCGTTCGGTTTGGCATAGCGACACTGTGATAACTTGTGTTGACGGTACCAAAAAGGTTATCGAGAGTTGTTCCTCAAAACCATAATTATACTTGCCAATGTGGCGGTGCCAAAACGACATATGAACCCATCCTTTCAGGTTGACTGCATCCACGAGCGATTGGGATCCCAAAGTGATGATTCCAATCTCCGGCCCGCGCAGGATTGTGTAGCACTCATCAGAGATTGTCGACATAGTTTCTGTGTTTCGTTTTGCACCACTAGCTGTCATGAAGACAAAAGAGTTTTCTTGATTTCTTTGGTCCTTCAAATTGTGCTCAAACTGTTGTGTGTGAAAGAAGAAAGTAGTTGTTTTTTTGTTTTTTTGCGGATTAAACATGCACAAAATTTTTCTGCAACACATAAAAGCGAAAAAATTTTCAACAGCGAGCAGAAAAGCAGAAAATCATTCGTTCATGTTTCTTCTTTCTTCTCTGTGTGTGTGCGTATGTGGGTGTTGGTCCACGTGATGCTAACTGGTTTTGCTGTGTCGTTTTGCCTGTTGTGTCTGTTGTGCGTGTTGTCTGACGTGTGTATTGCTGTGTTGCGTGCATCTTTAGTTCGCGACAGAAACCCGCGTCAACCAGCGCCAGCCCCTGCCTTTGCTTCATAACCAAAACGAATAGAACACGCGCAAAGTACACGCACAAAGAACGACCACAACTCAATGTCTAAGCTCAGCAACAACAACAACAACAATGCCACGGTCGAAAAGATGCCGAAAGACGAGACGGTGGGTTTTGCGTCATCTGCTGCGTCGAAAGCCAAGCTGGAGGCCGTCTTGGTCGATGTCTCCGCTGTCGTTTCGAAGAACAACAAACAGGTATTGGCTCTGTTTGAGACCGAGCTCGCCGCGCGTGATGCGGCGATGAGGCGGCAAATTGAGCAGCATCAGAAGGCGTTGGCTGAAAAGGACACGATCATTGGCCAACACGTGAACGATCTGAGTAAGCTCCAAGCTGATCTGCAAGCGCAGGACAAGATGCTTCGTGCGGCCAATGACACCGTCTTCAAGCTGACGCAGCGCAAGACTGAACTGGAATTACTCGTCGGCCAGCTCGAGGCCGATAAGCAGCTGGAGTCCGAGAAGCTCAAGTACCTTCAACTGCAGGGGACGGTTGATTCGGTACCGTCCACGCCTCTGACTGTGGTGGAGAAGAACAAAAAAGGGGAAGATGACAAAAAGGATGACGAAAAGAAGAAAGATGAGAAAAAGCACGATCCCCATGCGTTGGATTCGACGAAGGACACTTTGAAGGACGCGGACGCGGTGGTTTCGTCTGCTGATAAGCAGCTGGTTTTGTCTGCGGACAAGCAGCTGGTTTCGCCTGCGGACAAGCAGCTGGTTTCGCCTGCTGACAAGCAGCTGGTTTCGCCTGCGGACAAGCAGCTGGTTTCGCCTGCGGACAAGCAGCTGGTTTCGCCTGCGGACAAGCA
>Ga0105239_10001586_pt1 | contig 30019 bp, 30 predicted proteins | sample KBSC44metaG_FD_92761 | JGI IMG/M metagenome (GOLD analysis project Ga0105239, IMG submission 92761) | Corn rhizosphere microbial communities from Kellogg Biological Station, Michigan, USA - KBS C4-4 metaG | ecosystem: Host-associated > Plants > Roots > Rhizosphere > Soil | place: Michigan, USA...
CGCACCGATGTTTCTGTCGCCCCGCCATTCCGATCCGAGAGAATTGGTCAATCAGCAGCCGAAATATCTCTCCTCAACCCAGCGTTTCTCGTGGTCTTCAATCACATTCGCAGCAACGACTTTGATTTTCGGGAAAACAGTCATCAACCGCTTCAGGCCACGCCGGCCCGCTAGAAAAGTGACGAATACGATCTTTGCCTCTGCCACGCCATGGTCAACTAAAACTTTGACCGCCATCAAGGCTGCTCCACCACTGGACATTTGCGGGTCTAGCAGCATGACTGTTTCATGGTTTGCAAGATCTGGGAAAAGTTTCAAGTAATGCAACTCTGGTTCTCCAGTTCGGATATTAGACTGGATGAGGAGACGTCCTGTCAAACAATCTGGAATGGTCCGCTTCAGCCCGGTCTCCATGGAACTGCCTCCTCGTAGAATGACTACCGCTGAGACTTTGCCGGCGGATTGGAGTCCCGTGTATTTATAACCTTGAGGGGTGACCACCTGTGCTGATCGGTAGTTGTGGCAGTCGAGGGCCTTTTCAATCAATAAGGCAGTTAGCCTGTCGAAGTAAAAGATGAAGTCCACCTGACTCGTTGCTGGGCTTCGTAATATCGTTGCGACTCCGACAATTTGCGGTTTGTCGCCTAGGATCATGACGTTGTCTGATAGTGAGAAATCCTCGATCTGCTGGCCCAGCATCTCCAGTTCTTCATTATGTTTGTCCGACTTTTCTTTTAACGTCTGCCGTATCTGATTGACAATCATCTGAATGGCCATCTTATTTTGCATCCCTCGAGGGACAATCAAGTCGGCGACTTCCCTCTGCGGCTCGACGTAACGCTGAAACACGGGCTTGACGTAACGAAACCATTGCTTGATAGTACCTTCGATCGTCCTGCCCCTTTCCCGCACGTCGCGAACAATTCTTCGGGACAAGCACACGTCAGGGTCGGCCTCGACAAAGATCTTCATGTCCAGCAGCTCGAGTACTCTCGGGTCATTCAGAGCCAATATGCCCTCAAGGATAATAACGTGCGGTGAGTAAATCGATAGCGTCTTGTCCAGTCTCTGATGTTGCTGGAAGGAGTAGACAGGGATATCGGTGCGTTTGCCTTGCTTGAGCTCTATCAACTTCTCGACCAGCAGATCGAAATCGATGGATTCGGGGGAATCGAGGTCCCACTCGTTCATGTGTGCTAACGCGTTTTCCTCTGGGCTCAATGACTTGTAGAATGAATCGATTGATAGGATGATGACCCAGGGTAGGTTGAGGGCTTGGACAATTTCAATTGCCAAACTCGTCTTTCCCGATCCGCTCGACCCGGCGATACCAATGGTACTCATATCTGCCCATGGTGGAGAGTAATAGGCCTTTTGCGTTTCAGAGGCATTGGCTGTCCTTTCCGCTAGACTGACTGTTGATAGTTTTCTGATATCATCCACCCCAGACATGGTGGTGAAACGCGTTGCAGGAATGCAATAGGTGAAAGATAGAATCTGGCTGAACAATACTGCTGATTTGTTGTAGATCTCGGCCTCTAGATATTGATACAAGGAGCTCTGTCGTGTATGGCAGGAATTCAAACTTGGATTGAGATCACGAAAGATATGTACGACGGATGACGCCCATTCGCCTTCAAATGCTATACTCCAAACTGAAGAACGGCGATGTATTAGTGTACAGCTTGCGGAAACGAGATAGCCGAGAAGAGTGAACGACAAGACAGCTATTGTTGAGTTTGAAGGGGCTGCTGGCTGCCAACCTGCCAATGCCAACCTTCACTTAACCTGGTGCTCGTCGTTGGTCCAATACGGCGCAGCATATATCAGGATTTATATCAGGATTATGGAATCACGCTTAATATTCTTTTGCTCTGACGTAGTGTCTGCCAAGATCTTTTGTGCCCCACCGTAGTGTTCCTCAAGGATTTTGCCTGGTGGTTGGACACCTGCTTCTTCTTAGACTTCAAACCCTTCAGTCACCTACCTACGAGGCACCTCACCACCACTTCTTCATTCCTTGAAGCGTCTCCTCCTTGAATGGAGTAGGCGCCAACATCTTCCGCTGTCTGGACAGCCTCATATGCCACCCTAAAAGTCGGTCAAAATGGTTCGTTTCGCCAAAACAGTTTTGCGTTCTCTAGCTTACTCCTTCTCAAGGCTGCCGCTACCGCCCATCCCTTCGAGCGCAGGGTCGCCGACGCCCACATTTCCAAGACGTAGGTTTCTCTCCCTGCATCCTCCACTCTCTATATCAATCAATATGATGCACTTTTGACAAAATGGGAATCTCTCTGAACAATTCCTTGAGGAGAACACTTTTATTTTGCTTTCTGAAAAATTACAATACCGCACCCCGAACACCACACTTGCACAGTCATAACAATTAGTCTGGGTTCTTATTGACTTTGCATATCCTACAGCGATGTGAACAATCTCATCATGGACTTCCTGATCACTGAGGGCTATCCAGCGGCAGCTGAAAAATTTGCCGCCGAAGCGAACATTCAGCCCATGACAGATTTTACTGGAATCCAAGAGCGTGTCCGCATTCGTGAATCTATACATCGAGGTGACCTTCTAGGCGCCATCGAATTGATAAACGAGTTAAATCCGGATGTGAGTGTCTCCAATTCCTTTCCTCAACATCAGCCCTCCCCCTTGATGTGATTAGATTAGTTTTCATGCACCACTCATAGCCTCCGGGCAGAGATGAGAGCAAAAACACCTTCAGTCCTCAGTATGATTCAACAAGAATTATCTCCCAGTTATGCTCAAAACCATTTGGTACTTCTTGACACTGACCGCAACCTGCATAGCTCCTCGATACGGACAAGAAATTACATTTTTCACTGCTCCGCCTTCAGCTAGTAGAGCTGATCCGTCAAAGCTTTACGTCCTCAGATCCCAGTCTAGTAGGCCAAGCTATCGAATTCGCACAGAGCAGCCTAGCACCATACGCACCACTAGATACTCAGTTCAAAATCGATCTCGAACGAGCCATGGCATTGTTGATCGTGCCCAAGGAGTCCTGGAACCAGGCAGCCTCGTCACGGTCAACAGGTTCAACCGCGGGTGCAGCACAAGTCCAGAACGATTTTGGTGCGCTCGCCGAGCTCGTCGACCCATCACTCCGTAGCAAGGTGGCTAAAGACGTCAACGAAGCAATTCTCCAGTCCCAGGACCAGCGGAGAGAAGCGAACATCCGCTATCTTGTGCGAGCTCGTGCCTGGGCCGAGCAGCTGGCACGGGAGAGGAAACTCGATCTGCCCGAAAACATCACCCTGGGCCTCGATGGTGACGAGCCACCGACCGCCCCCGGCTCCGATGCCCATAATGGCGACACTGAGATTACAGGCAACAATGGTGCGGGTAGCGCTCGCTCAGGTAACAATGGCGAGAATGCCGCTCGCTCTGATGATGCTGAGCTTGCTCGATATATGAATATTCCATCCTGAGTGAAATGTTCTTGATCGAGTAATCGGCAAAATCAGGAGTGGAATTCGCAACGATGCAGACCAATGAATGCGTGGCCTATATGAAATGAAATTTAGCGAAGGCGTTGGGCGGTTTGAGGGTCTTGGAGGTTTATACTTTATACCTTTTTTATCTGGCATGTAATTACAATCACGGTCAAGACCTGTGTGGAGGACTGAAACTAGGAGGAGTGGTCTGCCTGCTGCCTCCTTCCTTCCCAAAGCCCTCCACCAGGCTACCAGAAGCGGAAAGCGTTTCAACACCGAAAACGCCTCGCTACAGTACTTTAGTACAATCGAACAATGACCTGTTTCTTGCCACCCAACCCCCGATTTTAGAGGTGATCTCTCAGTCCCCAATCCGCGCGCCTTGTTTGTAGTGGTTATCCGTTCATAAAGCCATCGCCGTTCAATCAATCAATCACTCATTCCTCTCCGACTTAGAGCAGCCCCAGTATCATGTCACCCAAGCCTACCAATTCCACGTACGACTACTAGCCGTGAAGACGGGGGGTTTCCAACTAAGTCTGGACGGATCAATCCTGCGGGCCGGCAACCCCGTGAGTTTCTCCTTGGCGCGGCGTTTCTCCTGCCATTCGAGCAGCTCGTCGCGCACGACGATGATCCACGCGCCCTTGTGGTACCGCAGCAGCTTCAGCACCTCGAGCTGCTCATGCACGTCCTTCTCCGTCATCGCCGTCAGGCTTGCGATCTCCGAGATGGACGTCGAGAACTGTGCCCCGCTGCCGGTGCTGCTTGAGAAGCCGAGTGAGGAGTGTGGGTGTAGATGCTCCGACGAGGGCGTGTGTGTTGCCGAGCCAGGGGGCGGGAGCCGCGCCGGGTCCGAGAGGAGCTCGATGAGGATCTCTTTCCAGAACTGGCGGTAGCCTAGCAGCCCGAGGTCCGAGAGAGGTTTCTCTGGTGAGCCGAGTTTGCCCTCGCGCTTGGAGAGCTCGTAGGAGAATGCGATGAGCAGGCGTCCGAGCCCCTGCCGCTGGTACTGTGGCAGCGTCAAGATACACGCGACGTTGTAGCCCTCCGCGGATTCCTTTTCCTTGCTAAAGTACCCGACTAGGTGACAACCATGCGCGTCGCGGGTCACCATGCAGTAGAACAGAAACGGGTCGACGTCGTAGTACAGCGTCTTATGATCCAAAAACAGCTTGCTCAGCAAACACAAGTTCCTGCACCACGTGCGCTGGCGGCGGCCGTCGACTTCGAAGAAGGAAATGAAGTCGTCACGGTAGATTTCGTTGCCGGGCGGATGCCGCAGCTCGCATTTCGAGCGGTGTCGCTCGTATGCTTTCCGGCTGCTGAAGTACGATAGGCAAAACTCGTCGATGTACACCACATCTACGTCTGCGAAGTCTTGCGGGTACGGGGAGAAGTACCACGGCTCGATTAGGTATTTGCCCATTTGGATCTTCTCTAGGTTGCGCACTAGGTGCAGTTGGGCGTGGTTCTGCACCATACTGCCCCCTGTGCGGAGTTTCTCGATCTCTTCTTCAGGTTCCATGATTGGGGCCGGGGGCTTTTCTTCGGTCTTGGTGGGCGCGTCCGTCATTTCGATGTCTTGTTGCGTGCCGACTGCAGAGCCGCCGACGGAGCTGAGGATGCTGTCATCTTGACTGAGCGTTGGCAACGGTGTTCCAGCCTGCGTGGCCACCAAGGTAGCGTCGCCATCCGGGGCAATGGCGTCGTCTTGATTCTCCTTTCCCCCTGCTTTTGAGGGTATCGGTCTTTTCCTGTCATTGCCTGCTTTGGAACTGAGCAGATCGGGCGTTGCAGAGCCAGGCCGCGAGTCTGCGCGCGGTCGTGCGGCCTTTGTTGCTGCGCCCTTTGAGATGGCAGCTTTTGATGGTGGTACTTTGCTGGTGACGGCGGTTTTCTTCTTCTCGGGTTTCTCTGGTGCTGGCCATTCGACTTCTTGCTTGAGATCTATTCGGTCGGCTGAGACCCATTCTGTGGAGGAGCGTTAGTGTCTAGAGTCTAGATAAGGATAGAGACGATCAGGGGATATGACATACCATCTAGTCGTTTGTTGAACTCGACATAATGGACGCTAGCCTCGCAGTAAGTCATCAACCATATCATCAAGCGCGACGACAGTCGATACATACTAGAATGTCAAAGAGCCATTCCTCTGCTTGATCGACAAGATCTCTGCTTTTCTCGGTTGGCCATTCTAATGATAGCGCAGTCAGCGATATCATGCTCAGGTATAGTGTGTCTTCACTTGGAATCTCCATTCAAACCCTTGAAAAGTCACGTGGCAGAGTGAAAAAAGGCCAAAAGCGTTGCTTTGTAGACATACCTTTTCAACAAAAGCCTTGACGCCGATCCTGCCGAAAAAATATTAGTTATCAGTGTAAAATCAAATAGATAGTAATACTCGATATTTCGTTATTCCACTCGATGAACTGAGGTGAAAAGTTTGTGCTTACTGTAATTGGGTGAGGGTAGCGAAGCCTCTAATGACCGGCTCAGGTGTGCCCGCCGCATCGGTGTTGTGGTCACCACCGCCTCCCATAGTGGGATTAATTGATATTATCGATGAAAAAAGAGCTGTAGCAAGTCGTGCGACAACTTCTATCAAGACAAATTGAATTATCGAGATGAATTGGTCGAGTGTTTGATGAAAACAACTTTTGATAGGATGGAAGCCGATGGCTGGAAGTTAGGTGGTGCTCGGGGGAAGTTAGGTGAAATTTTGGGGGATGGGGAGCGCTGGAGTGGGATTTGCTTTAGGCAACAAAATAGGCGTGGCCGGGCATTTGCTTTGGCCACTGTTGCCTAAAATATCTCCTCCTTGGGGCCTGCCCCCGAGTTTGAATGTGACATGCTTTCAAGACTGATGCCCATTATTATACTACCAACCTAACGTTGCTTTGGAGGGGACTTCGTATTACTGCCACGATCCATCAATCCGTCATGCTATGAGTTATAGTTATTGGAAGAATAAAGTAATATATATACTCATGGCAATCAGAGCCAACCGCTGCCCAACGCTACCCATATTGTACGCCGTATGGCACTTAAAAAACCCAACGCTCAGAGGAAAGCCTGTCTTTGGCCTGTCACGGTTGCTCTCAACTCTCAACTCCCAATAGAGATACCTAGGTCCTTATTCTCCGACTGGCATACTTTCAACTTGATCAACCAAACTCCTCCAGTTACTCGCTTGCAGCTCAGCATATTTGACTCGCTCTTGACTCCAGTCTTGATGCAATCGGCTAATGGCGTAGATTGAGGACTGGAAGGTGACAATTTCATCTCTAACACACTCCTTGATGAATATGCCTCGTGCATATTGCTGGACAATGCTCTCTTTATCAGACATAATACTGGTCTCTACCTTCTCCAGTTCTCCAGGTTTAATCTGGGCGGGTGGTTTTTGTCGCAATTGTTGTAGTTTGTTCTCTGAAGCCTCGATGCGTTTCTCAAGTTGAGGGATATTGTCACGAGCGTAGCGATCTCTTCGATCAAACATGTCCCGCATAGACACAAGACTATCGCGAATGGATTTCATATCCTCGAGGACTCCAGTGTCCCAGGCCTTGGCCTCGTCCTCTAGGAGGGTTTGGTTGGTAGCAACATGTTTGGCTGTAGACTTGATACCCTCGTTCAACAAGGGTACATCATTATTATCGATAGCATAAGTATCATTGCTGCTGTCCGTAAGATGAGCCAACGCCTGACTGAGCTTGGCACTATCAGAGGCAAGGCCTTCGCTTCGTTTGATCAGACGCTCCAAAAGAATACAAAGATTGATGTAAATCTCGGCGGATCGTTTGACACCAACTCGAACCTGGTCGAATAAGTCTGGAAGATTAGAGGGCAAACTGTCTTCAAGGGTTGGCGGAAGCGTCTTGCCCGTGAATTCTTCCTGGACGGAAATGGTGGCTTGCTTTCGCCATACGGCAAGTTCCTAATGAAGGGTCAGGGGTGAGCACAGCAGTACGGGTAGTGGGTGGCTTACAGTAGGGACGGTCAAAAACATGACGACCAGGGTCTCCTGGCTAAGAATGGGATGTTGGACCAACTGATTAGCGAAACGAACAAGGCCTCTTCTTCTCTTCTCAAGAAAGATAGCGGCATCGGCTGCAAGATGAGTCCCATTCACTGTAAGTTGCATGAGTCAAAAAGCATGGAAGTTGGCGAGAAGACTTACATTGCACTCGTTTGGGGGGTAGCAAAGGCAGTCGTCTGAAAGGATAGCGCTTCTGCAAGCAATCCAATAGCCAAACAAAGTCACTGTATCGTCTCACAACGCTGCTTCCTCTTCTAACAGTCTTGACTTCGTAGTTGTGATGCTGGAAAAGAAACATGCCCTCTTTCTCTGGTAGCATAGACACAATAACCGATTCACCGGTGCCAGGAGGAATGGCTACGCTCTGGGAGATAGAAGCACTTGATCCATGACTTGGAGGGTTGGGTCCTTGACCGTCACCAGGATCTCCAAAGCCACCACCCAGGGTTGGTTGTTCTGAAAAGTCACCAGAACTGCCATTGAAGGAGTTCCAGCCACCTGCAGTAGACCGTGGTTCGTTTGGTGAGCCACTGGAGCTTGATCGGTTGCCTTCTGTGGTGAAAGCACTTGTAGTCCTCACCATGCCATTGGATGCGCTCTTATCGACATTAACGGGAAGGCCATTACTAGGCAATAAGGGAGGAGCAGGAGATGGAGGAGGCATTCTGTTGTTGGAGGGACTGGCCCATGGGTCGGAGGTTGGATCACCACCGAAGGAATCTTGTCGAGCTTTGTTGGGCTTCACCGGTGTAGGCTTCGTCGCATGTGGAGAAGAGGCCTTGGGTGGCAGGACACTGGATTGGAGTCGGTCGATGTAGGCGATTCGAGGCTGAGGAAGCTCTGCTTGTGGTCAGCTACTACGCTCGGTACATGATGAAGGAGTATTACTTACTTCGCCTTCGATCATCGACGCTGTCGAGGGTGATGTCTTCTCCCTCTTGGCCCAGTCCGATAAGAGCGAGAAGGACATTGAACTCGCTCCTGCCGACGCCATTGGCACTTTCCTGGCCACCTGGGACAACAAAGTTGAAGATCTTGTGTTGCTCCTGCTCACTGAGATTGCTGCTTTCTAGCACACTCTTGATGCCAACCAGCCCAATTCCCACTCCTGTTCGCTCGTTCGCATTGAGCACGGCGTCAAAGGCGTCGACATAGCTGTCCGGAACATCGGTGGCTGGAAGTAGATTCTTAACTAGGTTTTGTCTTGCGGCCTTCTTGGGCGTGGGCATTGACCAGGGCGATTCGCCCGCATCGTCTGCGAATAAGGAGGAGTTGGTCGCAGCGCGGACAGGCTCGTCACCAAACAACGATTTGGAGTTGAGTGGTGCAGACTCGGTTGGAGAAGATCCAAACAGCGACATGTTCGCAAGGAAACTGAGGCAGTGAGGGCAAACGCACGCCCCCAAGAGCCAGCGCCAGTGGCTTCGCTATTCAATGCAAGTTGGAAGGACGACAGAAGCCGATTACGCGGACGGCGGCATGCGCTGGCGGGCGAAAGTATGTATAGTATACATGTACTCCGTATGAGCACGAGGCGGAGTACAGAAGATGGGATGGAGATGACCCTGGGATTGGGACTGGGAATGGAGATGTGCAGCTACTGGAACGAAGACTAGTTAGTACCCGCACTGCAACGGCGATTGCGCTATCTTCAAAACACTTCCAAGGTCCTGAAGTCATGGATCTAGGCTTAGTCATCATTGATACCGAGGAGGACAGTATTTTCAACATTGGACATCTCATGTTTATTGGATTCCAGTCTGTTCAGATTCATCCATCATCTTAACAGTCCTTACACCTGGATACTAAAATCCTTGTAGCTCCACTTCTCCGTCATCTTGACCTTGCGCTTCTTGGGTTGTACGATGACCTTACGAGCCTCCAACTTGCCATTCACCAGCAGGTTGCGAAACCGGTCATTCAGCAAGTTACCCTCAGGCTTGAGTCGCCGCAGTGAGTCTTGAAGCTCGTCTGGAAGGACCACCTCTAGCGCCTTCTCCGGTATCACCGCATTCCCTCTTTTCCGCCGCCGCAGAACTCGATCGTCACCATCCTCTTGGTCGGAAGTGTCACTGCTTGGTTTCAGATCCAGCTCGTCTTCTTGACTGCGCTTGATCATAGTCATGATCATCTCTTCCGTTTGCTTCGCCTTGTCCCCCATCTTCTTCTCGTGCTTTGCAAGTCGCTCTGCTTCCTTTCTCCGTTTGACTTTGTTCCTCTGCGCGGGCGTCTTGCGCTGTGGCCGCTTCTTTTTCAATGCCTCTGAATCCTCGTTTTCCGTCTCGAACCCTTCCCATGCGCTTTCATCATCCGCAGGGTTCGCTTCTGGCATCGCAGCCAGGGCTTGTACCCTCGCTTCCTTTTCAGCCGCCGCCTGGACGTCAGCAAGACGTAGGCGCTCCGCCTCCACCTCCTTGGCACCTTCTTGGTTGAGCAGATCATCCCATTCTTCAAATGACGGATTATAACTCGTACCGGCATTTGGCTGCTGAACTGCTCGGACTGGCCTGCCATCGGCAGTCATGGGGATCGGGGCTCTTTTCAGAGTGCTAGGGGCCACTTTCGCTCTCGGTTTAGGCACATATTCGGTTGGCTTGTCACCCTGTACCGTAATTGGTGCCTCTGCCGCCCATAGATCAAACCCGGAGGTCTCGTTGTCCAATTTATCCGTATCCAGTCTTGACGTGGTGTTGAGGCTGTTCTTCAGGCGCTGCACTTCCTTTTTGCTCACCCAGTCCTTTTTCTGCCTTTTGCTAGTAGATTCAAGCACTCCATCCGTGAGTGCAGAGTGTTGCCTCTTTCGCGAATCCACCGCTGGAATCGCCGATCGCTTGGCCAGAATCTCATCCACCTTCAAGGACTTCTGTACTTTGTATTTCCTCTTGATGTCCTCCGATCCTGTTGTGTCAAGTGCGAATAGTTCTTCAGAAGGCTTTTCTGCCACCGGCCCGCCTAGGATGATTTGTTCTCGAAGAGTATCCAAGCCATCCTGAATTTCTCCGATGTCGACATTTTTTCGCCAGGCTTTCTTGCCCTTTCGCGATGGCTGTTTGTGCTGCTGAGGAGCGCTTTTCGACGAGGAGGACATTATTGCAGAGGTGAAACCTGCTTCCCCTTGATTTCGGTGCTCTGAGTAGATTCTGCAGTTGTGGCTGACCGCACGGTACTGGAGCGGGAATTGACCTTCGAAGAGAATAAATTTCCCTGGCGCCCGCAGTTCAATGCCAAGGTTTGGGAAAACTGGGAGGAACCGTTCAAAAGCAGCGCCACGGATTTGACGCTTTGACGCTAGTGCAGGTATGTAGGTCGGACCACTGCACGTTCGAGTTGAAACGACTCCGCCTCCTGCTATTAAAGGACTCCGTACGGAGAGGGCAGAAGATATATTATCGATAAACACCCTTTCCCTCCCTCCCTCTACCTTCTCTCGCTGCTTTCGTAGCTTATCTATTCTTCCATCCAGCTCATGAGGGCACTATCCACGGGCGTGCCGCTTTAAGAGCTACTCCTTCACGACTCATCCTCTTCTCGCCTCTACTCACCTTTGTTCTCACGCTCCCATCCTCGTCCTGGCTAAGTCGATTTCAACTAGATCAGAGATCTTGGCGGCGGCTAGATTACCTAATCAGTATAGTCAAGCACACGATAAGCTTAATATGATGCCGCTGACAAATTACAAGTGAAGCTCAGAGGTATTCAAGATGTGAATCACTGCAGATGTATATATAGACCATGTTCGACGGTTACCTAAGTGTGAAAGCCAATGCCCCCAAAACGTCGCAATGGCTGTATTCGATGCATCGACGCTTTTCAAGCCACTAAGTCTACCTTGCGGAAAGACTCTGAAGAATAGGCTTGCGAAAGCTGCGATGTCCGATTCACTTGGTGATGGACAGGGAAATCCTACTTCTGAGCAGATACGCCTATATCAACGTTGGGCGGAGGGAGGCGCCGCTCTCTCTATTATCGGAGAGGTACAAGCAGATCCGAACTTTCCTGAGAAGCCCGGAAACCTGATCCTGGACGAATGTTCCAGAAGCGAGGACTTTAAGAAACTCGCATTTCAAGGATCAGTCAACAGCACTTCTCTTTGGGTTCAAATTGGCCATGCCGGTGCCATGGCACATCCGCCTATCAGCAATCCAAAGGGACCAAGCCGGCTGGAGCTATCTGGATTGAGTTGTGCTGAGCTAACGCTTACCGAGATTCATGAAGTGCCAAAGAGCTTTGCACAAGCCGCACAACTCGCTAAAGAATATGGGTTTGGTGGAGTCGAAATTCACTCGGCTCACGGTTTCCTCCTAAGTCAGTTCTTATCGCCGTTGTTTAATCAGCGCACTGACGCTTATGGTGGCTCTCTCGAGAATCGTATGCGATTACTTCTGAATATTATCGAGGCAGTTCGCGAGGCAGTGGGTCCAGGATTCCCGGTAGGCGTAAAGATAAACTCCTCTGATCAGCTTGAGGGCGGTCTAAGCAAGGAGGAGGCATTACAGGTAGTCGCTCGGCTTGACAGCACGACTGTTGACTTGATTGATATCAGTGGTGGTACTTACTTTCCAGGGGCGCGGGCAGCGTCCGACGCTCCAGCAAGCGGTCCTTATTTTCTAGACTTCGCAAAAGAGGCCCGCAAGCTAAGTTCAAAGCCTCTCATGGTGACCGGAGGGTTTAAGACCGCTATGCAGGCCATAAGTGCCATCGAAAGCGGCGATGTGGACGTCGTTGGACTTGCAAGAGCACTGGTTCTATATCCTACATTGCCAAACGTTTGGCAGTCTGGCAAACTATTTGAGCCCAAATTTCCCAGATTCAATTCGCCACCTGAAGGTGCGATAACAGCATGGTACACACTAAGAATGAACCCCGAGACAGGAGGTGAAGCAGCTATTGATTATATAGACGCCGAGACAGCATTAGCCGTTTACTGCGAGCGCGATAAATGCCGCGAGATTTACTGGGTCAAGAGATAATTAATAGCTAGACTGGAACTTACTAGTTTTAGTTGGAGGATATTTAAGCAGATTAGGAGGATAGCCACAGTACCCAGGCATTGCCTACTTACTACTTACAGGTTTGGTACCCTGACCACGACGAATTAAACAAGCTACCAAATCAAGAGGTCACACGCACAGTACTCGTTCTCGAACAATAAACATACAGCCAAGTTTCTAATTGCACAGAAGGTCAATTGCTGGTGTTATACTCGCGGCCGTGGTCCCGGGTCACATTATAAATATATCTGCATAATACTGTTTGAGAGTTTCCTTGAATCTGAGGAGACTATATTACACCCTGTTCCCTGTTATTTGTCCTGTTATAGCTTGTGTTTACACAACACTTTCCAGAATAGCATCCGCTGCCTTCTCACTGATCATGTAAGTCGGCAGAACGATATAGAAGCCGGGGATCTTAGGGAAAATGCTTGCATCAACGACTCTCAGGCCATCAACACCACGGACTCTGAATTTCGAGTCGAGGACAGCGTTCTTATCATTGTCTGCGCCGATGGGGGCGGTACAACTGGCATGGTGGCCCCAGGCCTCCTTCTTGATCCAGTCCTTCATTGCGGCCTGGGTAGTGGCGTTCGATCCCGGCCAGACCTCCTCGAAGTCGCCTTGCAGTGGGATGTAGTCCTTGAATATCTCGCGCGAGAACTCCATGCCTTCGTAAGTGGCCTGCAGGTCTTTGTCATCGGCGCCGCCGGCGGTCACACCTGTGTCAAAGTAGTTGAAGTTGATGATGGGCATGTCGCGGGGATCTGTCGAGCGCAAAGTCACGGTGCCGGCGTTGTTACGGGAGTGTGCCTTGAGCACGATCCATGCCCAGTGGTGTGCGTCTTTCAGAGATTCGGCAGCGTAGCCAGGATGATAGCCTGTGAAGAACGCTGGCGCACCGGAGATCAGGAGGTCGGGATCGCCCTCTGCCACTGATGACTTTTTGACGATGGCGATTGATATGCCGTTGGTGGCGTAGGTCCCTTTGAGGAGTGGTCCTGGCTTGGTTTGCCATTGCTTCAAGCATGGGTCATCAGGTGTGCGTAGGAAAGTGCAGTGCTTGGTGATGGCAAAATCAGTATTGCTGTCTCCCACAATTGTCGTCTCATATCGGTCCTGCAGATTTGTGCCCACGCCAGGCAAGTCTACAACAACAGGAATGCCGAATTGTGACAGCTCCGACGCAGGCCCAATGCCCGAAAGCTTGAGTAGCTGAGGCGTGTTAAATGCGCCTGCAGAGATGATGACTTCGCGAGCAGCTTTGACACTGCCCAGCACACCGGCGGGTGCGGCACCTGCTTGTGGATCGGCGCGGTAGAGTCGAGGACCTTCAAAATACTCGACACCAACTGCTTTGGGCTTGGAACCTGAAGTGTCAAACAGTACTTTTGACACCAGGGTGTCGAGCTTGATGTCCAGATGATATTTGCGGGATCCATCGGGGTTGCGAGCGTTTGCAGTCTCGAGGATGAAATCTCGAGGGCCATTACGTTTCTTCTCCACCTCCGTGACTGCAATCGGGACCTGGTAGAGACCTTCAGCGGAGTCTCTCCCTGGGGTGTCGGCATTGAGATCTTGTAGTAATACCTCAGCCAACCCAGTCACTGTGTTGAGAAGTTTCCCAATAAGACCCTTGCCCATGGCAGTTCCAGCGGCGATAATCAACGAAAGGAGCTTTGTGTCCTCGACAGCGAGCGATAGCTCCGTCAGGCTGACCTCCAGCCAACCGTTGAAGCCATGGCCCACAACACCGTTCGGAAGATACCTGCTGCGCTCAAGACGTTGAAAGTACTTGCGCATGTTATCAGCCTTCCACGTGGCATCGCCTGTAATCGATGCAATGTTGTTCCAGTCACTCTCGTGGGGGTAAATGGTGATCATCGCATTGTGCATCGAGCAGCCACCCAGCGCACCAGTACGGGGATACCAGATACCCAAAGGTGTTGAGCCAGCAGGTTGGTTACTGCCCACTACATGCTCGCCAGACGGCAATTGCCAAACCATCTTCGAATCCTGTGCTTGTCGTGCGACATCGTCATAATGATTGACAAAGTAATCCCACCGAATGGGTTCGTATTCGGTGGCCGAAAGCTGCAACGCTGGGACCTGCACCTGGAGAGCGTCTCCATGGTCACTTCCAGCATCGATCAAGAGGACCTTGTACCCAGCAATGGCCAGCCTTGATGCTAATGGGCCGCCTCCAGGACCGCTGCCTACTACGACATAGTCATAATCTGCGGTGGCGTTCGCCTGTGTCCCATTGCTCTGTCTAGCAAAATGATAACGTGAATGACCGCGGGGAGTCCTAATTGACGATAAGCCGTCAGCCGTGTCCCCCCTTGCCCTAGAAGAAGAATACACTCACAGAGCAGTCACGGTCGAGCATGCCAGTGCCAGGAAGGCCAAGAACTGCATAATGGTAATGAAATTCGCGGAGAAGGCGATTTGCCGCCTCCCCTCTCAGTTGTTGAAACGAATGACTAGAGGGTCAGTCAAATGAGTGACATGGACAAGACCATGAAGCAACATTGGCAGTTGTGAGCACAGAGTTAGGTTGCTTAGGATATAATATCATTCCATACCATCATGATCAGCCCTATGTATTCCCTCTCGATGCCGCTGGGAAATTGCTGCGCTCCACCAATGCCATGTCAGAAAGCATTTTTCATAGAGTCAGGCTGAGTACAGAACTGATCGTCGGGAGAGAACCGTTGTCCAAGGCATCATCAGGGTTTGGAACTAGTGCCGAGTAGACGAGACGAAAGGATTGAGGAAAGGTGGGTTAGAGCTCCAGGTACCAGGTCGTCTGTTTACAAGGGCGAGGGGCCGCCACTACGAACTGTGGAGCAAGACTCCGTACTGGCGTGGAAACACAAACCGGACTGCTGCTCACTCTAGGGTTCCGGTTACGGGTCTAATCAGTGATCGTAATTACGACTCGAGCAGGTCCCGCTGTGTCCAAGATGCTCCGTCCTACGGAGCACTGGTAGTTATTACCTGCCTACCTAGATAGGGAGGTACATGGTCAAGCTCCTCTTTTCCTTCCAAAACTTGACTAGATGACCTCCACTCAAGCCTGGTTTGCATGAATGAGCACACCCGTAATGCGTTAGGCACAACAGCGGGTGCCTGGAGGAGCTTAGGAGGCTAACAACCGGCCTCCCGGCGATCGGCAGCGCTAACAAGGCACCAGGAACCAGTATTTCAAGCCCCGGGTCCCTGGCGCAACGAGCCTTGTGTAGCCTGAAGGGCCCCAGCGGCTTAGCGTATGCTTACTTCCCAGTTAGCCTGCAATCCTGGTTGGAAAGCGCTCCCGCTCATGAACCTTGGAAATCCTCTTGGTCACCCCACTGATTGTAGCCTCGTAACGGAACGTTGTGGGTACGGATAGTCATTGCGCATTTCTGACGGTGGACACCGGCTGTATAGGCAGGACAGCATGTTGGGTTTGCCAAAAGCAGAGGTGATCACCACTTGGACCAGGGCAAAAATTTTCGCACTCCCTCCATTCTCGGGTCGGTGGCACGCTCGCGGTGATCTCTGGTACATATGTATCAGGGATTATGGGCCGATAAATCATTCCAAACTGCCTCGTTACTCGGAGGATACTCGGTACTCAAGCGTGTTTTGAGATTATACCTTGTATTCGGTATCAACATTGTGGCTGATCTGGCTAGAGCTATCTGTCACCTTCCCGGTGGCGTGTTTATAACTGGGCTGGAAGTGTCTTGTTGATGAAGTTCTACATAGACCCGGTTGCATTGCCGTGTGAATCGCGATGCATGGATAGACTTGGAAAAGCCCACAGGGGAATCTAGGAGTATCAGATGACACGCAGCAAGGTTCAACATGCGTTGCATTTGGAATCGAGTGCATGAGAAGCGGCGAATCTGCCAACCGTGTTCCTTTTTATGGGACCCTATCTATCATTCCGATGTATCTAATATACCGCTATTTTATGGTGCATATACAACTTCATCATATGTACCCATCGTGGACACGATGAGGAGACTCTGAGACCATACTTGGCTGCCAGTACGTCCTGTAAAGCTAAATATGCCCGCAGTGATAATCTTCGCAATTTGTCATAAAAATATGATTTGTTCCTCATGGAGGATCGTTCAGATCTGGGGAATGAACACCCTTGGCGATAGTTCTTCGTAGTAGGCCGTGAAAACCCTGAATCTCGAGACTTAGGAGCTCTTTCTTTTGCTGAGAATGGCATTCGTAGGCACCATGCATTCACAATGCAATCCCTGGCCGGTTGTCCCTGACGTTCTCAATGTCAACCAGCGGTAGGAAATCCTTGGTGTCTTGCCGCCTCTCCGCTGGGGTCGAGGCTGCTGTATATCCACTACCGGCGCTCACTATTCCCTTACCAAAGTTTCCACTGCTCTTACTGCCATTCATGGTCCCAGCAAAAGCCCGAGGGAAAAGATGTTTGAACAATGAATAAAGAGCGGGCATGCAGGCGCAGATGACACCAACATCCATTTCAATGCAAGACCAATATCCGAAAGCTACGCCGTCCCAGGAGACATTCCTCGACTTCGCAAATTGATAGAGGGTTTCCAAACGTAGAATACTGACGATGGTGACGCTAGGCAGAAATTGAAGTCAGAATTTGGGTTTTGCTGGGCCAATCTGCCTTGGAAGGGGTTTGAAAACTCACAATCCGCCAACACTTAGCATGATTGATACCTGCAACTTTTTCTTCCAGTGTAACTTGAGTTTTGGGATCAGCCTCAGTGGCAGAACAAGAATCACGATGTCGATGACAATGTTGAATACCGCAGCGGCCCAACCTTGGGCATTGACATTCTGACATTTCCCCTGGTGCAATCCGTCCCAATGCGTCCACGCGTAGCTGATCGGCCAGCATTGAAAGGCAGACACAATCAGGAACGCAAGCAGGTACAATATCGCGGCAGCCATGGTGCAGAACACCCAGATGCGAAATTTGCGTTCTGGAAACACACGAAGATAGAAGCAGAGAATAGTGACCTTGGTTAAGGAAATGATGGTAATGTACATGAGTTCGTCAGCGAAGTAGATCTTGGTCCCTGTTAGCGAATAACGACTGTTGGAAGATGATCGAGAAGCAGACCTTGAGAATTGAGGTGATGTTATCAGGTGGAATTGTCCAGATGTCTGTGCCATAACCATGTTTGGCAACTATACGAGAAGTGAGTAGTTTCGCCAACCACTCTCGAAAGGATACTTACGCTCTACTGAGCACACTGAAAACGCTACCAAGAGAGCCTGTTTTATGACTTAGCTGAATGAAATTAGAGCTTCGGTCCAAGGATCTCACCATTGCTAAGGTTATACATAAGTCATCATAGCCCAGTTCCGCGGCAGGCACTGTAAACTTTGCATATATCCTTACAAAGTAGACGACCAAGGCAGTAGCACCACCTCCTGCACCAAAACCGATGATCAGGTTTCTTCTGTCCCGAATTGGTGCATTACAAGCTGTTGCAGATGCATTTTTGGTAGCTGTCGAAAAGATTAATAGGTGGTCGCCGATCCTGTCATAGTTTGCTGGGAGAACTCACCAAGCTGTTCTGGAATCGTGCAATTCATTGCCACACATGCAGTGATAACTGCTGCCAATTCCTCGTTGGTACAGATACATGCTTGATCGGTCGCAGCACAACTTGACTGGGCTATTCCCGCGAGAGAACAGTCAAGCTGAAAAATTAGCAACGCGATGGAAAAGTATTCCTCGAGGTACTCACTCCACATTGCGGGTAAAGTGCAGCCGCTGCCTTCAAGTCGGCTGCAACAGTAGAAAACAGTGTCCAAGCGAACACTGCGAAGACCGCAAAGGAGGATTTCATGTTGGGAAAATCCTAGATGTGCGTTGAAGCAGAGTTATGCTCAATCCAGAGGAAAGTTTATGTGAGACGGCAACAAGATATACATCAGGGCATCAGAACTTACGGATATGTGCCGATTCCCAATGGAAAGCTATAGACCTGAACAATGGTTGGTTGTGAGTATGAGTTATAACGGCCTATACCGATCTGGAGTCGAAAGTGGAGCTCACTCTTCTTACTTGCCCCATTTCTTGGTTGTGGCCCTTTAGGTTCAACCAAGACAAGCCCTAGTAGTAACGTTCCAATGGAGAAATCCCAGGCGGCATTGCATGTGCAGGGACTACAAATCCTTTGTACCAAGGAGCTGTGTCCAGTGGGTACGGTTTCTCCTTGCTCAAGTACCCTAATGCATGCCTCTCGATGTACCGAATATTACGCATTGATTGCGGTCACTCTTAGGCGAAATCAAGTTCCCGCGCGAGATTCGTTCCATCATGGCAAACCATTCGTGACGAGCTCATGGGCTGTCATGCTTTACGAGTAGTGCCGTTGCTGGTCTGGACGCCAGCTGGCTGGCTTGAGAGTCTCTCAGCGAGCGAGAGAAGGCCCCAGACGCCACTCCTGTCGATCGTCTCCACATTAAATTATTCCAGCAGTGCATGGTAGATCCCTGCTGAGAATCATGCCCTAAGTCCAGGCCAGGATTCCCTCCTGCTTACTCCGTGTTGTCTTCTCATCTCAACCACTCCCAAGCTTTCGGGTCAGCGATCATTGGACATGCGTGTTTAGCGTCCAGAGCAAGTCCAGGTACCAGCGTGTTCAGCCATTCAAAGTGAGCCGGCGAATGCTCAAGAGGGTCTTGACTGTCTCTGCTCTAACTCCGTACTAGTAGGCTTCTCTCCTACCACCCCCAGCATCTTCCATTTCTCGCCGTGACAAGAATGGGCATCATCGACAAAGGTCTCTTGGAGGAAGGGGAAACCCAAGCCATGAGAAGAAGTACGGAGAAGCTCTGTTAACATGCCGCGGTGATGCTAACCCCAAACGATACGTAGGCATCCAGTATACTACGAGGGTGTTGGATCTGATCGTGTGATGCTGGCAACAGGCACAGTGAGATTAGGCTGGCGCTGACATGAAGGCCCAAGTCTTAAGTGGGTACAAAGGATGTATCCAGCGAAATGTGATTGAACACTTGTTTTTTCGGATACCTCAAAGTTAGGGTACTGACACCGTGTGAACGGGTTAGTGGGAGGTACTCCGAACTCCGTGGCGGTATGAAGAAATGGAGACTTCTTTCCCACATATGGAGTTGAGAATGCTGTTTTCCTTGGACGATGTAATATATGCTAATTAGCTTTCGCAGAACAAGTCACTTGCATGAGTGGGCTGCACTAGCGATGGGGCTCGACGAAACGGGCTGGTAAATAATAATATCAGAAACACATCGCCCAGAAGGTTAGTTCGGTCTAACCATTCATGGTGGTTCGACCCAGGTACCTTGATGGGGCACTTCTGCTGATCTTATCGATTTTAGTCGCACCCATCATCCCTTTTCCAGATCCTAAATTGAACGGTAGAAGTGGATACTGGGAGGGCTGGCTGTTGGAGTCTCACTTGCAGAAACCGGCATCAAAGCCCATGTATTAGCTTGCGTGTTCGAACAATCCAGCCTATGGGGAACATGCGTATCCAATCTGCCCTCGACGTATTGTTATGTTCGAAGTGCTATTGGTGTCATCCTGCACCCGTTGGATACATCCCGATTCGCTCGCTGATGGCCGATCGACGTCAGTAATGTTAGACAGCTCCTAGGGACTTATATGAGTTATTGTAACTTGAGGCTTCACATAGTGGTCTGATTCAACATTGTTGAACAGTGTCATGTCAATTTTCAACAGCTCACTCTAGTCACTCTTTTGCATATTGCGGTGCTCTGCTAGCACCGTAGCCATTCTTTATTCGATATGAGGATTCTTTTTTCATTCTGGTGCACGTTTTTTAGCAGCATCCTGGTCTCCATAGCGTTTCCGACTGCAGCCAACCTCGCAATTCTTGCTAGGTCAGGGGGCTTGGATATTCCTGATGACCTGACTTTGGAAGAGGTGCTTCGCCACGTCGAGCGTCAAAAGGAGAAGAGACTTCTGATTAACCCACTTACAACACCAATTGAAGGTATAATATGAATTGAATATCGTGGTCACCATGCTGACGGAAGGCAAGTCGATGGTCTCCATGAATGGCGAGCTCCAGACTTTGCAGCGGGCGCACAAAGAGGTCCATGTCCAGGACTCAACGCCTTGGCCAATCATGGCTACATGGATCGATCTGGGGTAGCCAAAGTAAGCAGCAGGTTGAATTTTACCACAATCCGACTCTGACAATGATATTCCTAGTTTCTCGATGTTGTTGTTAACATCAACCATGGTAGGTCGGCCAACTTCTGGCTCTTCAATTAATTTTGACGTTGTATAGTGTATGGCATGGACATTGGGTTGGCGACAATTCTCTCTGTAATGGGTATGAGTGAAGTCTGATACTAAATAGTCGTCATGTTGATTTCCTTACAGGCACCGTATGGACTGGAAATCCCCTTTCCTTGAGTCCAGGTTTCTCCATCGATGGCACTTCTCCTCGGGTTCAAAACCTTCTCGGTAATCTTCTGGGAATCTTGGGTGAACCCCAAGGTATAGGGAGATCTCATAATTTCATCGAGTCGGATGCTTCCCTTACTCGCGACGACCTTTACTTGACCGGGGATGCATCCACCATGAACATGAACAAGTTTCTGAAGCTCTATAACCGTGCCGACTCTGGAACTGGTGTCATATCCACTGATGACATTGTCGAACACTCGGTCGAAGGGCTCCAAGAGTGCATTGCCACGAATCCATACTGCTGGTACGGTCCATATACTGGAATGGTGGCCCGCAACGCTGGAGTCGCATTCACGGCTCGCCTGTTGTCCAACCACTCTACAGAGAATCCTCGTGGCATCCTGAGTAGGTCTAAGCAATTGACAGATCCAGACAGCGTGCTAACTTGGACATAGCCCAAGATGTGTTCAAGTCTTTTTGGGGTGTGGTTGAGAATGAGAATGGAGAGCTCGAGTACAAACGCGGCTGGGAGCGTATCCCTGCAAATTGGTTCAAGACCCCGGTCGATTATGGCTTGGTACAAATGAACTTGGATTTTGTCGACTGGTTTCTCAAATATCCCCAGCTCGCTTCAATTGGAGGGAATACCGGAACTGTGAACTCATTCACTCCACTGGATATTTCGAATCTCACTGGTGGGGTGCTCAATATTGAGACATTGTTGGAAGGAAACAATTTGATTTGCTTCGCTTTGCAGGTTGTCAAGACGGTATCTCCTAACTCCTTGTCGAACCTCTTTCAGACCTTGACAGTACCCCTCCGCTTACTTACTGACGCTTTGGGTGATGCTCTCACGGGCTTGACATGTCCGCCTCTTGATGATCTTGCGTATGGAGGTCAGCCACTCTGGGATACATTGATCAAAGACTTCCCTGGGCCGGCAAAAGCTGCGTCTCCGCTATGATATGTTAACATTGGACGGTATCAAGATAGTTTTGTCTAGCTGCTGAGTGGGATTTTGTTGGGGCATTGCCAGATTCATGATTTTGGGATACCAGTAGTGACAGAACATTGTAATATTGATCAGGAGAGCTGATCTGCACTATTATGCAAGCAAATGTACCTAGGTAACTATTGTTCGACCGCGTTGAATTCACGCTCCATATTCTTAGGCACCAAGGTATGTAGCAAGCCATTTCCAAGAAGTCGAGTTGGTTGTCGTGGAGTAGGTCAACGTACGGAGTAAAGCGGCATGTCTAATCATCGCCAAGACGGCACTATTTCTGCGTCTGCTCCGCACTAGCAGTCCCGTGAAACTTTGGACCTCCATCTGCTGTGCCTGCGCCGCAGACTGAAGGCTATCCCGACAGCTAACTTTGCATTTCTACCCATCTCTTCTTCATACGGCTAACAGTTGTCGACCGGCAACATGCCTGTCGTCAAAGGAGGAGTGTGGACTAACATTGAGGACGAAATCCTCAAGGCGTCGGTGTCGAAATATGGGTTAAATCAGTGGGCTCGGGTTTCATCTCTACTTGTGCGAAAAACTCCCAAGCAGTGCAAAGCGAGATGGACAGAATGGCTGGACCCTGGTATTCGGAAGATAGAATGGTCGAAAGAGGAGGATGAGAAACTACTACATCTTGCCAAGTTGATGCCGACGCAATGGAGGACAATAGCACCTATCGTTGGCCGCACTGCCACCCAATGTCTCGAACGGTACCAGAAACTTCTCGATGAGGCCGAGGCAAGGGAGAATGATGAGCTAGGTCTCGGTGGCCCTGAAGGAGGAGAGACAGCTGCTCCAACAGGCGATCAAGTCAGAAGACTGCGGCCGGGAGAACTGGATCCAGACCCAGAATCCAAACCAGCCAGGCCTGACACAATTGACCTTGATGAGGATGAAAAGGAGATGCTTAGCGAGGCTCGAGCACGTCTAGCAAATACACAAGGAAAGAAAGCTAAAAGAAAAGCCCGTGAAAGACAACTGGAAGAGTCCCGGAGACTTGCGGTGCTTCAGAAACGACGAGAACTTAAGAACGCCGGCATCAATATTAAGATTACCACCCGAAAACAGGGTGAGATGGATTACAATGCCGACATACCCTTCGAGAAGCAGGCGGCCCCAGGGTTCTATGACACGCTAGAGGAAGAAGCCAAAAATGAGCGAGAGCGAAAAATGTTCAATCCCAGGGATCAGCAACTAGCTAGGAAGAGGCAGGGAGACTCCGAGGACAATCTGGACTCTAAGCGACAAAAGCAAGACAAGAATAAATCCTCTGCAGCGATGGCGGCGGCAGCCCGCGCTGGGCAAATGCAGCGTATACGAGAGGCAGAGCAGCAGAGCAAGCGTCGGAGTTTAAACCTTCCAGCTCCTCAGGTTAGCGAAAGCGAATTAGAGGACATTGTGAAAATGGGCATGGCTGGTGACAGGGCTGTCAAGGCTGCTGGTGACAGCGACTTGGACGGCCCTGGGCTTGTTTCGAATTATGGCAACATGCTTGGAGCAACACCTATCCGGACGCCACGAGCTCCTGCACAAGAGGACCATATCGCGAACGAGATCAGAAATATCCGGGCTTTGACGGAGACACAATCCTCCTTACTGGGCGGTGAGAACACACCTTTGCACGAGGGTAGTGCCAGTACTGGATTTGACGGAGTTGCTCCGCGCAGGCAGGACATTGTCACACCAAATCCCATGGCAACTCCTTTTCGACAGCCCGGACCTGCTGGTCAGTTGCCTGGGGCCACGCCATTAAGGACACCCCGCGATAATTTGACACTGAATGAGAAAGGCCAGTGGCAACCGGTTGCTCAAACTCCTCGAGATCTACGACTGGCAGAGAATGCAAGTCGATCGGCCCTAAGGGCGAAGCTAGCGTCTCTTCCCAAACCGAAAGAGACGGAATGGGAATTAGAAGTTCTACCATCGGAACAAGAGGAATTGGCTGAACGGGCAAAGATTGAAATGGAAGATCAGGAAGACATCGACCGCCGCGAGCGTGAAGCACATGAAGCAGCCGAAGCGGCGGAGTTCCAAAGGCAAACACAAGTCTACAAACGCTCGCTTCCCCGACCAACCAAAATTGACTATAATCAGCTCACAGCAAATATAATATCGATATCAGATCCAATCCAGGCGATGATCGCTTCAGAGACTGCACTACTGATGGCCAATGACGCATTGAAATTCCCTCTGTCAGGCTCTCGTGTGACGGGCAAGCCTGCACAGATTGAGTCATTGTCTGATGAATACTTGCAAAAGGCCAAGGAGGAGCTGGCAGCAGAGACAAACGAGGTTGGCCGTCAGGAATACACCGAGGCCCTCGAACTTTTGTACACGGCTGAGAATGAGCGCGGCGCCCTCCCCCTGAAATTCGTTGAAAGCACCACTTCGGCAGAATATGGCAAGGCGTTCCAGACCGTGCATAAGAATCTTTTGGCATCAGGCGAAGCTGGCAACAAGCTTGAGAAGAAACTAGCTCTTCATCTGGGCGGCTATCAGGCTCGACAGAAGACATTGAAGCAGAAGATTTCGGCCGTTTACGAAAAGATTGTCGACCAGAGGGCCGAGCTGGAGGGTTACAGGGCACTACAGAATGGCGAAGAAGGGGCTTTACAAAGACGGCTCGAAGGTCTTAGGGACGAAGTCAACTTTATAAGTCGGAGGGAACGAGAGGCGCAAGAGGACTATCGCAAGGCTCGGGACGAGCTCAAATCGCTCGGGGTTCCGGTCAACAGTGTCAACGGCCATGCTCGAGCTTGATGTATCTAGACTTCTTGGGTCATTGCATTAGTAGACTTCCAATTAATACTGTATGACTACCTTTGCTTGGTTATACCAAGTACACTCATACAATTTTGATCAGATTCATGTGGTTGATGTGTATCTAACGTGAACCATTCGCCCAATCCTTGTTATCTCATCACCGTGCATTCAGTACTTAGGTAGTGAGAGGACCAGTTGAAATCCCAGTCGAGAGAGATACCCGTGGAGCGATCCATCTCTAAGTAGTGATACCATTAACCGACCATTGTGCTGCCCATTGTCGAAGGTAGTCATAGCGATCCTCCATACCACGCGAGAGTCGGCATGGAGCAAGGAGTTCAGAGTGCTCTTCCACCGCCCGCAAAGATGTGGTATCTCAGTAGGTCCTTGGTCAATGTTGAACTATCAGGCCCAGTAGCACAGACAGCCATCGTGCCTGAGTAGCCACAAAGCATATAGCCCGTAGGCACCTGGCACCCACCCTCAGGGACCTCCGGCCTTCACTACCACTCCCTAACCATGTGACCTCCCCCCCCTTAAAATAAATGAAGACATAAATATTTCAATTCCCCAAAATTGTGCAAGAAACTCCGTACCAAAACCACAATCCTTCCAGTATCCAGTCACTCGATCTAGCTGCGCGTTAGCGAAACTGGAGAGTGTTGCTGTGTCGCGGTCAGCGTGTTTAGAGAGTTAACTTTCCACCTTCCAGCATCTGGCCTCTCCTATCCATTGCAGTGGGCCCCCTCCGTGGCCGAGACTTGGTAGACATGTCAGAGAGACGTTGATTGTTCATCTATTCCGAGAGTTCCTATTTTCAAAAAAACAGGTGTTCGAGCCTGTTTCTCCGTTGAGTTTTTGCCTTTTGAAGTAATGTGAATATTTAAATAGTAGGAGTGTTGGCCATGTGACTAGAAGCTTCCAAGCGGAGGGAGCGAGGGAGTTAATGAATGAATGGACAGTAACTGCTGGCACTTAGGAAAGGAGAAGTAAGTCTTCACTCCATCCACCCACTCTCCCTCACTGTATATAGTATAGTACTCACTAGCGTTCTGAGTCCGAGGATATCTCTCATCCACAATACTAATTACTTACCTACCTGCCCATTATCCTTTAGTAGCCATCACCGAGCAGGCGAATTCCCAACTCCTCGCCCCTCTTACTCTTCGTTTTCTGGTACTCATAACTAGGAGCAGGACTGGTTGCTGGCCGACGTGATGTGCTGTAAATGAGGACATCTCGATTGCTCGGGTGCAGGCGTGCAACCAATGTCGTTCGTTCCACCATTCATAACGATATCTTCAATATCCCTGCGAGCGGTGTGCCCACAAGGGCGTTGCCTGCGAGGCTCACTACCTCGAACCACGATTCAACTTACCAAGTGAAGGGCGGGATGCTCCTCCAGCTTCCCAAACGACCATGGCTGACGTAGCAGCGTCGCACGCCAAGGGGCCTTCAGTGACTCGGGCTTTTACCTTGGTATTAAAATGGAAATGGTCTTGAGAAGTCCCCTGGATCTGTTCCCATATCATTAATATGTAACCGCGACACCAGGGGTTTGTTCGCACTGCTGAGTAGCTGGGTCGCTTGACTTCTTGATGGACGGACGTTGCCAAGTGGCAGCTCCTCTGAATATAATCCCGTCTTTTGAAATCCGGTCACGAGTGGACCCTTGCCCAGCTGGCAGGAGTGCCTTCTGAGTCATTAAGGGCCATTAGCCCCCACCATTCATATCTCTCTCCCTAGGGGAACAAAAACAAGCCTCGACCCTCGCTTGATAGGCGCCGCCCACACAGAGACCCTTTTCACCTCCAAAAGGTGCAAAAAAGGAAGAATTTCCGACAGCTACAGGATTTGAACCTGTGCGGGCGAACCCAACAGATAGTCTCGAGGGGATTCGAGTCTGTCGCCTTAACCACTCGGCCAAACTGTCAAACATGAAATTACAACGTAAAAGGGCACCAAATGTTCGACCTGTCTGTGTGCATTTCAAGGCGAATTTCACGTAGTAGAAGATTATGAAGTATTTTTTGATTTTCCGGTCTGGGCATGCCGATCGCCGCTTTTGAACGCGCGTTATTCTTCTGGCGGTTCGCCTCTTTCTACATAGCTAATGATCCCACTGTAGTTTGTATACCTAAGTACCGAAGATAGTGACACGTCGCACGTTGGCATTCAATTTTTTGCTCGCTCGTATTGGAGGCACCCGAGTTGTATGACAGCATTATTTGGGGTCTAGACATAACTTGCCTTCTACGAGTAACGGAGGACTCCGCACGAAGCACTATTTAGAACCCATTTGCTTGCAGTATTAGGACGCACATCCTGGGATCAGTTTGGGCTACGTCCAGCTGTCAGAAAGCAGCATTATGTCATCCGCTCCTGAGAGGCTACTAGAGTATACTTCTCTCAAGCCCGCTGACTTGGGTGACAGGGCCTAGCCTGACAAGTCTCCGCAAGATCCGAACGGCCAGCGACTTACAGGTACCGAGGCAAGAAACCATTTCTCGAAGGAGAAAACATTAGGTACGGTATAGGAAGAACTGGATAATGTATTGGTAACAACACGGGATGTAGACGTGAGGAGCGGTGCGTCCACACACCCCTCTCATCGTACGAAGAGCCCGCACTGGAGGAAATCCCCAGGCCGCCGACCTGGCCTGGAGAGTTTGATGCTGGGTCAAACTACCTAGTTAGATTGGAAAATGTTTATGCAAGGAGTGTGCTGCAGCTCCGCCTCGTGCTGTCTGAGTCTCGGGGGGGAATGTTTTCTTTCCACACCTGGATAGCTAGCGCTTCCCAACCCCCAATTCCTCATGGCTGGAGGCAGTCAATGTCCGCTGGAGTCGGACGAGTTGAATGGAAGACATGCAGAAATGACAACAACGCGAAAGAGAGGTGAGAAATGATTTTGTCGTTGATAATAACCAGCAAAATCAACATCCACAAGACCGGCTCGGCATGTTGAAAACAACCTCGTCAGCAGGGCCATAGGCCACTATTCCCGTCGCTGACATCTTAGACGTCATCGTGGCAGTCAATGTGGCTGCTTTGAGCTGGCTGCACTGGAGCGATGGGTTTCTGTAGGATTACGCAGTAAACACCGCCAGGAACCGTTTTTAGGATGACGCAGGGGGTAAGGTAGGTGAATGCGCTCATGGTTCTGAAAAATGAATGGACTGGAGCTTGTCTGTGCTTTGAAATTGTTTGTAGTGAGTGTGGATAGAAATTAGATATGTATGGGAAGGGTTAGTGGGGGGAGAGCTTTACGGTGCATGGTTTTATTCTCGTCACGATTGAGCATGAGTCCTGAGCTCAAAGGGGTTGATAGTAGACGGGAGAAACTAAGGTCGGCTGCGGTAGTTTGGAGTGTTGTGAGACAAAGGAAACATTGACATCCAGGGTAGGAAAAGGGGGGTCATAGCTTAGTATTCTTCTCATGATGGCTTAATATTGTTCTCTCCTGACAAAGCAGAGATGTTACATTCTTGTCACTCGATGATTTCGGACTGCCCAGTCTGTGATGGGTTCCTGGGGTCTGCAATCGGTGTCTGGGTCTCCCATCCTAGCTATGCAGGTTATTTGGCTTCCGTCTCGACTCTGTAGGCGGGAGGGAAGGGCCAGCCTTGGTATGTGCAAATATTCTAGAATCGAGAAAATGGCAACCACTTGCCGCGGAGCTTGATGTTGACCTATAACCAAGGTTAGCTCCCCTCTCTCAAGGCTTTCACAAGGGGGGAACTTACCCATGTGACACCGTCTTTGTCTACCTCCTTCTCAACATGTGTGGAGAAAGAGATCGCACTCATAATTCCATCACCGAACTTCTCGTTCAAGACGGCTTTATATGCATAACCATAGTTTTGGACAATCTCATATAGACGATAGATCAAAGGTTCCTTCGGGGGCATCTCGACACTCTTTCCTCGATCGGGGAAGCCGCTCAACTGGGTCTCGAGCGTGGCATGGTCGATACCGAAGTATTCGGACAGGACTTTGATATCTTCGGGTGAGGCCTTGGCTTGGCCATAGAACAGGGCAGCAACCGCGACTTCATCTCGGCCCACTACCTTAGAAAGCTCTTCGAAACTGACGCCTTTCTTTGCCTTCGCTTCGAACAGTGTCACCGAGGATTGAGGCAGGTTAGGATGTTGAGATACCTGATCATGTTAGCGACTCTTTTCTGGCTGTTCCGGTGGGGATGAAGGTGTAGAAATATGGATGCGTACATCAAGGGTTGCGAGAGACATGTTGGAAGCTGGTCGTCGCTGTGATGTCAACGGAGGGGGCAACTGATAAGCTCGGAGGAGTGATTGAGTCCTGGACTTGAGGATTGTGGTGGACGAACGAGAGAGCAAACGATGTGTTGCAGACATTTACAGAGCGACCAGGAACCCACCAACACACAACCTTTAACAAAACGGCCGTTTATATAGCCAGCCGATCGACCGTGGAACCAACAGCAATGGAGATGTGCACTTTGACAGTACGCAGTGCTTTTATCCAATATATTTCGGGTTCCTTTGGGAGGAGAGGAGGGGTGCGGCCTCCCCGCATTGCGTCGATGACAGCATCTTGCGTGTGTCCGAAGCAGACAGGGGCCAGGGCCAGGACCAGTGGCCGAAGGGGCCCTCGGGCTGTCCCACTCCCTACTAATCACCTTTAGTAAAGGGTGGACGGTCGCGTCTCGATCTGGATGTTGTGCCGTACGGCCTGCCCGTGTCCGTAGCCAGAGAACTTGATACCGGCTGAATGTTGAGGATGTGCAAGGCTGGATAGAGTCGGGCGTTATGGTGGTGTCACCTGCTCGATGGATCATGGGTGGCCATCATGCACCGTGAAGATACAACTTCAAGAAGAGAAACAAAGGAGAATTCGTAACGGGCACCTATGTGCTTGGACCTCACTCATTAATGAAAGGATGAGGGAAGGATGTATGAGTGTTGAAGACAAGGATTGCTCGGTACCTGTCCACCCAGTAAACAAACAATTGAAGCTGCTTCTCTAGTTAGTTAAAGGAGTTCACTAATATTGACCGACGAGATGCGCCATTTAGTGCTGGTATTGAGGGGCCCCGATGGGTACAGATAATTTGCCCCTCGATTGAACTTCTGGTGCATCAGTTTTGAGGCGCAGCTCGAGGAAACTCACTCAATTGGGACCCCATTTGCTGCATCCCTCGACCCAACTGCACGCCTACCAACCAACCACACCAACCACGTCACCCTCTATGTTAGTATAGAGACTACCTTTTCTACGCGTTCTCATGCAGGTGCAAAGTCAAGCTCCCACCAGCCGCTTGGCGGATTGGGCTGTTCGCTTTACCCA
>Ga0105239_10001588_pt1 | contig 30008 bp, 29 predicted proteins | sample KBSC44metaG_FD_92761 | JGI IMG/M metagenome (GOLD analysis project Ga0105239, IMG submission 92761) | Corn rhizosphere microbial communities from Kellogg Biological Station, Michigan, USA - KBS C4-4 metaG | ecosystem: Host-associated > Plants > Roots > Rhizosphere > Soil | place: Michigan, USA...
CCTGGCCGCAGGGGAGTCGGAGCGCAGCGGAGACCGCCTCGCCGAAGCGCTGCGGCGGCCTGCCCGCCCCCGCCTTTGCCGTGCCGACCTCTGCACCAGAACGCGGACAACGACTGTCCGCAACGGGCCGCAAGCTGTCGGCAGCCTGCCACGTTCACGACCCTCCGCGACCTGCTGCTCGAGAGTTGACGCCGGCTGTCTCATGCCTTCTCCGCTACCCGTTCGCCGAAGATCCCCTGCGGCCGGAAGACCAGGAAGGCGACGAGCACCAGGAAGGCGAAGCCATCCTTGTACGGCACTGAGACATAGGCCGCGCCGAAGGTCTCGATCACGCCGAGGGCGAGTCCGCCGATGATCGCGCCGGTGACGTCGCCGAAGCCGCCGATGATGGTCGCGGCAAAGGCCTTCAGCGCGATCGTCGAGCCCATCTGGATCGAGACGAACAGGATCGGCGCGACCAGAATGCCGGCGATGCCGCCGAGCAGGGCCGAGTAGACGAAGGTCAGCATGATCATCGTCGCCACCGGAATCCCGAGCAGGGCCGCCATCTCCTTGTCCTGCGAGGTCGCCTGCAGCTTCTTGCCGAGCAGCGTGTGCTCGAACAGCCAGTAGTTGAAACCGACCAGCACCAGGGTCACGGCCATGATCAGCAGGTACTGGCTGTCGAGGTAGACCGGCCCGACCTGCAGGCCCGGCGTCTCGAACCAGCCCGGCAGCACCTGCGGCTGCGGGCCATAGAGCGCGAGCACCGAGTTCGCGAGGAAGATCGACGCGCCGATCGTCGCGATGATCACCGGCAGGAAGCTGCGGTTGCGCAGCGGGTAGTAGACGCCAAGGTTGAAGACCACGCCGAGCAGCGCCATGCCCGCCAGCGCCGCGAGGAAGGCCCAGCCGTAGGGCCAGTGCAGGTCGACCGCGAACACCACCATCATGTAGGCCGCGACCATCGAGAACTCGCCCTGCGCGAAATTGACGACGTTGGTGGCGCGGAAGATCAGCACGAAGCCGAGCGCCACCAGCGCATAGACCGCGCCGATGCCGAGGCCGGTGAAGAAGAGCTGCAGCGCGAGATCCATCGGCCTTTCGGGTCGGGGTGCCGGCCCGCCGTCAGATCGTCGACTCGATGTGCTTGTCGAAGACGATCGTGCCCTTTTCGTTGCGCACGATGTTGTAGCCGTGCAGTCCGTCGCCGTTCGCGTCGAAGTTGTATTCGCCTTCGGCGCCCTGGTGTTTCTTGATCGACAGGATGGCCTCGCGGATCGCCTGCGGATCGGTCTTGCCGGCCTTGTTGATGGCCATGCACAAGACCGTCAGCGCATCGTAGGTCCAGGAGGACTGGTTGTCCGGCGCGACCTTCGCGACCTCGCGATAGGCCTTGCCGAAGGCGCGCGCCGCATCGCTCGATTCTTCCGCGTAGTCGGCCACGCCGAAGGTGCCGTGGAGCGCCGGGCCGGCCAGCTTCAGCGCGGTGACGTTGGTGATCGAAGGCGATCCGACATACGGGATCGTCACGCCCAATTGGCGCAGCTGTCGCGCGAACACGCCGAGGTCGTTCTCGAAGGTGAAGTAGGAGCCGAGCACGTCGGCCCCCGACTGCTTGACCGCGAGCACCACCGGCGTGAAATCCTGGCTCTGGTTCGCATAACCCTGGTCGAGCACGACACTGGCGCCGTCGAGCTTGGCAATCGCCGCCGTCAGCGCCTTGCCGCCGGCGGTGCCGAAGGCATCGGTCGAATGCACGATCGCCCACTTCTTCTTGCCCAGCGTCTTCGTGCCGTACTCGGCGATCACGCTGCCGGAGTACGAGTCGTTCGGACGGAAGCGGAACAGCCACGGGTTGCCCATGTGCGTCAGCGCCGGGTCGGTGCCGCCGATCATCACCGGCTTGGCCGTCTTCAGCACGTCGGGCGCCATCGCATGCACCTGGGTCGAGCGGATCGAGCCGACAAAGGCCACGATGTCCGGCTGCGCGGCGAGCTTCGAGAACGCGAGCACGATGCCGGGATTGGTGGTCTGGTCGTCCTCGACGATCAACTCGACCTCCTTGCCGAGCACGCCGCCCGCCTTGTTGATCGCATCGATCGCGATGCGCGCGCCGATCTGCGCGTAACGGCCCGATTCGGCCGCCGGCCCGGTCACCGGCGAGCACATGCCGATCTTCAAGGTCGCGCCCTGCGCGAAGCTGCGGCTGACGAGCCCGGGCGCCGCCAATCCGGCCGAGAGCGCAGCAGAAAACGAACGACGCGAGACGGTCATGTCTTTCCTCCGGAGGGTGCGTTGGCGCGAGCGGGCCGCTACGTTCCGAGCGCCCGTGGGCGCCGAAGCGAGCGCGATCATCGACCGCGCTCCGGGCGATGGCAATAGGGCCGACCCTTTAGGGCCCGTCGACGCCCCGCCTTCACGGAGGGGACGAGAGATCCTCGATCGACAGCACGATCGGCTGGCCGTGCGGCGTGCGCTCCGCGGCACGGTCCCAGGCCTGGCGGTAATGTTCGAGCTCTTCGGGCGTGCTCGCGCCCTTGCGCGCGACCAGCCGTTCGAGCGCACGCAGCCAATGCCGGTAGTAGGTGTCGCCGAGGTCGGGATCGCCCGCGCGCTGCGCCTCGGCGATTTCATGGGACAAGGCCCCGGCCCATTCGCGCCAGCTGAACAAGCCCTGCCGATGCAGCGCGATCGCCATCGCGAAGGCCTGCGCCTCCCAGGGTTCGCGAAACACCGGGCCGTCCCCGTCGCGCGGCTGGCCGGCGAGCGGCGGCAGATCCGCGGCGGGGAATTTCATGCCGGCTCCAGGTAAGGTTCCCAGGCGTCGACCGACACCGTGAGGCCCTGCGGCGTCTCGCGCGGCCCCCACAGTTCGTGCTCGCCGAAGGCCACCGTGTACAGCCACTGCGGCTGTTCGCCGAGGCCCTGGGCGTTGGTGTCGGCGAACACGTGCGCCCCCAGCACCTTCTCGACGACGCCGCGCTTGCCGCGCACATAGGCCGGCAGCCGCGTGTGGTGCGGCACATCGCCTTCGCGCATGCGCACGTGTTGCCCGACGCTGAAGCGGGCCGGGGTGGAAGCAGGCCGCTCGGTCGGCGAGCCCTTGGCCAGCGCGGCAGCCACGTCGCCGGCCTGCAGCACGCGAGCGAGCCGGCGCGGCGGGTGGATCGCGCGGCCTTGTTCGATCTCGTCCTGCTGCACCAGCCCGGTTTGAAGCAGCAGCTTCTGCAGCGCCTCGAGCCAGATCGCGTAGTAGCTCAGCGCGAGATAGTGGGGCAAGGTCTCTCGCGCCGAGCGGCTCATGTCGATGTTCCAGGCGCCGGTGGCCCCCATCGCCAGGGTCAGCGCGAGAACGCGCGGTTCCCACGCGGCATGGAACAGCTCGCCCTCGGGCTCCGGGGTGACCGCCCCATGGCCGGTTCGGCCGCCGAGATCGGCATGGCTCATGTAGCTCATCGTGCGGCCTCTGGCGGCCGCGGCAGGCCGGTCCCGATCATCGAATCGCGCGTGACCCAGCCGGCGAGTTCTTCTTCGCTCAGCGACTCGGTCCCCGCCGGACGCTGCGGAATGACAAGATAGCGAATCTCGGCAGTCGAGTCCCAGACTCGAATCTCGACCTCGTCGGGAAGGCTGAGCCCGAAATCCGCGAGCACGCCGCGCGGATCGCTGACCACGCGCGAGCGATACGGCGCGCTCTTGTACCAGGTGGGCGGCAGGCCGAGCACCGGCCAGGGATAGCAGCTGCACAAGGTGCAGACGACGAGGTTGTGGCGCGATGGTGTGTTCTCGACCGCGACCATGTGCTCGCCCTGGCGGCCGTGATAGCCGAGCGAGGCGATCGCCGCGCTGGCATCGTGCATCAACGCATCGCGGAAGGCCGCATCGACCCAGGCCCGCGCGACGACACGCGCACCGTTGCGCGGGCCGATGCGCGTCTCGTAGGTCTCGACCAGCACATCGAGCGCGGCGGGGTCGATGTAGCCCTTCTGGGCCAGCACCGTCTCCAGCGCACGCACCCGCAGGTCCATCTCGCCGAGTTCGCTGTGCTCGTGGTCGTGGTCGTGGTCGTGCATTGCGGGATGGTACGCCGGCGAGTTCCGCATCGCCCTCGAGGGTGCATGGGTCGACTGCGCTCAGGACTTCCGTCAAGATGTTCAAGGACCCAGTCCCAAGTCCGCATTCGAAGGAGAACACCGATGCAGATGTCGAAGATCACCCCGTTTCTCTGGTACGCGAAGGAAGCCGAGGAAGCCGCGGCCTTCTACACGTCGATCTTTCCGGACTCGCATGTCGATCGAGTCGTCTCGATGCCCAGCGAGTCGCCGGCCGGCCCGCCCGGCTCGGTGAAGGTCGTCGACTTCACCCTTTGCGGGCAGGCTTTCACCGCGATGACCGCCGGCCCGCTGGACCCGTTCAACCATGCGGTTTCGTTCGTCATCAACTGCGACGACCAGGCCGAGGTCGATCGCTACTGGGATGCGCTGCTCGCCGACGGCGGCTCGCCCGAGGAATGCGGCTGGCTGAGGGACCGCTTCGGCCTGGCGTGGCAGATCGTCCCGACCATGCTGACACGCCTGATGGCCGACCCCGACGAGGCCAAGGCCAAACGTGTCTGCGATGCGATGCTGAAGATGGTCAAGCTCGACATCGCCACGCTGGAAAAGGCCGCCGCCGGGGCTTGACGGCGCCGCAAGTTCAGAAGTTCCAGAGCAGCGCGGCCACCCAGCGCGGCCCGGCCCGCGACGGCCAGGCCAGGTCGCGCGCCGCCGCCTGGCTGCCGATGTAGGTCAACGAAGCCTGCACCGGGCCGACGCCCCAGCCGAGGCCGACACTGCCGTACGCATAGCCGCCGTAACCCCAGTCGCGAAGCGCCCGCTGATCGAAGTAGCCGATGCCGGCATCCAGCGCCAGACGGCCGGCCAGGCGCTGATGCAGCCCGAATTCGATCGTCTCGGTACGCCCGCGCCGGCCCTCGCCGCCCGCGGGGTCGTAACCCGAGGTATCGGGCGAAACGGCCAGCGACAGGAAGACACGCCCTTGCCAGGCCAGCAGCAGGCTGGCATCGGTGCGCGTATAGCTGCGGGCGCGGGCGTCGCCCGGGTACTCGTGACGCGAGATCGCCGACTGCAGCGTCCAGTCGGCCGTCAGCTGCGACGACTTGCTGAACCCGAGCGTCAGCTCGACCGCCCCGCCCTGGTCCGGGTAGACCGGGCCGGCGAGGCCGAGCGCGGCAGCCCAGCCGGTGTCGGTATGACGATCGAGATCCAGCAGCAGCACCGGCCGGCCATCGCTTTCGCTCACGCCGCGGTAGACCTTGTCACTCGCGAGCGACACCGCGCCGCCCCAGCCGTCGGCCCGCGCCGGCGACGCAACCCCGATCACGGCCCAGCCGATGGCGCCGGCGATGACGTGCAAACACCGGGTCCGGCTCACTTCGGGCAGCATCTGGAGTCGGTTCGGCTGAAGCATGCAACCATGGCGGCGGATTCTGGCACTCACACCGGTAACCCGGCAGCAAGGCTTCCCTTTGACACCCTCGCCCGACCCCAGCGATTCGATCGAACGCTTCTGCGTGCAGGCGGTCGCGCGCGGTGACCGCAGCGCGTTCGAAGCGCTGTACCGGCGCCAGCATCCGCGCCTCGCGCGCTTCCTGCGCCGCTTCACGACGCGCGCCGACCTGATCGACGACGTGGTCAATGACACGATGTGGGTGGTGTGGCGCAGGGCGGTGGAGTTCCGCGGCGACTCGCGCGTCAGCACCTGGATCACCGGCATCGCCTACCGCTGCATGCTGAAGGCGCTGCGCGGCACCGCGCCGGCGGAGGAGGTCGGCGAATCGCTGCTCGACGAACACGAGCTCGAACAGGCTTCCTTCGCGCAGCATGACGGCGAGGCCGGACGCGAGCTGCGCGACTGGCTGGCGCGCGGCCTGCGCACCCTGCCCGACGATCAGCGCATCACGCTCGAGCTGGCGTATTTCCTCGGCCATTCCTGCGAAGAGATCGCGGTGGTGATGGGCTGCGCCGTCGGCACCGTCAAGGCGCGCATGTTCCACGCCAGGGTTCGGCTGCGCAGCGTGATGCCGGCGCTCGCCGGGCTGGACGACGCCGCACAAGGATGAAGCCGATGGACGACGACGCCACCACTCCGCACCGCCGCGCCTGGGATCTGATCCCCTGGTTCATCGGCGGCAACGCCAGCGACGACGAGCGCAAACTGGTCGAGCAGCACGCCGCCACCTGCGCGGATTGCCGCGACGAGATCGCCTTCCATCGCAGCCTGCAATCGGCGATGCTGGCCCAGGCCACCGCGCCCAGCGATCCCGGGCCCGCGCTGCAGCGCTTGATGGCGCGCATCGATCAGGACGAAACCATGCCGTCCAATGCGCGCGTGGCCGGCACGGCCGCCGCCGGGCCGCGGCGCGGCTACGCGACCCGGCTGCTGGCCTGCGTCGTGATGGCGCAGGCGATCGGACTGGCGGCGCTGGCCGGCATGCTCTGGGAGCGGCCCCGCGCGGCCGACTACCAGACCTTGAGCCACGTCGCTGCTCCGACGCGGGCCACGATCCGCCTCGTGCCTGCGCCCGAGTTGCAGGTGGGCCAGCTGCGCGCCCTGCTCGCGCGCAGCGGCATGGAGATCGTCGACAGCAGCGGCGATGGCGCGCTGCTCGGCGTGGCACCGAGAGCGGGCGAGCGGCCCGGGCCGCAGGAGCAGGCCTTGGCGCAATTGCGGGCCGAACCGGGCGTGCTGCTGGCCGAGCCCATGCCCGAGACGACGCCGGCAAGGCCCTAGGAACCCTAGGAATGAAGCGCCCCGGCCCATGGCGTTCGCAGGCCGCCACCAGCGTGCCGGCGCGCTGGGCCCGGCCCGGCGCGGCGCAGTTGCTGCTGCGTGCCCTCGGCACTCACCGGACTGGCTTCGTGCTGCGCGCTCCGGCATTCGCCCTTTGGGCGGCCGGGCAGGCTCATGTGCTGCGCACGCTGCGCGGCCTCGCCTTGGCCGCGGCCTGCGTCGCGCTGGGCGCCACGTTCGCCGGCTGCGCCACGCCTGCCTCGCTGCAGGCCGTCGACCTGCCGGCGGCGCAGGACGAGCTGATCATCGTCGCGATCGCGGATACGCCGCAAGCCCTGCCCTCGGTCGGCGCCACGCCGCGCGCGGGTTATGCGCGCAGTACCGGCTATGCCGGCAGCACCCGCGCTGCAGCCCTCGCGGCCGAGGTCGCCGACGCGCATGCCTTGCAGCAGCAGGCGGCCTGGCGCATCGCTCCGCTGGACTTGCGCTGCATGCTGTATCGCATCGCGCCGGGCGCGAAGCGCGACGCGGTGCTCGCCGACTTGAGCCACGATCCCCGCGTGCAACTGGCTCAGCCGCTGAATCAGTTCGAGACGCTGGCCGAGCCGGCGCAACAGAGCGGCGACAGCGACGGCTACAACGATCCCTATCTGCGCCTGCAGCGCGGCTTCGCGGCCATCGACGCAGCCGAGGCGCAGCGCTGGTCGCGCGGCGACGGCGTGCGTGTCGGACTGATCGACACCGGCGTCGATGCCGACCATCCCGACCTTGCCGGCCGCATCGTGCAGAGCCGCGACTTCGTCGCCGGCGACCATCCTCCGGCACCCGACGGCGAACGCCACGGCACCGAGATGGCCGGCGTCATCGCTGCCGACGCGAACAACCGCATCGGCATCGTCGGCATCGCTCCGCAGGCCAAGCTGCTCGTCTACCGCGCCTGCTGGCCGGTCGCTGGCGGCACCTCGCGCTGCAATTCGTTCACGTTGGCGCAGGCTCTGGCCGCGGCCATCGCCGACGATGCCGACGTGATCAACCTGAGCCTCGGCGGCCCGGCCGATCCGCTGCTGCAGCGCCTCGCCGAGCAGGCGATCCGGCGGGGCGCGATCGTCGTCGGCGCCGTGCCCCCGGGGGCCGCGCTCGACGGCTTTCCTGTCGGCGTCCCGGGCGTGCTGGCGGTCGGCTCATCGGACGATGCTTCCGCCGCGGTGCAGCGCCTGACGGCGCCGGGCAGCGACATCCTGACGCTCGCGCCGGGCGGCCACTACGGCTTCGCCTCGGGCAGTTCGCTCGCGGCGGCGCACGTCAGCGGCGCGGTCTCGCTGCTGCGTTCGCTCGATCCCCGACTGCGTGCCGAGACGGCACGCGCCTGGCTCGAGCAGCCGCCCGCGCTGGCCGGCTCGCCGATGGACCTGTGTGCCGCGATGCGCCACCTCCGCCCGGCCGCGGCCTGCGGCCGGCTGGCGTTGCGGGCGCCCCAGCTCTAGTTTTGATCCGGTCCGCGGCCGCCGACTCCCGCGGAGGGCCGGGCCGGGCACGAACGGTCCAGCGGACTGTGCGTGCCTGTCGAGGCGCTGGGCCACGGGCCCAGCGCGGCCCGCAAGGCGGCCGTGCGTGATCGCGCGGCCGGGGCCTCAGTCACAGGGCCGCGTCCTTCACCTTCTTCAGTGCGCGCACCTTGACCTTGACGGTCGCCGGCTTCGGCGCGAACCAGCGCTCTTCGCCGGAGAACGGGTCCTTGCCGAAGCGCTTCTTCTTCGCCGGCACGTTCGAGGCACTGACCTTCAACAGCCCCGGCAAGGTGAACTCGCCCAGCCCCTTCTTGTGCAGCGAGGCCAGCAGCGTCGATTCGAGCGCCGCCAGCACGGCCTTGGCCGCCTTCGGTTCGACACCCGCCTGCTCGGCGAGATGGGCGGCCAACGTGCTCTTGTTGAATGCCGTCTTGATCGGCTTGACCACGCCGACGGCCTTCGCCGTCGTGGCCTTCGCTGTCGTCGTCGTGGCCTTGGCGATCTTCTTTGCCGGGCTGGCCTTGAGTACCTTCTTTGCAGTTGCCATCAGTTCTTTCAGTGTTGTTGATCGAAGCACACCGCGCTTGTGCGCGGCCGGCGATTCTAGGGGGCGGCATCCTGAGCTTCGAGCCTGAGCGCGGCAGGCGGCTACCAGCCCGCCATTTCCGCGCTCGCGTCGCGATGGCCCTTGAACCACTCGTGCAGGAAGTCGACGAGCACACGCGTCTTCGCCGACAGGTTGGCCTTGGTCGGGAACACGAGGTAGAGATCGGCCGGCGGCAGCTTCCAGTCGGCCAGCACCGGCCGCAAGCGACCGGAGCGCAGGTAGGGCGCCGCGTCCCATAGCGAGCGCATCAGGATGCCGTGGCCGTCGAGCGCCCATGACAGGGCGCAATCGCCATCGTTGCTGCTCAGCGGCCCGCGCACCTTGATGCTTTCGCTGCGCGCGCCGGAGCGCAGATGCCAGGTGCCGAAGGTCTCGTCGCTTTCGCGGATGAAGAGGCAGGCATGCTTCTGCAGCTCGCCCGGCGTGGTCGGCTCGCCGGCGCGCCGCAGGTACGAAGGCGCGGCGCACAGCAGGCGCCGGTTCAGCGCCAGCTTGCGCGCAGTCAGCCGCGCATCGGGAAGTTCGCCGAGGCGGATCGCCGCATCGAAACCCTGCTCCACCAGGTTCACCGCCCGGTCGCTCAGGTGCAGCTGGACCTCGACGTCCGGGTAGGCGCGAGCGAACTTCGACAGGGCCGGCGCGATGTGACGCCGGCCGAAGCCGAGCGTGGCGCTCAGCTTCATCAGCCCGCGCGGCAAGGCCTTCGCGCCCGCGACCTTGCGCTCCAGCGCTTCCATCTCGGCCAGCACGCGTGCGCCTTCGGCCAGATAGGTCTCGCCTTCGGGCGTCAGGCTGATGCGGCGGGTCGTGCGATGCAGCAGGCGCACGCCGAGCCGGGATTCGAGAGCAGCCAGGCGCTTGCTGATCGACGGCGGCGTGACGCCCATTTGCTGCGCTGTCGCGGCGAGGTTGCCGTGCTTCATCAGCAGCGTGAAGAACGCGAGATCGGAGAACGAGTCCATCGACAATGTTATTCGGTCGTTGAAGGCAACAATGAAGTGCCGTGCGGCCTCTTCATATCCGTGCAGGCATCTTCTAGCATCGGGTTCATCCGCTCAACGGTCAATCCCAAGGAGACAAGGAATGAACATGAACCGCGCGACGATGGCGCTCTTTCGCGGATTCGATCAACGCAGCGTCGAGCTGGAAGACGGCATCCACATCGCCGCGACGATCGGCGGCTCCGGGCCGCCGCTGCTGCTGCTGCACGGCCATCCGCAAACCCGCGCGATCTGGCACCGGGTCGCCCCGGCGCTGGCGCAGCACCGCACGCTGGTGGCGGCGGACCTGCGCGGCTACGGCGATTCGTCCAAGCCGCTCGGCGAGCCCGATCACGCCAACTACGCGAAGCGCGTGATGGCGCTCGATGTCCTGCGGCTGATGCGCCAGCTGGGCTTCGATCGTTTCGACGTGCTGGCGCATGACCGCGGCGCCCGCGTCGCGCACCGCCTCGCGCTCGATCATCCGCAGGCCGTCAGGCGGCTCGCGCTGCTCGACATCGCACCGACCCTCGCGATGTACGAACAGACGACCGAAGCCTTCGCACGCGCCTATTGGCACTGGTTCTTCCTGATCCAGCCGGCTCCCTTGCCCGAGCGGCTGATCGAAGCCGATCCGGCCGCCTACCTGCACGACGTGATGGGTCGGCGCAGCGCCGGGCTCGCGCCGTTCGACCCGCGGGCGCTGGCCGAGTACCAGCGCTGCCTGGCCCTGCCCGGCAGCGCCCACGGCCTGTGCGAGGACTACCGCGCCGCCGCCGGCATCGACCTGGAGCACGACCGGGCCGACCGCGAAGCCGGCCGGCTGCTGCAGATGCCGGCCCTGGCGCTGTGGGGCGCGCAAGGCGTGGTGCACCGCTGCTTCAAGCCGCTCGACGAATGGCGCCGCGTTGCGCGCGAGGTCGAAGGCGAGGCCCTGCCCTGCGGCCACTACATCGCCGAAGAAGCGCCCGAGGCCTTGCTCGCGCGCGTGATTCCCTTCTTCACCCGGGAGCCTTCATGACCGCCAGGACGCTTTATCGCAAGCTGGTCGATTCGCACACCGTGACGAGGCTCGACGAGCAGAACGCGCTGCTGTTCTGCGACCTGCATCTGATGAACGAATACACCAGCCCGCAGGCCTTCGCCGGGCTGCATGCGCAGGGCCGCGAGGTGGCCATGCCGGGCCAGAACGTCGCGACGGTGAGCCACGTGATCCCGACCCACCCGGTCGCGCATCGCATCATCCAGGAGCCGGCATCCGCGCTGCAGGCGAGCAACCTGCGCCGCAACTGCGAGCGCCACGGCATCCCCCTGTTCGACACCAACGACGCGCTGCAAGGCATCGAGCACGTGATCGCGCCGGAGCACGGGATGATCCGCCCGGGCATGGTGGTGATCTGCGGCGACAGCCACACGACGACCTACGGCGCGCTCGGTGCGCTCGGCTTCGGCATCGGCACCTCCGAGGTCGAGCACGTGCTCGCGACGCAGACCTTGGTCTATCGGCTGGCCGGCGACATGCGCATCCGCATCGACGGAGCCCTGCCGACCGGCACCACCGCGAAGGACCTGATCCTGATGGCGATCACCCGCATCGGCGCCCAGGGCGCGCGCGGCTACGTGGTCGAATTCTGCGGCAGCACGATCGCGGCGCTCTCGGTCGAGGCGCGCTTCACCTTGTGCAACATGGCCGTCGAAGCCGGCGCCCGCGGTGCCTTGATCGCGCCGGACAAGACCGCGGTCGACTACGTGCTAGCGCGTGCGCCGGACATCGACGGCGCGCTGCGCGAACAGGCCCTGGCGCATTGGGCCACGCTCTACAGCGACGACGCGGCGGTCTTCGACGTCGAACACCGCTTCGATGCCGGCGAGGTCGCACCCTACATCACCTGGGGCACGAGCCCGGATCAGGCGATCGCGATCAACGCCACGGTGCCGCCGGCCGAAGGCCCGCAGCGCATCGGCATCGAACAGGCGATGCGCTACACCGGACTCGAAGCGGGCATGTCGCTCGAAGGACTGGCCATCCAGCATGTCTTCATCGGCTCCTGCACCAATGCGCGCATCGAAGACCTGCGCGCCGTGGCCACGGTCGTGCGCGGCCGCCACGTCGCTCCCGGCGTGCGTGCGATGGTCGTGCCGGGCTCCGGCGCGGTGAAACAACAGGCCGAAGCCGAAGGCATCGCGCGCCTGCTGCTCGACGCCGGCTTCGAGTGGCGCCAGCCCGGCTGCTCGATGTGCCTGGCGATGAACGACGACGTGCTCGCGCCCGGCCAGCGCTGCGCCTCCACCACCAACCGCAACTTCGAAGGCCGGCAAGGGCGCGGCGCGATCACGCACCTGATGAGCCCGGCGATGGCCGCCGCGGCCGCTGTGGCCGGCCACATCACCGATGTGCGCAAGCTGCCGCGGCCGACCCAAGGAGACTCGAATGACTGACACCACCCGCCGCATCGAAGGCATCGCCGCGCCGCTGAACATCGCCAACCTCGATACCGACCAGATCATGCCGAAGCAGTTCCTGCGCGGCATCGACAAGGCCGGCCTCGATCGCGGCCTGCTGTGGGACTTGCGCTTCCACGGCGACGGCCGTCCGCGCGAAGACTTCGTGCTCAACCGGCGCGAGTTCGCGGGCACGCGGGTGCTCATTGCCGGGCCGAACTTCGGCTGCGGGTCGAGCCGCGAGCATGCCGTGTGGGGCCTGCAGCAATACGGCATCCGGGCGGTGATCGCGTCAAGCTTCGGCGAGATCTTCTACTCGAATGCGATGAACAACCGGCTGCTCGCGGTGATGCTGCCTGAAGGCGAGGTGCAGGCCTTGATGCGCGAGGCCTCCGATCGACCGGAACCGCTGCGCATCGAGATCGACGTCGAACGGATGACGGTGCGCACGAGCCGGCGCACGAGCCCCTTCGTGATGAGCCCGCGCCACCGCACGATGGTCCTCGAAGGGCTGGACACGATCGGCGCCTCGCTGCAGCACCGGGCCGAGATCGACGCCTTCGCGCAGGCTCACTGGGCACGGCAGCCGTGGCTGCGGGACGTCGCGGCGCGAACCAGGCAGCGGCTCGAGCGGCGCTGAGCGCACCGAGCCGTGGCGGCGTGCCGATTAAGATGACTCCGCCCTCCGTATGAGCGACCGCCTCTCCGCCCTTCGCCTCTTCGTGCGTGTCGCCCGCACGGGCAGTTTCTCCCGCGCCGCGCGCGAACTGGGCGTGTCGCAGCCATCGGTGTCGCGCATCATGGTCGAGCTCGAACGCGAGGTCGGCGCCGGCTTGCTGACACGCACCACGCGCGCGGTGACCTTGACCGAGGCCGGCGCGGACTACCTCGCGCGCATCGAGCCGATCCTGCTGGCGCTCGAAGAAGCCGACTACGCAGCGCGCGGCACCGGCGAGTTCCGCGGCTTGCTGCGCGTCGGCCTGTCGTCCAGCTTTGCGGTGCGGGAGGTGGTCCCGCGCCTGCCCGCGTTCACCGAAAGACATCCGGCGCTGCGCATCGAACTGCTGATGAGCGATCAGCGCCAGGACCTCGTGAACGAGGGCGTGGACGTGGCGTTTCGCTTCGGCGTGCTGCAGGACTCAAGCGCCACCGCGCGCCGCCTCGGTGCCACGCCGCGCGTGCTGGTCGCCTCGCCGGCCTATCTGCAGCGCGCCGGCATGCCGCAGTCTCCCGCCGACCTCGCGGCGCACGCACTGATCGTCGGCCCCGCCGGCGCCGGCCCGGCGGGCTGGTCCTTCGAGCAGGGCGGGCACATGCAGTCGGTGCGTGTCGAAGGCAAGCTGACGGCGTCGATGAACGAGGTCGCCATCGCCGCCGCCGTCGCCGGCCTGGGCATCGCGTCATCCGGGCTGTGGGGCTGCCGCGCGGAAATCGCCGCCGGGACGCTGGTCAGGGTGCTCGCCGACTGGCAGCTGGGAGCCGTCGAGGTGCACGCCATCTTTCCGGCCGGACGGGCCGCCAAGCCGGCCGCGCGTGCGCTCACCGAGCATCTGGCGAGCGGGCTGAATGCCTAGCGCTGGCCGCCGGATGCGGTGACGCGCTCGCCGGTCATCCACGCCGACTCGTCCGATGCGAGGAACACCGCGAGCGGCGCAATGTCCTCGGGCCGGCCGAGGCGCCCCATCGGAATGCCCGGCAGCATGCTCTGCGCGACCTCGGCACCCATCAGCGCCAGGCCTTCGGTGGCCGTCGCCCCCGGTGCGATCGCATTGACGCGGATCTTCCTGGCGCTCAGCTCGATGGCCAGCACACGCGTCAGTGCGTCGACGGCGCTCTTCGAAGCGGTGTAGACCGACGAGTTCGGCATCTGCGCGACGCTGGCGATCGAACTCAGGTTGATGATGCTGCCGCCGGCCGGCCCGAAGTGCTTCGTCGCCTCCTGGATGGCCAGGATCGTGCCGAGCACGTTGGTGTTGAACTGCCGGTGGAACTCGTCCTCGCCGACCGATTCGAGCGGTTCGAACCGGTAGACGCCGGCGTTGTTGACCAGGATGTCCAGCGCGCCGAAGGCTTCCTTCGCCTCCTTGAACAACCGGCGCACGTCGCCGGCTTTCGAGACGTCGCCCTGGATCGCGACCGCCTTGCCGCCCTGCCGTTTGATCTCGGCGACCACGCGCTCCGCGCCTTCCCAGCTGGCGGTGTAGTTCACGACGACCGAGGCGCCGGCCGCGCCGAAGGCCTTCGCGATCCCTGCGCCGATGCCCTTCGATGCGCCGGTGACGACGGCGACCTTGTGATTCAGTGTGCTCATGATGATGGTGTCCATTGAGTGGCGCCAATGCGGCGTCGGCACTGAATGTTGGTCATGCGCCCCGGCTCCGGTAGTCCGCCTCGGCAACTAAGACTTATCCGTATCGCGCATGGCCGGTGCCCCTGTGGGAGGCGCGTGTGGCCGGCTGCTTTCGGGCCCTCTGCTGCCACTCGGCAGCCGGCCGCGAGCGGCGGCAGCAGCGGTTGTGGTCGGTCGACCTTCAGCTTCCCTTTCAGGCTGCCTGGCAGTGACCGGCCCTTCGTCCGCCGCCCGGGAGCGGTGTGCCAACAGCGGCCGTGGGAGGTATCGCTGACATCGACAAGATCGTCGACGTTGGCTCGTCGCTACTGGCCGTGATCGAACGACTGCTGCTTCGCATCGCCAACTACCGCACCCGACCCAATGCGGCAGTTGACGACACAGGTCTGGCTGCCTCAAAGCGGCCGCTCAGCGCGAGGTACCTGAGCGGGCCACTTCGACTGGAAATAGTGTTTGTCGACCCACTGCGCCGCCTTGCGTCCGAGGACCCCGCCACGGACGACGGATGTGCGGAAATGCATTCCCCCGAAGATGCGTGCCTCACCCACTTCGTTCAGGAAGTCGTCGGTCGACGTGAACTGATGGGTGGTGCCCGTAACCGTGCTGTCGATGGCGAAATGAACCTTCTTGGTGCCGTAGAAGCTGCTCAGCGTTTCGGCGACTGCCCCGTCGGCGCAGGTGTGTGCGGCCGGATATTCCGGATGATTGGGCGTTGGCACGACCGGAGTCCAGGAGGGATCGGCCACCGTGCCCGGGTTGTTGTCTGTGTCGGCCAGATTGATGGCGCTGTAGGGCCGCCACCGCAAGTAGTGGTACTTCGACTCGAAGCACCCGTTGCCCGCCTCGTTCACCGAAACCCACAACTGCGCCGCCAGACGCGCGTTGTCGGCCAGCGACGGCTGGCTCATCGTGAACTGCCGGAAGTTCCGGGTCTGATACACGCCTGGGTTCTCCGTCCAAAAGCGGGCGATCTCCAGTTGCTCGGGCGTCCTGACGGCGCTCACCGAGCCGCCCTTTGCCTGCGTTTCGTTCACGTCCGCGGCGTATTCGGGTGAGTCCAGCGCCGGCGGCGCATCTGCCCGGAACTGCGACGCGGACAGCATCGCAAACGGATGCAGGTAGGGCGCAATCCGATTGACCGGGTTTGTACCGCGAAATTCGCCAGGAAGGGTTCCCGGGACGAAGGGCGGCAGCACGGCCGAGCGCCCGTCGTTGGTGCGCCAGGCTGCAATGTTGCGCCCGACTTCGTCTCCGATGGCCAGACCGCGGATCTTCGCATCGCCGTCTGCGATGGCGCCGACGAACGTGTCATAGGGAGCCTGATACGTCGAGCTGCGACTCGGATAGAGGGTGGACAAGATCCGGTATGCCGCGGCTGCGGCTGCGGCATCCATGGATGCCCCTACGGCCGGTGTCGTCGGCGTGGCGTGGAATGGCTCACGCCTGGCGTCTATCGCGATCACCGCGTCGTAGATTGCCACCAGCAACGTGGCCATGTCGGACGTGAGCAGCGGCGCACGTTCTTCGGGGGTGCCGTTTGCCGACGCCGGTTGATTGATCGTCTTGGCGCCGACGTCGTACCAGTAGGTCACCGCGTTAGCGCCGTAGGACGTGATCTCGACGACCTGGCCCAGCGGAGGCGCCTTGTCACCGAAGCCGGAAGCCGAGTCGCCTGGGGCAGCGCCTCCTCCGCCACAGGCCCCAAGGATGGAAAGAACAGAGGCCGCCACGAGCGACGGGCCAACATGACGATGTGTCTCGAAAGATGCCTGCTTCATCTGGTACCTCTCCGATGGTTTCCATGGCGCGACGTGCGCTTGCAGGTTCGTCGGCGGGCCGGCGAAGCGGTGTGCATCCGCAACCTGTCTTCAGCGTTCCGTCTAGTCGATGGATCTCCGAGTCAATAGAGGAGCGTCTGCTGTCCGAGCCGACGCACTCAACGTCCCGATCCGTTCCGGCCAGTCGGCCACACGCCAAACAGATTCCCGCCAATCTCTTCTTCGCGTCGGTAGCGGCGGACACGGTCGTCGCGCTGGACACGTGGAGTGCGTCCGCCCGACAGTCGTCCCGCTCAGTTCTTCGCCGTGGCGGTGTCGCGTGCGGCCGCCGCCTCCGCGGCCTGTTTGGCGCACGCCGCGCGCGCGCGCCACTTCGGTAGCGAATCGGCCACATCGGCGATGTAGAGCTGGTAAATGCCGCGCGTGATGAAGATGTAGTTGCGCAGCGCGCCGACCCCCTGGTCCGCCTTGTCGAGCAGGCGCTGCTGCACGGACGTCAGCGGGATGCATTCAGTTGCGTCTGCGGCGACCCCTGCCACCAGCCCAGCCGCGAGCGCGGCGCCGACGCCGGCGGCGGTGAAACGACGGACGATTGCATTCATGACAGGCTCCTCGAAGATGGACTAATGACCGCGAGCGATCGCCTGCGGCGAGCCGGTGCGTTTCGCGTCGGCTTGAAGAGAGGCTAGGTGTCGCCTGCAGCGTCTGCGAGCAGCTTGCGACAAATTCGGGATTTCGTTGCGCGAGCAAGTCCCGGCGGCGACGAGGCTGCTTTGCACCGGCACGGCTGCTGGAGCCATTCGGAAGTCGCGTGGATTCGGCGAGATTCACGTCACGACAACGACTCCAACGAGTCCGAAGGAGCATCGATGAAGCAACGACCGTGTGTCCCGAGTGCCATCGTGGCTGCCGCATGGCCATCGTTGCCGCGCCTGCCAGCGCCAGTTGTATTGATTGGTCGTGGTCCACGCCGCCACCGGTGAATCAGCCGCCCGAGCGGCAGCTGCCCGCGCGCGACGGGTTCGTGCGGACCGCCTATGTGCAGGTCGACGAGCAGGACAGCAGGAACGCCGACCATGAGACAGCGGCCATCGTGGGGTTGTGGAAGGTCACCTTTGTCGCCGAAGGCAACGCAGGCGGGCCTCCCGACGGCACGATCCTCGATACCGGCTATGCGGCGTGGCACAGCGATGGCACCAAGGTCACGAACTCCGGCAGCCGGCCCCCACCGAGCCAGAGCTTCTGCATGGGTGTGTGGAAGCAGATCGGCCCCGTCGTCACCGGCACACGCGCGACCCCGGACTGAGTCGCGCAGAGCCGAGGGGGCAGTCCGATGTCGCGAAGATCTTTCGGCACGCGCACAATGCGACCGACGCATGTCCGCCGCCCCGGTACAGGAGGTCGGAGACGATGCGTTCTGACTCGGTCGCCCCCCGGACAATCACCGCCGCCGTGGCCGCTGCGGCCGTGATGAGCCGCGCGCTGCGACCGGGCTTCGACGGCCTGACCTGGGGGAGCGTGGGCGGACGACGCGCCGATCGCGCGGGCCCAGTACCCCGGCCTGCTCGGCATCTTCTGGCTGCGGTACGCGTTGCAGGCGTCGCTGTTGACGATGCCCGACGACGTGAAAGGCGAACGACAGCTGTCCAGCAATTCTTGGATGGATAGCAATGCAAAGCAAAACGGAGTCTAGGCGCCGCCACAGCGCTGAGCTGAAAGGCGCAGGTCCTGGCTGCGTGCGACCGCACCTGGGGCTCGATCATTCACGACGCGATCGGTTTCCTGGCGCTTGATGGCAGCGACGGGCGCCCGGAGTCGTCGGTTCAAGGCCGGATTGGCACCGCGATAGGGCGTGCTCGTCGCAACGTGCTTGGACACTCCGGCGCGGAGGCTTAGCCTTTGCCGCCCCTTTTGGCCGTTCATCGAGAGCCGCCATGTACAGCCATCCACGTGCTGGTAGTCACCTTCCCTCTGTCCATCCTCCAGCGTCAGCTCGAAGTTGGCCCTTGACGATGCCGGTTGATTCGCGGCAACGGCCCGCAGACTCCGAATTGACAGCCGCGAACGGCAACGGAATGATGTTCACCGTCGCCATGGCTAGGCGACCGAGGCGCGATCGGAATGAGGGCACCGGAATGGTTACCTCATCTGAGCATGTTTGAGGAGCGAGATCGCGCCGTCCACCGGACGAGCGACGTGACACCATGACCGATCGTTCTCTCGACCGCATGCACTCTTGGCTCGCGCGCTCGCGCTGCAGTGCCACGGAAGAGTCGCGCGCCATTGCCGTGGTGATCGGAGTCGTCGGCGTGCTGTCCGCCATCCGCTTCTCGATTTATGCAGTGTGCGCGGCCACCGCCGATGAGGTCGGCTTCAGTTGGGCCGGCTTCGTCGCAGATAGCCTGACCGACTTCGCGGTCCTCGCTAGCCTTGCGGTGCTGATGTACGTCGTGATCCAGCCGGTCCGGCGCGCGATCTCGCAGGAGGGCACGCGCCGCTGGATTGCGCTGGCCGTCGCGCTACTGCTCGGCTCGGTCCTGGCCGCGAGCGTCAGGGCGCTCATCATGTTCTGGAGCGGCGCGGTGGTCGACATTTGGGACGGCTACGTTGCGGTCTTCCTGCGCTTTGCCCTACCGGGGGCGCTGCTGCTCACCGTGGCCGAATTCCACCGCCGCGAGGTGCACAGCCTCGAGGCGATGCGCGCAGCCGAGACCACGCGCAACACTTTCCGGAACCAGACGCTGCAGGCGCGGTTGCGCACCCTCGAGGCCCAGATCGAACCTCACTTCCTCTTCAACACGCTGGCCAACGTGCGGCGGCTTTACGAGACGGATGCAGCCAGCGGCGAGGCGATGCTCGAACGCCTGATGGAGTACCTCGAGATCGCACTACCCTCGATGCGCGACGACGCACCGACGCTCGGGCGGGAAGCGGAGCTGGTCCGCGCCTATCTCGACCTGCAGAAGGTACGCATGGGTCGGCGGCTGGACTACCGCGTCGACGTCCCGTCTGACCTGAGCGCGCTGCGGGTCCCGCCGATGATGCTGCTGACCCTGGTGGAGAACGCGATCAAACACGGTCTCGCGCCGCTGCGCGAAGGCGGACGCGTCGAGGTCGGGGCGACGTTGGAAACATCGACGCTGCGCCTCGAAGTCGCCGACACCGGCCCCGGGTTCGGGGGCCAGACGACCGGGGAGGGCACGGGGCTGGCCAACATCCGCACCCGGCTAGCGGCGATGTTCGGCGCTGCTGCCGAGCTGTCGCTGGCGGCGCGCCAACCCCATGGGCTCGTCGCCACGATCCGCATGCCGATGGAGCCCGCATGAACTCGCCCGGCCGCCCGAAGAGCTCATACCGGAGTGCACAGCACGAAGGTACTCCAGTGAGCGCGCCGGGCCGCCCCAAGCGCTCTAGCTCCCGCTTGGCGGGACCGCGCGCAGCGCGTAGGGTGCACCAGTGAGCCACGCCCGTCTGCGCCGTCGGGCAGTTTCCGGGACGGGGACATGAGCAACGCATCGACCATCATCGTCAAGGACGGCGGCATGAGCTGCGGCGTCGACTTCGCCCGCGCGGTCGTCCGGCGCGTCGACCGCCGCGGACTGGCGATCGCGCTTGCGCTCGCCGTCGTCGCCGGCTGCGGCATCGTGATGCTGGAGCAGGACGTGTGGCACAACAAGGCGGAAATCATCGCGGGGCGCATGGTGCACAACATGGTGACGGCGCTGGTTATGCTCGTCGCGGTGTGGGTTGCCGACGAAGCGGTCGACCGCGGCCTGCGCGCTGTGCCCGCGTACGCGCTCGCGATCGTCGCGGCATCGATCATCGGCTCCTTTCTGGGTCACGAGGTGCGCGAAGCCCTCCACTTCGCCGACAACCTCCCGCCGGTCACGGATCGCTTACCCTGGATGCGTCGGATCGAGGTGGCCTTCATTGGCATGTTCCTCGGCAGCCTCGCGACCTTTGCGCACGTCAGCCGTCGAAACGCCCTGGCGGCGCGGCGCCGGCAGGCCGAGGCCGAGATCGCACGAGCGCATGCGCAGCGGAGCACCCTCGAGTCGGAGCTGCAGGTCTTGCAGGCGCGGATCGAGCCGGGGTTTCTGTTCGACACGCTCAACCGCATTCGAGTCTTGTATCGCGTGGACGCCAACGCTGCCGGGGCGATGCTCGGCGATCTCATCGCCTATCTGCAGGCCGCCTTGCCGCACCTGCGCGAGTCCGTCTCCACCGTCGACCAGGAGGTCGCGCTTGCGCACGCCTGGCTCGACATCGTCGGGCGATCGTTGGAGGGCTTGGCCGTCGAGGTCGAGGTCGATCCCTCGATCCGGGAAGCGCCGCTGCCTGCGCTGGTGCTGCTACCGGTGGTCCAGCGAGCTCTCGCCGATGCCCACGGCCCAGCGTTGTGGCTGCGCATCAATGCCGAGCGTCGCGACGCGACCTTGCGATTGCGGATCGACACGTCCACCGCCGCCTTTCGCGAAGACGCGACCGGCACCCTCGAGCCGCTTGGCGCCCGCCTGCGGGCGTTGTACGGCGATCGGGCGAGTCTGCACGTCGAGACGACTGTGAACGGCAGTCGCGCCGAAGTCGCGATCCCGCTCGACGCCGGGCCGGATGGGGGCCCGTCATGACGGTAGCGGTGATCGCCGAAGACGAGCCGGTGCTGCGTGGCGAACTGCGCGAGACCCTGAAGCGCCTTTGGCCCGGCCTGGAGATCGCGGCCGAAGCCGAAGACGGCATCGAGGCGCTCGATGCGCTCGAGCGCTGCAGGCCGCAGGTGATGTTCCTCGACATCCAGATGCCGGGGCTGTCGGGGCTCGAAGTCGCGCGAGCCGCAAGCGGCCGTTGTCACGTCGTCTTCGTCACGGCTTACAACCAGCATGCGGTCAGCGCCTTCGAGCAGGGCGCGGTCGACTACGTCATGAAGCCCTTCAACGCGGGCCGACTCGCAACGGCGATCGCGCGGGTGCGCGAGCGGCTCGATGCGACGCCCGCGCGACTCGAGGGTCTGCTGCAGATGCTGCGCGAGCAGGCGCCCAAGCGTGGTCACCTGCGCTGGATCAACGCTTCGCAGGGTCAGAACGTGCGCCTCATCACGGTCGAGGAGGTCTGCTACTTCAAGGCCGACAACAAGTACACGCTGGTCGTGACGGCCGATGCGGAAGCGCTGATCCGCAAGCCGATCAAGGAGCTGATCGACGAGCTCGACTCCGAGAGCTTCTGGCCGATCCACCGCGGGCTCGTCGTCAACGTCGCAGCCATCGCCTTTGCGCACCGCAAGCTCAACGGACAGTACGAGCTGCGGCTGAAGGCCCGCAAGGAGACGCTGCCGGTCAGCGAGCCCTTCGCGTACCGCTTCCGCCAGATGTAGGCGCCGGAAATGAACCGGCGCCCTGGTCTTCTCTTCCTGTCGCTGTGCACGACGGCCGCCTGCGCGCAAAATCCCGTGACGCTGGAGCGCGTCGAAATCACCGGCTCGCGCGTGCCGCGCATCGACGCCGAGACCGCGTTGCCGGTGCAGGTGATCGACCGCGAAGAGATCGAGCGCAGCGGCGTGCAGACCGTCGAGGAGCTACTGGATCGTGTCAGCGCGAACTTCGGCGGCCAGCGCGAGGCGAGCAGCGTGGGCTCTGAGGCGCCAGGCTTTTCAGGGGTGTCGCTGCGCGGCCTCGGCCCAGGCCAGACGCTGGTGCTGCTGAACGGTCGGCGTCTTGCCAACTACGCATTCAGCGGCCTCGGCAGCCAAGGTGTCGACCTGCACGCGATCCCGCTCGCAGCGCTCGATCGCGTCGAGATCCTCAAGGACGGCGCTTCCGCGATCTACGGCAGCGACGCCATCGCGGGGGTGATCAACTTCCTCACTCGCAAGGACTATGCAGGCGGCGATCTCTCTGCGACCTATTCGGCGCCCCAGGCGGGCGGCGCCGAACGGACGCGGATGACGATGAGCGCCGGCCGCGGCGACGTGAGGGCGGACGGCTTCAATCTTTTCGGGGTGCTCGACGCGCAGAAGACCAAGCGCCTGCGCGCCATCGACCGGCCGTTGCTCGCGACCGGTTACCGTCCCGAGTTCGGGCTCCCGCTAGAGGCCCTTTCTTCGAACTCCTGGCCCTCCAATATCATCGTCCAGGCGAATGGCGGAATTGATCTCGTCAACCCGGCGGCGCCAGCGTGCACACCTTTCACGGTGAATGTCGGACGGGCCTGCTGGTTCGACGTCCAGAAGGCCGTCGATCTCGTTGCGCCCTCGCAGCAGGCAAGCCTGTTCGGGCGAGGAACCCTTCGCCTCACGCCGGACACCGAGGGTTACGCCGAGGTCTTGGCGTCGGTAAACCGGATCGAGTTCCGCGTAGCGCCCTCGCCGGCTGCCACCCCGAGCGGAACGATCTTCGTTCTGCCCGCGTCGAGCCCCTACTATCCCAGCGGTCTCGGACTATCGGGCGATCTCGACCTGCTCTATCGAACCTTGCCACTTGGAGAGCGCGTCTCGCAGGTCGAGTCGACCAATGCCCGGGTGCTCGTCGGCGTGAAATCGAGCGCCGCGAACTGGGATTTCGACGCCGCTCTGACCCTGAACGACTCGCGGTCCAAGGAGCGCTACCGCAGCGGTTATGTCGACGCCGGCCGCCTGAGCGCGGCCATCGACACGGGCCTCGTCAATCCGTTCGGCCCTTCCGGAGCGGAAGGCAATGCCTTGCTGGCCGCGAGCGAGGTGCGCGGGATAGCGCGTCAGGCAGAAGGCCGCACGCAGAGCGCAGACTTGCGCGCGAGCCGTGAGCTCGCGCAGCTCGCGAATGGGCCGCTCACATTGGCCACGGGCATCGAGGCCCGCCACGAATACCTCAGTGACGCCCAGGGAGCGACCGTCGCAGACATCGCCGCCGTCTTCCCTTCGGCGCCGAAGGAAGGCGCGCGCGACGCGCAGGCAGCCTTCGTTGAGCTCGTTGCACCGCTCGCCAGAGGCCTTGAGGTGCAGGCCGCAGCGCGCCTCGACCGCTACGGCGATTTCGGCAACTATCTCAGCCCGAAGATCGCCGCGCGCCTACAGCCTGCACCTTCGTGGCTGGTGCGCGCTTCGGTCGGTCGCGGCTTCCGCGCCCCTTCGCTGCCGGAGCTCTACACGCAGCAGAGGACAGCGCTCTTCGAAAACTCCTCGCTCCCCTTCCCGTTTTCCGATCCGGTGCGCTGCCCGATCACCCGCCTGGCGTCGGACTGCATGCCATCGCTGTTCGTGACCGACGGCGGCAACCCGGCGCTCCAGCCGCAGCGATCGACCCAGGCGAGCATCGGCCTGGTCTTCGAGCGGGCGCGGGCATGGCTCGCCTCGATCGACTTCTGGGCGATCAGGGTGAGGGACACCATCGACAGCCTCCCGTTCTTCCAGGTCGCCAGCGACATCCCGAGCTACGAGGGCCGCAATGTGATTCGCGGGCCCGTCGAAGCGGCGTTTCCGGGCCTTCCCGGACCGATCGTGCGCATCGTGACGACCGCCGAAAACCTGGGGGACCGGCGCATCACCGGTACCGACCTGTCGCTGTCGCTGCGGCCAACGTCGACACCCGTGGGCCGCTTCTCGGCGAGCCTCGACGGCACCTACGTGTTCCACGCACGCCAAGAGCTCGTCAAGGGCAATGGCGTCGATCTCATGGGTCGGCTCACGCCCCGTTGGCAGCACATGTTGGCGCTGAACCTCGACCGGGGGCCGTGGACCGGAACGCTGTCGCAACGCTTCCGGCACGGCTACGACGACGCGATTCCGCTACCCGACGGCACGACGCGACGTGTCGCGTCCTATGTCGTCTGGGACGGCCAGATCGCCTACAGCGTAGGCCCCGACACGAAGATCTTGCTCGGCGTGCGCAATCTCCTCGACACGCCACCGCCGTTCACAAACAACCTGTTCAACTTCCAGGTCGGCTACGACCCGGGGTACGCCGACCCGCAGGGGCGCACGTTGACTTTCGGTGTGCGCGTCGCCTGGCACTAGACGATTCAATCGCTATGCGGCAGCAGGTGCACGATCGCTTCTGGCCGACAGCGGGTGTCGCTGATGGACCCGATGTGGCGTGTGACACACTGGCTTTGGTGAGCGGGAACCTGACAGGGCAATGCTTGCGCGCTACCCGGTGCGTCATGCGATTTCCCGGGCGCTCTCATCCTCTCGCTCGCCGGTGCGATCCTTGTCGTCGTTGGATGCGGCACGGCGCCGCCATCGGCGCGTCCGGAGGACGTGCGCGCGCGCATCGCCGATCTTCTGCCTGCGACTGTCGTCGATCGTCCCGGCTGGGCGATCGACATCTACGCTGCATTCGACGCCTGCGCATTGGGCCAAGCAATGGCAACATTTGCGCGGTGCTTGCCGTCGCGGAGCAAGAGTCCACCTATCGCGCCGACCCTCTGTGCGCCAACGTGCATCCGGCCGGCATCGCGACCTGAACGACGCGTCGCCCTCGAAGCCTCAGCCGAGCCTCATGGCCTCAGCAGACGAAGTGTCTCCGGATCGCGTTCACCGTTGAAAAAACGATCGAGCACACGAGCGAAAACCTCTTCGTCGCGCACGACAGTGTCGAACAGGGTCATGCACGACCTGAGCTTGATGTCGTCGGGCGAGCCGAAGATGTCGTTGGCGGTCTTCCCCTTCACCGCCAGCACGAGCTCCGCACATTCCTCGAGTCGGGGCCCGAGCACGGGATGGCTGAAGTAGGCGGCAGCCTCTTCGGCATCCGCGATGCCGAAGTGCTTCGCGATCGAACTGCGCCCCAGCTGTTTCAGCTGCGGAAAGACGAACCACATCCAATGGCTGGTTTTGCAGCCCGATCTCAATTCGCCGCGAACCGTGTCATAGACCGGGTCCTGTGCGGCAACGAAACGTCCGAGATCGTGAGTCGACGTGTTCATGCTCGACATCATGCCTCCTACAGCAGGCGCGCCAGCTGTGGAATCGAGGATCACCGGGTCGGCATCCGGGCCTCGGCAGGCGCCGTTCACGCACTTGCCGGCAAGCCGCTAAGCTTCTCCTCATCGTTGACGTGAAGGAGCACCGAAGTGCCTGACTATCGCAAGACGCCCGAGGCGGTTGCAGCCCTGACGCGGGAGCAGTACCGAGTGACCCAGAAGAGCGGGACCGAGGCGCCGTGGACCGGCGAGCTGCTCGACAACAAGGAACCCGGCATCTATGTCGACATCGTCTCGGGCGAGCCCTTGTTCGCGTCGACCGACAAATACGAATCCGGCTGCGGCTGGCCCAGTTTCACCAAGCCGATAGCGCCGGCGAACATCAACGAACTGCGCGACGCCTCGCTCGGCATGGTGCGCACGGAGGTGCGCTCGACGCACGGCGACAGCCACCTCGGGCACGTCTTTCCGGACGGCCCGGAGGACCGCGGCGGCCTGCGCTACTGCATCAATTCGGCCTCGCTGCGCTTCGTGCATCGCGACGACATGGAAGCCGAGGGCTACGGCGCCTATCTTGACCAGGTGGAGGACATTCGATGACACAGGAACGAGCGGTATTGGCCGGGGGCTGCTTCTGGGGCATGCAGGACCTGATCCGCCGCTATGACGGCGTGATAGCGACCCGCGTCGGCTATTCCGGCGGCGACGTCCCGAACGCGACCTACCGCCACCACGGAACGCATGCCGAGGCGATCGAGATCATCTTCGACCCGGCGAAGATCAGCTACCGCAAGCTGCTCGAGTTCTTCTTCCAGATCCACGATCCGACGACCTTGAATCGGCAGGGCAACGACCGGGGCTTGAGCTACCGCTCGGCGATCTTCTACACCGGCGACGAGCAGCGGCGCGTCGCCGAAGACACCATCGCCGACGTCAACGCCTCAGGGCTGTGGCCAGGCAAGGTGGTGACCGAACTCGCGCCGGCCGGGCCGTTCTGGGAGGCCGAACCGGAGCACCAGGATTACCTGGAACGCATTCCGCACGGCTACACCTGCCATTTCATCCGGCCGGACTGGAAGCTGCCGGTGCGGCAGAAGGCTTGAGCGGCCTTCGCCGAGACTCCCTGTCGCCTCGCTCCTGAGAGCCTAGGGCAGCGCCGGCACCACCATCGTCCCATGGCGTGCCGACGCGTAGGCCGCGTCCACCAGCGCATAGGTCTTGAGATTGTCCGCACCCGACGTGCCCGGCTCCATGCCGCGGCGCAGGCAATCGACCCAGTGCCACTGCGTGTTCAGCACGCTTTCCTGCGCCACATGCCAGGGGTGCGAGGTCCAGGCCAGCAAAGGCGTCGACACGTCCTGCGTCTGCTCGCGGCCACCGCTGAACACGCTGAGTTCGAGACCCTGCCGCAGCACCAGGCTGCCCTGTGTGCCCTCCAGCGTCACCAGCGTCTCGGGAAACGGATCGGGCGAGAGCTTGCTCGCGTAGGAACAATCCACCACGCTGGTCGCGCCGTTCGCGTGGCGCAGCAGCACGGTGGCCATGTCCTCGCCGCGCAGCCCCGGCTTCACGCTCTGCGTCTGGCATTGCACCGAGGCCACCTCGCCGAGGAAGACCCGCGCCAGGTCGAGCACGTGCACGCCGAGGTCGAGCAGGATGAAGCGCTCTTCGTTGGCCAGGTAGGGCTGCTTCGCGTAGACGTCGAAACCGGTGCGAAACGAGATGCGGCCGAAGGTCGGCGTGCCGATGGCGCCGGAGGCCAGCACCCGCTGCAGCGCCAGCATCGGCGACTGGAAGCGGAAGTTCTCGTGCACCATCAGCGGCACGCCGGCCTCCCGGCAGGCCTGCACCATCGCCAGGCAATCGGCCCAGGTCGGCGCGAACGGCTTCTGCACGATTGCCGGCACGCGGTGGCGCGCGGCCAGTTCCACCAGGGCGCGGTGGCTGGGCATCGTGGTGACGATGTCGACGAAGTCCAGGCGTTCGTGTTCGAAGAGTTCGGCGGCGCTGCCGTAGGCCCGCGGCACGCCGAAGTCGGCGCCGGCCTGCTGCGCCTTGCCCAGGTCGCTGTCGCACACCGCCACCAGGCTCACGCCATCGATGTCGCGCCAGGCATGCAAATGGTTCTGCGCGAAGAACCCGCAGCCGATCACGGCGCCGCGCAGTTCGGGTTCCGGTGCCATTCGCCTTCTCCCCGGCCCTCAGGCCTTGCGGCGCCGCGACTTGGCGAAGGTATCGAAAGCCACGGCCAGCACGATGATGACGCCGATGATGATCTGCTGCACGTACGACGAGACGTTCATCAGCACCAGGCCGTTCAGCAGCACGCCGATCAGGATCGTGCCGATGACAGTGCCGAAGATCGACCCCGCGCCGCCGAACAGGCTGGTGCCGCCGATCACCACCGAGGCGATCACCGTCAGTTCGTAGCCGGTGCCGGCAACAGCTTCGGCGGAGTTCAGCCGCGCCGCGAGCACGAAGGCGCCGAGGCCGACGAACAAGCCCATGATGACGTAGACGCTGCAGATCATCCCGGTCACGTTCAGGCCCGCGAGGCGCGCCGCCTCGGGGTTGCCGCCGACCGCATAGACACGGCGCCCGTAGCGCGTGTAGCGCAGCACGACATGCGCGAGCAGCGCCGCGACGAGGAAGATGACCACCGGGACCGGCACGGTCAGGATGCGGCCCTGCCCCCACCACGAGAAGTCCGGCTGGAAGCCGGAGATCGGGCCGCCGGCCGCGAACAGCAGCGCGGCGCCACGGAAGGCCGACATCCCGCCGAGCGTGACCACGAACGGCGGTACCTTCAGCTTCGTGATCGCCAGCCCCTGCAGGTAGCCGCCGGCGATGCCGACGGCGATCGCCGCCAGCAAGGCTAGCGGCCAGCCATAGCCGATGGCCGCGTCGCCGACCGTGAAGCGATCCTGCATGCCGCCCTTGGCTACCGCCGCGGCCACCAGCCCGGCGAAGGCGAGCAGCGATCCGACCGACAGGTCGATGCCCGCGGTGAGGATCACGAAGGTCATGCCGATCGCCAGCAGACCGGTGATCGACACCTGCCGCATCACGTTGAAGAGATTGACCGACGAGACAAAGCGCGGCTCCAGCACGGCGAACACCGCCATCAGCAGCAGCAGGAAGATCAGCGGCGCAAAACGCGCCAGGAACGAGAAGCCGTCGAAGCCCTTGTCGGTCTCCAGGGCCACTGCTTCTCTTGCGACTGCGTCGGCCATTCGTCCTCCGTTTCCGAATCAAGCGGCGCGCTGCGACCCGATGGCCATCAGCGTCATCAGTTTTTCCTGGCTGGCCTCGGCGCGCGACACCTCGCCCGAGACCCGCCCCTCGCGCATCATCACGATGCGGTCGGACAGCGCCAGCACCTCCGGCAGTTCGGACGAGATCACGATGATCGCGATGCCCGAGGCGGCCATGCGGAACAGCAGGTTGTGCACCTCGACCTTGGCGCCCACGTCGATGCCGCGCGTCGGCTCGTCGACGATCAGCACCTTCGGGCCGAGCGCCAGCCAGCGCGCCAGCACCACCTTCTGCTGGTTGCCGCCGGACAGGTTGCCGACACTCTGCTCGGCCGACGCCATGCGGATGTTCAGCAGCCTGCGGTACTCCTCGACCAGCGCATCTTCCTTGCTGCCGCTGATGAACACCCCGAACGTCGATATCCGGTCGTGCGAGGCGATCGACAGGTTGGTGCGGATCGCGAGCTCCAGGAACAGCGCCTGCTGCTTGCGATCCTCCGGCACCAGGCCGATGCCATGGCGGATCGCATCGCGCGGCGAAGAAATCTTGACGGTCTTGCCGTTGACGATGACGCGGCCGCCATCGATGCGATCGGCGCCGAGGATGGCCCGCGCCGTCTCGGTGCGGCCGGCACCGACCAGGCCGGCGATGCCGAGGATCTCGCCCTTGTGCACCGCGAGCGAGACGTCATGCAGTTCGATCGCGCTGGCATCGCTGCTCTTGCGGCGGCGTGAAATGCCTTCGACGGCGAGCGCCACTTCGCCGGTCGCGTAAGTGCCCTCGCGCTGCGCCAGCAGACCGAGCTCGCGGCCCACCATCAGCCGGATGATGCTGTCCAACGTAGCCTCGGCGACCGCACCGGACCCGACATGGCGCCCGTCGCGCAGCACGGTGTAGCGGTCGCAGATCTCGAACACTTCCTCGAGCCGATGGGTCACGAAGATCGTCGAGATGCCTTCGCGCTTCAGGCTGCGGATGATGGCGAAGAGCTTCTCGACCTCGGTCCGGCTCAAGGCCGAGGTCGGTTCGTCCATCACGATCAGGCGCGATTTCATCGACAGCGCACGGGCGATCTCGACCAGCTGCTGCTCGGCGACCGACAGGTCGCGCACCAGCGCGCGCGGGCTGCGGTCCAGCCCGATGCGGCGCGCCAGCACCTGCGTCTGCTCCTCCAGCCGGCTGCGGCTGACGAAGAGCCTGGAGCCGGGCTCGCGCCCGATGAAGACGTTCTCCGCCACCGTCATGTCCGGCGCGAGCGAGAACTCCTGGTAGATCGTCACGATGCCGCTGGCCTGGGCATCCTTCGGGCTGGCAAAGACGAGGTCTTGCCCGCCCAGGCGGATCGTCCCGGCGTCCGGCGCCTGGGCGCCGGACAGGATCTTCAGCAAGGTCGACTTGCCCGCGCCGTTCTCGCCGATGAAG
>Ga0105239_10001591_pt1 | contig 29993 bp, 22 predicted proteins | sample KBSC44metaG_FD_92761 | JGI IMG/M metagenome (GOLD analysis project Ga0105239, IMG submission 92761) | Corn rhizosphere microbial communities from Kellogg Biological Station, Michigan, USA - KBS C4-4 metaG | ecosystem: Host-associated > Plants > Roots > Rhizosphere > Soil | place: Michigan, USA...
CCCCCCCCCCCCCACCATCCCCGCTGTAACCCAGGGGATGGCAGCATTGAACCTAGATCATTTCCCTTCTCCTTTCCTCATGCAGTCAGACCCATGTGCCATCCATCCCACTACATTGGCTCTTGCCTCACCACACCTCATCAATCAGGTAGGTCATGATAAAGACCAATCCTGGGCCCAAACATTGCCACCAAACGCGCCGATCAAGTCCCCAATAAACAACGTCTTCGCATCTGCATCATACGAGCCATTGCCCACGAGCTGGCCATTGATGCGGAGCACGCTCTCCCTCGGCGCCGAGCGCACGCCCAAAAACGTGATGTTCGCGAGCGGCAGATCCAGCCCGGCGTAGTCGCCGGTGACACTGACGTTCAGATGTCCCGGGCCCGTGGAAGACAGCGTGACGAGCTTGGTGGCTTTCGGGGTCCGCGACTCGCCGTCGTCGAGGTACAGGGATCCCGCAGACGAGCCGTCGACGCCCGGCGCGACAATCAGCGCCCAAGGCGACTTGCGGGCGTCACGCGTCGTGAGCGCCATCGCTTGTGTCGCGAGGATGGCGCCGCCGCGGATGTACACGGGGATATGGCCGAGGGGGGCGTCGATGGTGGTGTTCCTCGTGGCCGGGGCCGCGACGGGGGATTTGTTGTACCAGTCGTAGTAGGTGTCGGTGCCCTCGACGAGGCCCGGGAACACACCGTCCACGCTCGTCGCACCCTGCGTGAGCACGGGCGTGACCAGGATGGAGGGGCCAAGGAAGAACTGGCGATCTGCGTTTGCGAGCGACGGGTCGTCAGGGAACTCCCAGGCCAGGGCGCGCATGACGGTGTCGCCCTTGGTGTGCGCGTTGTAGAACAGGGTGTACAGGTAGGGGAGGAGCTGGAAGCGGACGTCCATTGCCTTCTTGGCGGCGTCGATGACGGACCCCCACACGTATGCTTCCTGTGGGTTCGCCGAGAGGGTGTTGTGGTTCCGGTAGAAGGGGAAGAAGGCCGACAGCTGCATCCAGCGGTTGCAGAGTTCCTCGGATGATTGCCCGTTGAAGCCGCATGTGTCGACGCCGAACAGGGGGATGCCGAAGAGAGAGAAGCTGAGTGCTTGTGGGATCGAGAAGTACATGTAGTAGAACTTGGACGCGTTGTCGCCGCCCCAGTGGCCCGCGACGGTGCCTGAGCCCGGGAAGGTCGATCGCCCGATGACGTATGGTCTTTTGTCCGGTATGGCTGCCAGTAGGGCTGCGTTGGTCGACTGCAGAATCCGATGGCCGTACAGGTTGTGGACATCGTATTCCATCACACCGTTTTGGTGTGTGGCATTGGGAGAAACGGCGTGCACGGCGAGATCACCCTGGACGTGGTCGATCACATAAGGCGGGTGGTTGACGTTCCTCACTCCTGGAGTCGGAGTTGTACGAAGATAGCTCGTGGTCGAGCTCTCCGTGGCGGATGAGCTGGATGCTGTAGAGGTCGCAGCAGCTTGGGACTGGGAAGCGGATGTAGCAGACGCGGCTTCCGTGGCATTTGTCAGATTGAACCCTTCCGGATAGTCGTATAGCACGTTCCCAGGTTCTCCAGGCAATTTGAACGGCGGATGGACGGGGTTCAGAGTCAAATTTCCAGTGCCACAGCTGCCGACACAGAACGAGCTGACTTCACTCATATCAATCCAGATCCCGTCGACCGGGAGCTTCTGATGCCACGCCACAAGCTCGTCCTTCCACCAGGTGTGCGTCGAGTTCTCTAGAAAATCCGCAAACACCGTGTATCCTGGCCAGACTGCTCCGTAGTAGATTGACCCATCAGGATTGAGGAGATATGCCTTGGCGTCCATCCCGTTGTTGAAGGTTTCATATGAATCACTCGCATTTTCGGGATTTGGAGCGTAAATGGCACTGTCGACAATAGGGATGTAGTGTTGACCATTGTCATGGAGTCGCTGAAGGAATGCAGCGCCTTCTTCATAGCCGAACCGTATGTCGTCATTGTCGAAGTCACGATACTGATTCATGTAGTCAATGTCGTTCCAGATAGTCTCCAAGGGAATCCCGAACTTTTTATAGTTGTTCACCACTTCCTCGGTGACCGACCAATTCTGATAGCCCCATCGACATTGATGGAAGCCAAAACCCCAGTACGCTTGCAGAGCCGGAAAACCGATTACTTCCAGATACTGCTGAGTGACTTCGGGTTGAGTAGGCCCAGAGAAGAAATACAGGTCGATGCTTCCTCCCAAGGTCCTCCATGTGATATTGTCTGCTCGTAGGAGAACCTCCATTCCATGCGCATTGCGGAAATAAACGCCATGAGTAGAGGAGGTGTAATTGCCCTTGGCGTCAATTGCGTCCAATTCATCGGTCACTAGTGTCGTCCTGTTATCATCGCCGATCTCAAAGTATTTGGTCTGCAAATAAAATGGATGACTTCCGTAGAGGTTCTCATCAATGGGATCACCAACGTCTGCAGCGTAGATGGTGCGAGTGAGGTTGTTCCCCAGCCTTAGGCCATGAATGACCTCCCCGAGACCGTACAGGTTGTAGCCCTTGTCTTGATGAGTAACAATTTCGATGAACTGATTCTCATAGACCAGCTTATTTCCTGTCGTCGAGAAGAGAACATCACCTGTGCTGTTGCGAGTGACATTGAAACCGAACCCAGAGTCTTGCGAATGTCCCCATGAGAAAGTCAGATCACTCGTTGTCATTTGGCCATCAGCTTGAGTTCCGGCGGGCACATATTCAGTTGGAAGAATGTACCAGCTTTCATTTTGAGGGGTGATATTGGACGGATGAATGTTGACGTGGAGGCGAGAATTGGTCTGATATTCTACGGTCAACTCCAAGTTGTTGATATCGGTGCCGTAGACATTGCATGCTGGTCCTGCCAACGCCAGCTGGGCAGTCAGGCCAGTGGATGAGGTTTTGACACTGCTCGCGGTGTAACCAGGACAATGATGCTGGGCATTGGGGGCATCCTCATCCTTTATATTTGGTAGTAAAGTGGCTCCATCATCCGCTTCTGATGGCACAGTGAACTGGGGAGCGAATGAGGTTGCTATTGAAGCTTGAGAGGCGTTGGTCGGTGACTGGGCCAGTGCAATGCACGGGGTGAGTGCTAGACTGGACAGGAAGCTCAAAGACAACATATTGTTGGGGTGTGAGTCATAGACGCAGTTGTGCTCATCTAGGGTCGTCTTAACTGAGGACTTGAGACTATGGTAAACAGACAGTGAGGATCACTCAGCTCAGTTCGCGGAAACTGCAATCAATTCTGACCAGAATATTGACGAGAGCAAGTAGGACGATGGGAACTTCAAAGCCCACCTCAAGAACCGAGATGTTAATGGCAGAGAAGAGGATTCATAAACATTCCTGCAATCGAGCTACGCAGTGTCAAGGTCATAGGGCTCACTCACCATGAAGAAGCCGACCATCCCAAATTCCCATGGAGAAAGTATGCAGTCGAGGCGAAAAGCACAATGCAACCACAGATGACGGTGACCTTGTGAAGCCCTCCCAGGCCATTGCGCCTTTTGGGATCTTCATGGTACATCTTTCATTCAGCAAAGGATTGCCGGAAACTCGGTCCGAGTTGTAGTGCCACGCGAGAGATGTTCAGTGTCCCGTAGAAGCCGGACACCCTGTCCACCATGTATGCAGAGCCAGTACAACGGAGGAGTGGTAGCAGAAGCGGTGGCAGGGCGATCAAAATCCTGTTTTAGGCGAGCGAATGTTCCCTCGGTGGAGCTTTTGGACAGGGCATCAAGCATCAGGCCATTGAGACGTCGGTGTTGTTCCAATAAGGGTCCTCTTCTTCCCGGTCGCAACGATCAGGGTGGTTACATTTGCGGGGAAAACTGGTGGTGCCTGACAAGGGCATGAGGATAAACAATCCAAAACATTCAGAATCGTGTCTTGGTAATGTGGACTTGGAATCAGGTCTGGTACCAGATACAGATTAAGTAGAGGAGTTGGGGCGCACACTCTTTGCACTTTCACCTCCTTGAAGCGCAGATGGGGTGGTCATAATAGGCGACTCGTAATTCCATCATCGAGCTGGTTCCTCAGGGAAGCTTAGGCCCACCCCACAAAGCTTGACATCTAGTTGACGATCAATGACGCATGATATACACAATGACGATTGGAGGATGGTCGTAGATATCCCGAACAATACGCCGATTCTTGCCTCTTGTAACCATAGTTGGTTCTGGTACTTCGTGTTGTCAGCACCAAGATTCAAAAGTCACGGGACCACGGATCTCATATCACGAAATTCACGATGATTCAGCCTCAAGTCACACTTTACTTTGTCAATTTCGGATTTGGATTCTCATACAATGCTTATTTATGGGGGGTATCCCACGCTGACCTGACTCGCCCACAAGGCCCTAGCGTTCATCCTTCCAGCTAATAACAAGGACGCCTTTATTTGCGAGCTAATACTCCGACACAAGTGCCCCTTTTAACACCATCCTCGAATCCATCAAGGGAAAATCGGCCTGCTTGCTCAACGTGAAATTCGCCCCGTGACAAAGGAAACCCTGCGGCAGGTGCATACATCAATGCCTGGCCAAAACAATTATTCATTACAAGAAAATTCCTTCCCAACCTCCAATCATGCTGAAATCCACGCACCAATCGCTCCATTTCTCTCCAATGCTTGCTTCCATGATATTCATTCACTCACATCATCGACTGTCTCCTTCGCTGGGAGTGCGACGACGGCGGAAAAAGTCTTGAACTCTCTTAACTGCGCCCGATCGGCCCGCATGGTGTGTAGGGCCTTGCTCATGATCATACGCATCTGCAAACTTGCGATTATTCTTTACAAGTACTCGTGCTTGTCGCCCTTGCTGCATTGATGGTCGGCCCACATTTTCCGTGCTGTCGGGGTGTTTCGCAACCATCTGGGCCATTGGCTCACTTTGTTGTCGGTGATGAGGACCACGACCTTGAGCTTGTGGCTGATAGACACCGGTTCCGCCGTAGACATCGTTCGTTGGCGCTGACGCTACTGGTCGTTGCGGCTGGTACTGGGTCTGTGGTGGCCGGGAGAAGTTGTTGTATTTGTTGGATCTCGATGTGTCGTATGCTCCGTCGTGGTTGGCGAACTGATGATTATCGTGCTCCGAACCGAGTGCTACACGGTTGCCACCCGGGGGAGTGGTAATGTTGGATGTGTCCTCCTTAGAACCTCCCATCAGACCTTTGAATGACATAGAATTAGGAATAAGTGAAAATCGTCGTACCGGCTTTTCCGTTTGCACACGTGCTTCCAAGTCCGTGCTCTTTCTCTTACCCAGCCCAAATGAGAATGATCGTTTGGATTCGGTTGACAAACGAGGGGCTGACTCAGGGGGAATTTCCTTCATGCTAGTTGGTGGATACTTTCGTCCATTCTTCTGTCGTTCTGGATCTTTCTTGGCAACCGAGTTAGACCTACCAAATAAGCGTTCACCAAGTCCGCTCAGTGTGCTCGACCGACGGTGATGAGTCTTTTGAGGTTGTGGTGCGGTAGGCGGGGGCATGGGAGTAGTCATTGGCTGACCGATAGAATTCTGTGCTCCTGGTGAAGGCAAAGGACCCGATATATTATAGCCACGTCCTGATTTGGTGGGCTGGGTTACTCGTCCTTGTGCATAAGTGTTGGCTACCGTTGGTGCTACAGGTTGGCCATATGAACCACGTGATGGTAGACGAAGATCGGATCTTGTGTTGGTAGGGCCATTAGTAGAAGTCATCGAACCCTGAGTGCTTGGTCTGGTGGTATATTGACCACCCTGAGCAGCTGCAGGAGCAGTTCCAAAAGCGCTGGTAGAGTCTGAGACCGAGCGTGGAATGTCACGAGCCGGACGTGTTGGAGCTTGCATAGTCTGTGACTTCTGTCGAGGCGACTCTCTAGGAGGATCTTGTGGCAAAGGCTTTGATAATGATGGAGTTTTAGTGGTTGCGACAACCTGACCTGCATCCTCGGCTCGGGTTTGACTAGCTGAGGGGCTTCTAGCAGCGGGTGCTTTGCCACGAGCGGTATGTGTTTGAGGAGCAACATACTCTGGCTGTAATGTGTGCCGGGTTGTTCGTTCCCGCCGTGAGCCTGAGGAGGTGTCATCTGGATCTTGAGCCAGTCCATCCTGTGCTCGAGTGAGGGTACCAGGAGACGCCGCTGCGACTCTTGATGGACCCTCACGGACAGAAGCACTCCTATTGAGAGAAGGAGGTTCATCTTCTGGGAAAGAGGTTAGCTCACAGATCTCTAGTTTATAGCAAAAGGACTCACCGGAAGGAACTGTGGTGTTGGCAATGTCCGCAACGTTGGTGGTACTGCTAGTAATGTGCGAGACCACGTGATGGTACTCACTCAGCCAACTGTGACGGGCAACCTCAAATAGATCGGCACGTTTGCGTGGATCTGGGACCAGGATTCGGCGAAGAAGATCGCGTGCGTGGGGTGTGACATATTCTGGAAAGGTCAATGGAGTGGTGGTGATGTACTTGTAAAGAAGGTTGATGTTGTCACCCTCCGGGTTGGCTGGGTCGTCGTCAAATGGTAGATAGCCGGCGAGCATGGCATACTGAGAATGATTAGCGCAATCTAATGATTGACCTCCGCTTTATGACTTACCAAGATGACACCACAACTCCAGACGTCAACCTTCTTACCCGTGTACAGCGAGTCACTCACAACTAGTTCCGGGGCAGCATAGCAAGGGCTGCCGCAACTGGTCTGCATCAAATCTCCTCTTCTCATGCCACGGGCATCCAAGCGGTCGAGCTTGAACTTTCTTACAAACTCCTTGTTGCCGAGATTGTACTCGATTTCGTCAGTCAATTCATCCTTGGGATCGAAGTTGTTCGCGAATCCGAAATCAGTGATGATGATATTGCGATTTTGGTCCAGAAGAAGGTTTTCAAGCTTCAAATCTCGGTGAACGATGCCTTTCTTGTGAAGATATCCAACTCCGGAAACCAGTTGAGCAAAGAGTCTTCTTGCCGCTGGGTCTTTCAGATATCGATGATTTAGAATGTAATCGAAGAGCTCACCACCGGACGCATACTCCAAGATAATGCCAATGTGTCGCTCGGTTTCAACCATCTCATGCAGTCGAACAATATTCGGATGGGCTAGATCTCGCAGAATTGAGATTTCACGATAGATTTTTGGCAGTCGGGAGGGGTTCGTAGCAACTGATTCTCTCCGGATCAGTTTGATGGCAACCTGGGAACTTCCATCCTTCTTCCATCCCAACTTCACCTTGCCGAACTCGCCTTCACCAAGGGTCTGTCCCAACATGTAGTCTCCGAACTGAACATCCTTTCTTCGCGACTTGGAGTAATCTTGTCGTCGAGCGGGGCCGGGGGCAGGGAGAAGATCATCGAGAGCCGGGTCATCGGTAGCGAGAGGTGCTGGTTGTGATTCTGCAACTCTCTCCTGCATTCGTTCGGCATCGACTTGGGGATCCGAGACGACAACGCGGTTTATGACCTCACTGTATTCGCGGACCAAGGGACCTGGTGCACCACCAGGTGAATGCATGGCAGCATCGGATCGACTGTGAGCTGGGGTAGTATGTTGTCCTCGATCCCGAGTACTTGTGGCGCTGTGAGGACCGTCGGGACTTGAAGGGCCCTTTCTCCGGCTACGTGCAGCTGATGCAGCGGCAGTAGCTGTATCATCCCGTGGCCTATCTCTTGATTCGTCGTGGTAATCTCCGACACGATTTTGAACTCGACTAGATTGTGTTTCTTGAACGTTTTGTCTAGCTTGTCTTGATGCAGCGACTCTTGCGTCCAATGGTGCAGTGGATGGTGCAACAGGTGCACGAGATGATGTAGGTTGTTGGGACGAGGTACGTGGGGGAGGAATGGGAGCGCCGTCGTACTGCTCATATGCAGCAGACTGATTGCGATTATGATATGGCAAAGAGGTTGAGGTTATGGGAACCGAGGTGGCATGGGATGTGTACCTCGCAGCATCGTTCGAGTCCTGGTGGGAATAGTACTAGATACGGTCAGGAGGAGGGCCAAGGTGGAAGTTGTAGCGCGACACTCACATTTTGATGGGTGTAATAACCATCCGGGTCCAGATCACCTTGGACATCATAATGGTGGTCCTGATGTGTGCCATATGCAGCAGAGGTGGGCACCTGTCGGTATTGCCGCGAAGACTGCATGGCTTCTGCAGACATATCTGCTTCCCACCGCTGAGGTCGCGGGCCACTTCCCCAGACCTGGATGGGTCGTGCGCCGTGGAAGAACTTTGCAACGAGATCAAGTCAAGTGTCGAGGTTGAAAAGAATCGCGGGCTGGTAAAGGACTAAATTGAAGAGTTCTGGAAGACACCCTGGTTAGAGTCTGGTTTTTGTGGCAGTGGATGATTGAGAACCAACACGAGTCTCTAGCCTGCCCAGCATCCAGCTCTCGAGGCAGTGGTGAATTGTAGCCAAATGGCAAGAATAGGGAACAATACAAGACACGCGGCACACGTCTCAGTATTAAATGTGGTGGTCAATTGCAATCTGTTGCAATGTGCGGTGAGGTGAAGGGCAGGTGAGGTTCGCGCTCAGGTTGGTGGTGAGGTAAAGATTATTATTGTTGGGATGAATTCTCACAAGGAGCCAGTCGCGCGGACGAAAAGACGTACACAGACGTCGAACCTGCGACGAGTGTAATGTCGAAAGGAACTCTAGGAAGTCTTGTTCGTGATTGTTCTGAAGGAGGCTGTAGAAACCTGGGAAACTCTGAACGGGCAAGGGCCAATCATCAACAAACACGGATCGAAGTCAGGTGAATATTGGATAGGAGGGTCGCGGTCATGGCGGACGGGTGAGAGGAGGGTGGAGGAGGAGAGAGGTCGAGTGGACGAGATGTATAGTGAGGGAGAGAGGGAGGTGCGTAGACGGTGGAAAAGGTTGATGATGAGGCTTGAAGGTGACGAGTGAAAGATGCAGTTGGCAGTTAGCAGTTAGCAGTTTAGCAGTTTAGTATGAGAGATTGGAGAGGGTTGACGACAAGGAGATCCAAGGTATGAGGTATCAGGTACGAGGTTCTGGAGTCGGTATGGAGTAGTACCAGACTACCACAGAGAACCCTGGGTGATGGGACCTGGTGCGGATTACAGTAGTAAGTAGTATTAGTACTCCGTACTTGTGGTGGTAGCCGTTGGGATGTTGATGTGTGAGGGCGAGGGACTCTCTGCCTAAGACTACTAGTAACCACCTAGACGCTACTACTAATCCTAAGGAGGCTCTAGGCAGTTAGCACCTATTACATTAGCTGTTAGCTGTGAGTATTACTTAGTGGTCATAGGCTGTACGGGCGGGAATTCCAGGTACAGGTGCCTACAAGAGGCAGTGCAGGCAGAGCCAGGCGAGAGAACAAGACACAGTCAACTCTATCAGTGTCATTCACATTCCATTCCAGACGTCTCCTAGCGAGCACATTGTGCCAGGTCCTGGTGGCCCCCTTCATCCCCAAGAGCCTAATAACCAAGTCTTGAATCTATTCCCTATCGCCCTGGTTCCTGTCAATTTTTAGACTCGTCCTCCAACTGTGGTAATTAGTGCCAATGGTTCTCGCGAGGGAAATGACCTGCGCTAACCATGTCACCACCAGGGACCTCAAATGAACTAGCTATCTCGTTCCTAGAACAAAGCCAACAATGTGGATATCATCGCGACCGACTATTGTCCTCCCGCTTGCTAGGGTTCACCTTAGAAGTTGGAGCAATCATGGCTTGACGAACACGTTCGAGTACTCCGTGCCGGGTACTCGTACTCGTGTTATTGACATTGTTGCTTGCTGCACATGTTTCGGGCACCTCAAACCTCAACACCCGCTGATGCCCTATGTTACTGACTTTATAACCCACCAACCAACCTAGGCGTTATGATCATTGCCTCGCCCGAGGGCCCATGACGAGGATGGTCCAGGCGCCCATGTGCTGTCAAAAGCCATGCCACTGGCTGACCCTATTGCCCTTGAATCCATGACTCCATGAACCCGGTCTGCCACTTCTCTGCCAGTTTGCCAGCCTGCCATATCTGCCTCTGGTTCTGCCCTGCCATTCAGTCTCGAGTCTCGAGTCTATGACATGTCATTCGCGCTCTTCGCGGCAGGGGAGGGGGGCTCCCTCAGCGCCCCCTCCCTCCAGCGAAACGCGTCCTCCTCCCGTACCGCATTGTCGCTTCCATCAACATCAAAAAGCATTTCATATTCCGCCGGGCGGTCTACATGAGAATACTGATAACTACTCGATATCATGATCAATGGTTATCGACAAACTAACCAGAAGCAAACAAGCAAACAAGCAGATCTCCAGACTACGAGTACGACTATCTGCACAACATCCTAAACTTAGCTGAAGGGAGTGGTAAAACCGCGTGACGAACAGGCACCCGCTCATTCCAAGTCACTCTAAGTCCCTCTGACTCCTCCCACTTGCCGGGAGGCGACTGAAGCGAGGCTTTTTCACATTGACATTCTCCCCAAAGAAGACGCGATGTGGCACGGTGGCACTGGGCGTCTCCCTTAAGCGAAATTTCCCTCTTGAAACCTGAACGCGACTGACAAGTGACAGGCCACATGCCACAAGCCACAGGGACACTCCACCGACTGGCACCCACTGGCATCCACCACTCAACTTTGGGGTCGGAGACTCAGAGGTCTCCACAGCCGATTGGAATGGAAGATCGCCCAGTCTTTTTTCAAGAACTTTGGCTTCGGAGACTTGAACATTTTTGGCTTCGCCCATCGTCATTCTTCGCCGTACCAGGCGCTGCTAGAGCCAGCAATCGATTGTACCTGGATCTTAGACTCTAGGCTTAATTAATTAACCTTTTACGTCTAGGTGCTACCAGTGCCAATCATTACCGAGGGACTTCAAAGTCTGTTGCGTTTCTCACGCGAGCTGCTACATACATGTTGGGAGTACTTGAACTCCATCCTCTACCGGGTACGGAGTACACGATGAATCCTGCATTCCGAAGTAGGTACCTAGGTACTCAGCAGCACCCCAACTTCAACGACAGCAGAATCCTCGAAAGTTGAAGAGATCGTCCCGAAATCAAGGCAAAGGATGCATGCACTCAATGCCAGGGCCTACCGCGCCCCATCGGCGTATAGTATCAATTCCCGCCCTAATGGATTAGATACAGAGATGAGACTACTCGATTGTACAGACTCAGTACCACCGCTGAAGGCAAGATGCCTGCAAACCTACACTACTATATCTACGAGTACGAGCACCAAAATCTTGTTCTGTCTCCGGGTGCGTGAGTATATACCGAGTCCAGCGCATCTCGTTTCCTTTCCCCCCCTCTCTTCTCCTTCACACCATTTGAGAAACTGACGTGCATCACCCTGCTCCTGCTCCTGCTCCTGTTCCTGTGCCCATCCCTGTACCTGGTCTCGAATCCTTCTACTCCGTACGGAGTACTCGTCCCTACACCCTGTTAGGTACGCTCTAGGTCCTTGGAATCTCCATGATGATCTACGGAGTATCTACACGACTACTCGTACATACGACCAGGCTCCAGCAATTGCTGGACCTAACCAGCAGTCCCGACTTCGTTGCATTAGGGCCCCCCCACCTCTCCACCCAACTTCTAGAAATTCCAATACCCGCCCCATATCATGTACTCCGTAAGCAGCGATGGATATCACTTACCACGGTCAGGAGCTATCGCCGTGCATAAATATTTATTCTCTTTCTTCCCTCGTACAAATTTTCAACATACTTGTCAGGCATGTATTCCGTAGAGGTGGGATGGGGATGGGCTGGTGGTGGTGATCAAGAAACCTCGTTTGTTTAAGGTCTCTAAGCTAATAATACCGTAAGTACGCTGATTACCAGTCACGGATACCTTCTACCTTCTAACAGCTTAGTAGTACTATTGATCAATTCTAATTTCTAACACTATCCTACATTTTGAGTTTCAAGCCACGGGCAAGCAGCGAATGTCATGCAGACACATCCACTACGGCACCACTCTGGAGTAGATAATTAGAACCCACAAATAATTAGGCCAAACCATTTTGAGCCTGAGCCACGGAGCCTTGTCCCTTTGAAATTGCCCATTTCAATCAAGTTCCCACCTCTCTCGCTCGCTACGGAGGACATGTACATAGGTACATCTGTAGTATGTCTGTACTCCGTACTACATAACGCTATGCCAGTACTTGTGCAGAGTACGGCTTGCGAGGACTCCGTACACCCTACTGACTACGTCACAGCTCAGAATCCCATGTATGTACCAGGCCCATCCCTCCACAGTCCAACTACTCCGTACTCAACTCTACTACCAAACTCCTTGTCAGTTTCATCATGAAATCCTGTTCCAGAACAATTCATATTGGTAATATCATCGTCATAATTCATTTCCCCGTCCCGAGCCCTACGACTCTATCACTCTACCGAGTACAGTGCTCCGTATTGCAGTTCTCAACCAATCGACAATCGCCTATCTCTTTTCCCGAACTTTTTGCCCTTGTAACGTCGATCCTATCGGCTCACCCACCCCTGAAGAATATGATGGTGGGAGAGCAGCTGCGTCGCCATAACTTTCAACCCCATATCCGGGCCGACTAACTCCTGGCTGCGAGGATCCGCCATATAAGTCGGAAGAATAGCTTTCGCTTCGCTTCTCCCCTAGTGCCGGCCGTGCCTCTGCTGGCACCACCCCGCCATCGCCTCCACCAACAATCAATTGTTGCCCGTTGGGCATTCGCCCAACCACCATTCCCTTGGCAACAGATTTGATCACGGCTCGTCTTGACACTCCCATGGCATCAATATATACCAAGCCAACATTCTTGACACCACCTGCCAGCCCAGATGCAACCTTTCCCGCTTCGTGTCCATATCTATGCCCAACCACATTTGAAGCAGCTACCGAACCCGAAGCCAGCAGTTGACGACCAGCATGGTCGATGCCATCCGCAATAGTTGAAAACGCTATCATGGATTTGTTGAGCACTCCTGGCTTGTAATCCTTGCCCGGCTCCTTCTTGTTACGCTCTCCTTTGCGTGCAAGTGTTGCTCCAAAGTTCTGAGCATATCGTCCCAATTGGCCCACCGTCTTCGCACTGATACCAACCGCTCCCTGTGTGAAGGAATGTATCTGTCGGATTCGATCGTGTGTGGCAGGAGAGAATGTCATTGGCTTGGGATTTGGTTGCGTCTTTTTCTGAAAAGTGTCCGCTCCCGATGTCATCGCCTTTGCAATGTAGGTCGAACCAGTAACTAACAACCTCGACGCCGTCGCTGAAGATTGCACGATGGTAGATTTTTGATATGCCGGATGTCTCGCCATTTCAAGGAAGTGCTCGGATACGTTGTCGATTCGTATCTGGTTCCCTTGTCCCTCTTCAGGCAGCTGGATTTGAACAGGTGCTGGTTTAATAATGTTAGTTGTCGGTCATGGAAGCGATGTACAAATGCAGGAAACTCACTCTTTGATCCTGGCTTGATGTTGGTGGACTCCACCACATCATAATTGTCTTGAAGTTCGCCAATTACGCTGCCATTCTCTTCATCGATGAGTACGATCTGTCCGTGCTGATGGGGAACAAGTGCTTGTTCTTTTCCCGTTGCTCCTGAGCTAATATAACCCTCTCCAGGCCGATACTCTTGCGGATCATATTGTTTGAACCCATTGGGAGTGGAGGTGGCACGCTCAAGAAAAGCTGTACACTGGGCAAGAATGGTTTCGAAAGTGTCAATCTCTTCTTGCGCCACTTTTCCGGGACCACTGCCAACCGAAGGGAATTGGATCCGAATGAAAGCACCAGCATCGGGGCCAAGATCCCATCGCGGGATGAGGTAACTGCTCGGGGGCTTGTGGTAAACTTGCGTGCTCGCGGGCAAAGGTAGGTCGAGCTCTGGTGGAAGATGTAGATGCAGATAGAAGTCCTCCTCGGGGGCTGAACTGGACGGTTCGGCGGATGATAAATCGGCAAATGGTGATGCAGTAGGCACCATGAGCAAGGACAGGGTCTGAGGCCCACTAGTAGTAATCAAGTGTTCCTCGCCATTCTGAACAGCATAGGCAGTAATATTGCTGACACTGAAGAGCACTTGAGGCTCTGAATGACCAGCAGACATGGTCGTCTATGATGTAATAGGAGCCTGACAGGTTTGAGATCCCCGCTGTCTGATTTCGATGCTTTCTAAGGAATAACGGCAAGAAACTGAGGATATGGCAAGGACAGTGCAAGGAGGAAAAGAGTGAAGGAAGGGGAAGCGCAGCGAAAAACGAGTGAGCTCATGATCTAGAGCCGCAGAGGGTTTCTTATTATAACATTGTCTGGTGGTTGTATGGTCTCAGTAGACGCTGGGTGGAGAGGAGATTGTCGCCTGGGCGCCAGTCATGGTGATTGAAACAAGTGGGCGATTGGAAGCAAGCAGCGCAAGCAACGGAATCGTTCTTGCCAAGCCACCCTCGACGTCACATGTTGTGGCGCAGATCGCCACAGCAAGGCACCAGCCACAGTTTCAGGAATCTGCACAGCTGATCATCAAGTTTGAGGTCGGAAAGGCCCAGCAGCAGGTCGATGGGGATGATCTGGGCCCTTGACGAGGAGAGATCCAGAGGCATGTGATATTCTGACTCGATAGACAAAGAACCCGGCTGACCTTCTCCTCCTGTTACGAGGACGTCTTACCCGCATTCACCAGAATAGCTCCGTAACCGCACTTCTTCAATCTTTGTGCGGGCGAAGGCCGGCCTAAGCAATCGTTTGTACTTAAGAGCTGGGCCCGAGGGGGGCACAATTAACCTGAGTGATCGGTAGGCGTCTCCGAACAAGGGCCGCAAGTGCCTCTGGGGGTCAGCCACCCGCACCTAACCGGAACCGAGGCTGAGATCCCAATGACCACGGGCAGACTGAAGTAGAAGTCTGACAAGCATGAAGTCGACACGCACGGAGGACGGAGGACGGAGTAGGGAGTAGCTACATTCTCAGCTGTATCCCAACATCCGAAATCTAGAAATCTTTTGTTTTTAAATTTTCTGACCATTCATCTGCAGAAAGCCACCCTCTTCCACCTCACTGACCGCCCGATTGTCAACACCTCCCCTTCCGTGATCCACCAACATGGCAACAGTATACAGATCATTACGGCCTCTCGCAAACGCGACGAGAACCCTATCCACCTTCGGTCCTGCTACTAGACACATTTCGAGAAGGACTCATCTAAGGTATGTTATACTGATTTCCTAGAGAATCCAGACTAACCATCGCACAGACAGCATGCCCTTTTTTCTACCACCAGGCGACTCAGAAACGATGACGATCTCACCTCTCTCACTCCTACTCCCATCACACATTTTTCCGAGACCGAAACAATGCTAGCAGAGTCAATCTCCAAATGGGCAAATGAAGAAGTCGCTCCCAAAGTCCGTGACATGGACGAGGCGGAAAAGATGGACCCTGAGATTGTCGAGCGCATGTTTGAGCAAGGTCTCATGGCATTTGAGATTCCCGAGGAATATGGAGGTGCTGGCATGAATTTCACCTCCGCAATTGTAGGAATAGAGGAGCTTGCCAGAGTCGACCCTTCAGTCTCAGTAATGTGTGATGTTCACAACACCTTGGTTGTGACCGCCATCTTAAAATATGGAAGTGAATCGTTCAAGAAGGAGTGGCTACCAAAGCTCGCCACAAACACCGTGGGATCATTCTGTCTCTCTGAACCTGTGTCTGGATCAGATGCATTTGCGCTGAAGACCAAGGCGGAGAAGACAGAAAGCGGCTACAAGGTATGAGAGCTTTCCCCGGGGCTACAAATGTATAACTCAATGATTTACCCTCTTTTAGATCAACGGCTCCAAAATGTGGATCACCAATTCTATGGAAGCTGGCTTTTTTCTGGTCTTCGCCAACCTTAACCCTGCAGCCGGCTACAAGGGAATCACCGCATTCGTTGTAACCAAGGATATGAAGGGTTTCAGCATCGCTAAAAAGGAGAAGAAGCTGGGTATCAAAGCATCCAGCACATGCGTGATCAATTTTGATGATGTCGAAATCCCCAAAGAGAACCTCCTCGGAAAAGAAGGTGAAGGCTACAAATACGCAATTGGACTGCTCAACGAAGGCCGCATCGGTATTGGAGCTCAAATGACTGGCCTCGCCCTTGGTGCGTGGGAAAACGCTGCCAAGTATGTGTGGAATGACCGAAAGCAATTCGGTCAGCTCGTTGGAGAGTTTCAGGGAATGCAACATCAACTTGCGCAGTCATATACTGAGATCTGTGCTGCTCGAGCATTGGTTTACAATGCAGCGAGAAAGAAGGAGGCCGGCGAAGATTTTGTGACAGACGCTGCAATGGCTAAGCTATACGCGTCCCAGGTCGCTGGAAAGGTTAGCGGACTGGCTGTTGAGTGGATGGGCGGTATGGGATTTGTTCGTGAAGGCATCGCTGAGAAGATGTTCCGCGACAGCAAGATTGGCGCCATCTATGAAGGCACCAGCAACATCCAGCTGACTACGATAGCAAAGGCATTGCAGAAGAAGTACACGTCATAAGGGATGGGGCGTTTTTCTCTGATTGCCGAGATATAATGTATTCTATCCAAAAAAAAAAATGATAACAATTGGTCAAACTCACTAATACCAATTGGCGCTGACATGAGCCCGCAGGTCGTCCTTGGCCCTTACATAACCTTGCATCCTTAAAGCGCGTCCGTACATAAGTGGTGCTTACCGCAGTTGAGAGGTTGGCTCAATACAAATGGTAGAGGAAGTGCCTACGCAGGAAAGCACCTCCTGTTAATATTGGCCGCAGGTACTTACAACGCAGAGTCCGACATCCCACGGCAATTTTGCCTAAGCGTCGTAATCTACTCGAACCCCCCCAAAGATCAACGGGGAGATGGACTATCCCTCAATGGTCATGGATATTGATTCTAACGATCAAAAGGCCCATCAAGCTTGTTCGGCTTGTCGCAAGTAAGTCCGATCTTTTCTGTCAATCGAGATCAATCCGCCTGGCCGGCTCCTGATGGTGCGTCAAGCACGCACGATAGCTGCGACCGCATCTATTGTCGTTCATCAGGAGTGACTTGAGAAATCCTGAATTCAAGTCACATATGATCTATATTTACCACCGGGGTTCGACTACATCCCTCTACTGTGCTTAGATATGATTTTACTGACTACAGCCACTACTTAGGCAGAAGCGAAAATGTGACAAAAGCCTTCCAAGTTGTTCACTGTGCGTGCGTATGTCGCGACCATGCGACTACTCAGAGCCCGGTCAACAGCCAGGTTCTGAAGACTTTGCAGTGCTAAAGCAAAAGATCACCGATCTGGAAGCTCGCCTTGATGGAAGACGCTCCGATCTTGGATGGCACGAACCTATACGTTCGATCAGTAGGAGCCCTGCCTCAACGACCGACCTTGCAGGTGCTCAGGATGCCTCGGCTTTCCCTCCAATGTTCTTTCTCGACGCCGAGGTTTTCTGTGAAAGTGACATGAAAATCATCAAGCCGAATATTAAGGTGCCAGCTGAAATCGCCAACACTCTCGGTACGTCGATCCTTGATATTCAAGATGTGGTGGATCGATACTTTGAAAACATCCATGCCTGGCTTCCATTCATCTCCAAGAAGCGAATGGAGCTCGCTTTGTCGAATCCAGGCCTTGAATTGTCACTCGAATTTGCCCTATTATTACTTGCTATGAAGCTCATAATCCAGATCCCGTCAAGAGGCTCTCAGAGCGCAAGGTCTCCCTTGTATGCTCTCACCAAGCAATTTTTCACCATGGTTGAATCTAGCGGCATTATGTCATGCCAGACACTCCAAGCCAACATCTTGATCAGTGCCTATGAGATTGGTCATGCAATCTATCCCGCAGCATACTTTACTACTGGCCACTCTGCGAGACTTGGTCACGCGTTGGGGTTTAATGATCGGAATAATGCCCCTCAGATTCACAAGAGAAAAGCAAGTGCGTGGGCGGAAGTTGAGGAAATTAGACGTACATGGTGGGCAGTGATGCTTCTCGACAGATATGTTAATCTTGGCAGCCAGGGCCATCCTCTAGCGACAGAAGATCCGGCGAGGAATGACATGTTGCCCGTGGACGACGCAATGTGGGATGCAGGGGAAATAACGACAAGCGAACCCTTATATGTGTCTTCTCCCACGAATGTTCGAGCTGGCTCTTTTGCACGAACCTGTCAAGCAACGCACCTTTTAGGCAGGCTGATACGCCTTTTGAACGATAATTTACTCGAATCACCGGCACGTTTTACCGAGGCAATACAGTTGCACCGCACCATACAAGCACTGGCAAATCTAGTCCCGGCGGATGTTCAACGTTCCCCTGAACGATTTGGAACCTCGATAGCTTTATGCTACAGCAGCCTCCTTCATCTTTCTGACCCTTTTGCATGTACCGAATCCAATCGGGGAGATCACACGGTCGAGGAGACTGAGATGCAAGCGATTGCTATTTCAAGTATGCGATCCGCCGCGAGTGATGCATTTCAATTCAGTCAGTTGTTTAAGATAAGCATGGCCAGGAACCCGCCCTCGATCAGCCCACTTGTCGCTGACTGTTTCTACATGGCTGCAACAACTTATGCTTGGATTGTCCACGAAACTGGATCTAGAGACGCTGCAGAATCCTATCATTCACTAAGAGACGTCCTTGAACTAATGAATTGTCGTTGGGGAGTTGCTGGACAATACTTGTCGATCTTGAATAAAGCACAGGAGACGCTATATCCACAAACTGCCCTTCTTGTGCAACCACTAGCTGCGTGAATGTGGGCTGAACAGCTGCACATTCGGCCTACTTTCCCCTCGTCTCCGTTGTGATATCATCCTGGAGAGTAGTGGGTGAGCGCTGTCTTCCCAGCCAACGACCTGGATGCCAATATATCAAGAGATAAACCGCCACAACGATTGGCAGAAACTCCAGGCAGCCAAAAAAGACCTCGTGAGTTGACAAATATTCCAACAAGCCTTCTGCAGTCTCAGCAAGACGGAATATTGTTCTCAAATACACGGCCAGGGAAGCCACAAGGACTGCGATGGAGAATATGTTAAGCTCTCTGTCAAGCGCCCTCCTTGCCTTGTAGGTGAAGGAGACAAAACAAAGAATGAAAACCGCAAACGAGAAGACCTGGAAGGCCAAACCTGCAAAGAGGATATTGTTTGCCGTGGTCGGATCCTTCTGATCAGAATAAGCCCTCCCGACGAGTGCAGCACCAGTAATCTGAACAGCAGTTGCGACGACATCGCAAACGATGAAGATCCAGAGTAACACTTTGGGAGGGATCGGTGCATACTTGCGACCAACAATGTTGATCATGACTGAGATGATGGTATATATCGCCGCGGAAAAGAAGACTGGCGCAACCACTATGCAGAAGTATTGCGCGACAAAGTAGGAGACGGCATAGGGGTTCTTCTTCGAGGCGAGAATTCGAAAGAGGTAGCCAATGATCTCCATTACCAGCCCAACAACAACGGTGCTAAAATACCAGGTTCGATGCCGCAAGAGCAAGAACAGGTGAAATCCGAAGGCGACCAGGAACAAGATGACCCCAAGTAATCCAACGGCCAGGGAGGGTACATATCTTTGCGACGAATTAGTTCTACACTTTCGACAACGGCACCATCCTTCCTTACCCATAGATGATTATGCAGGCCGAGTCATCAGTGTCTGGTCGAGGGAAGTTGGGATCGACGTAGCCGTACGTGATGCGACCGCAATCATCGACCATGATCTGGAATGATCTCGCGCTGAGATTGACAACACTTTTTAAAAATATTTAGAAATACCGATGAGACATAGTGGAAGTGGGCGATGTCAAAGTAATAATGAATAAGGCATGGAGGCCCATCTCGCCGTTGCGACCGTTGCACTATCTATGATGTTCAGATTTCCAGTATTTCTCTATGATCCATCGATCCCCCTTTGCAAGTCTTGACGTACGCCCAGCACCGTTTTCGCTAATACGAGAACCTTAATCGTAAGGCTGTACCGACCTCAAAACTACCTTGTACGTTAGAGAAACTCCTTCGACCACGTGGAGGGCCTTCGTGTTGGGATAATTTCCATTATCCATTTTGAGTGACTCCACGTTATCCATCCGCGGCCTATCAGTAGATGAGTAGTAGTTGTGTCTGTTGTGTTCGGGAAGCAATCTTGGAGGAATGAAGATTTTGGTTGTCGCGAATTATGAGTGTGTGTGTGTCTCTCGCTCCCTCTCTGACCTAAGCGGTGGCCCCGGAAAAACCGACTTAATTTCGGATAAACTCGACGCGACTCTCCACCCAAATTTTGTAGCAACGTCTCCTGTCCATCTGGGCTGAAGAAACAAGAACGCATTTCTATGGAGACAATTCCAGACACTTGACGGGTTCTGGTCATCATATACCATAACTTCTCGTTTCGCCATGATGTGAAAGAAGAAGTCTGGTAATAATGAGTAAAAATACCGCATCGACGAGCTACAAGGCTCGCAAGGAGGCGTTCGTCTCCAACCTGTCCGGAAGCTCGCTGACAGATATCAACCTGGTCACCCTTGTTGCTGCCGTAAGTGCTCCTTTCTGACCTCGGGAGGATTCTAGAAACCCGATGGCATATTGCACTGCCCCCGTTGGCAATGCACTGCTCAATATCTGACTTTTCACTTCTCACTCTAGTCAGCGGTCCTCCTGTGGACGGTATTGCAGAGGAGACGATCACTGTTCACGCCTTACACACCAGTGGCCGCCGCCGCGGATTTTCTGCTCAATGTATCTGCGATTCTGTTCGCTATTACATTGTATTCGTCCGCGCCGCTGGTTCTGAACATCTTCCTCATCACCCCGGCGGTCCTCCTCCTGCTGCTCAACAGTTCACCCGAGGAAGATCAGTCGACGAAATCCAAGCAGCAGCAGAAGAAGTCGACAAAGTCTGGTTCTTCTCAACAGGCCAATGCGAAAGCATCTTCATCGACGACGACGACGACGTCGTCGTCCAGACCGGCCAGGCTCCCTGTGAGGCCGTTCGTGACACATTACCGAGGCACCATGATGGTAGTGACCTGCCTCGCGATCCTAGCGGTGGACTTTCCCATCTTCCCACGGCGGTTCGCGAAAGTGGAAACATGGGGCACATCGTTGATGGATCTGGGTGTCGGCTCGTTTGTCTTCTCCGCAGGCGTCGTCTCAGCCCGCAGCCTGGCCAAGTCCGAGCAACTCGCCTCGAGTGGAGGCGGCGGCGCGTCTGGACCAAAACCCACCTCCTTCTTGACCCGCTTCGCACAAGCCCTCCGGCACTCCATCCCACTCCTCATCCTCGGCTTCATCCGGCTCTGGAGCGTCAAGGGGCTGGACTATGCCGAGCACGTGACCGAGTACGGCGTGCACTGGAACTTCTTCTTCACGCTGGGGCTCCTGCCGCCCTTCGCCGAGCTCTCGGACACCATCACGCGGAGGCTGGTCAAGCGCTACGAGATCCTGGCGGTGCTGCTCGCCGTGGGCTACGAAATCACGCTCAACAACACGGAACTCCTACGCTACATCCTCGTGTCGCCGCGCGGGCCGGACCTGCTGTCCAAAAACCGCGAGGGCGTCTTCTCGTTCATCGGATACCTCTCCATCTTCCTGGCCGGTAGAGGCACAGGTGTCTTCGTCATGCAATACCAGGACCCCCAGGAATCCCAGGAGGACAACAACAAACACAACAACAACAAATCCACTCGACGACACATCGACCCCGACCCCACGACAGCCACACACCGCGAACGCACCCTCGTCCTCCAGAAACTCCTCACGCAATCCCTCGTGCACCTCGGGCTATTCCTCCTCGCCACGTCCGTGTACACATTCAACCTGGACGTGTCGCGGCGGCTCGCGAACCTGCCGTACGTGCTGTGGACGGTGACGTTCAACGACGCGCAGATGCTGCTGTTCGGCCTGGTCGAGGCCCGGGGCCCGCGCTTCTCCTACCACCCGGAAGACGCCGCCCACGTGCAGCGCGCCACCAGCCTGCTCCTGCGCGTCTACAACAGCAACGGCCTGGCCGTGTTCCTGGTCGCCAACCTGCTCACCGGCCTCGTGAATCTGTCTGTCAATACCCTCGACATGAGCGGTGTCGCTGCGATGGGCGTGCTTATTGCGTATGCGGCGCTGGTGACGGCGTTTGCGGTCGCGTTGGATTTTTCGGGGTGGAAGGTTAGGCTGTGAGTGAGTGGGTGGGTGGAGGGGATGGAATGCAATGGGCATTTGACGAGGAGAGGAGAGAGGCGCGCTGGGTGACGGGAGAGATATTTAATGCTGGAGTAGAGGTAGAGGTCTACGTAGTTAAGTTACGTAGCCCACTTTCCCACTCCCTGTATACGTTAAGAGAGAGAGAGACACACACACACCCACAATAGATAGATAGGTAACCAGTATGTATATACACGTATATACATAGAAAACATGAAACGATCAGTCAATTAATGGATAATTATTCGGATTAGGTAGGGTGTTAGCTTCTATCGATCCCGTTAAATTAATACAGTTTTGACTGAATTGTCATATCATCAACATCGGAGCTGCACTAGCAGCCAGCCACCTATATACTATATATATATAATAAGACTGCGGCTAAGAGCAACTATGCAATACTATAATACTATGAATTATACCTAGAATACGTAGTAGATACTAGCTAGCTAGACAAGGTATTAATGAACCCCCCCGAGTCTTCTCGTCCGTTAAATGTCCACCACCACCCGCTGCGCCGCGCAGGCCCGCTCCGCTGAAACTTCCAATATACTACTAGCTTAAACTATCTAGAATTAGATACATACCTACCTACCTAGGTAGTTAAGTTAAGAGGCAAGTAGGGGGTAAGGAGGTAGACATCTTGAGTTTCCGTCCGCATCCTTGTTCTGTGATCGTAATCGTAGTTGGGTTTCGCATTTTGTCTCTCGGACGCTCATTTGTCTTTCTCCGCCCCTTTCAACGTATATTTGTAATACGGATTATCGTGTAAATAGATAGGCATGTATGTATGTCGTACTAGTGGGTGGGTGACTGACTGACTGACTGGGAAATATATACTGAGAAAACAATAAATCCGAGAACCTTAGTAAGAAAGTCGTTAAACATAGCCACGTTTCGCTGGGTTAGGATTAGATTGGATTGGACTGGACTGGGTGCCGCTGGCTGGCTGGCTAGCTGGCTGGCCGTTGGTATGCTGAGAGAATTGAAATTTGTTGGATCGAGCGCGTCGAGTCGGCCACTCCGATTCTCGTTCTCGGGGGACAGGTGTATTTGTCCACAGAAGGGGGGAGAGAGAGAGAGATAGAGGGAGGGAAATCAAGCGGCTGCGTCTCATATCTCAGCATCTGAGCTCGGCATCTCAGTCTCCCTCAAAACACAACACAATACATCACACCACACCACACCACACCACACGACACCACACCACACCTATTCCTCCCCTTTCAACAAGGCACCAGCTTGAGACTCTTCCTTAGACTCTCTGGAAGCTCGTCTTCCTTGACGATGCCCATCTGGACACAGTCGCCCCAGAAGAACAGGGCGCGGTCGTGCGCGTAGGCGAGGTAATCGTATTCCTCTGTTTCCTCTTCCGGGTCTTCTGTCGACGGTGACGAGGGTGCGTTCGATTCCTTGGTTTCGTCGGTTTTATCCTTCTCGTCGTCGCCGCCGCCGCCTTGAGATTTCTCGGGTTTGCGATGATCGTCTTGGGCACCGTCGGGCTTTTCTTTCCCTCCATCTCCATCTCCACCCTCGCTGGCCGTCTTACCTCCGCCGATAGTTGTCAACTCTTTCACTTTATCGACCACGCCCTCAACAATGCTCTTCGCGCGCTTGGTCTTGCTCTCCTCCTTCTCATCCAGCTCGGGTACCTTGGCCTGCACGATACCCCAGGCGACCCACATGGCCGAATTTGCGAGGCGCCACAGCCTGGTCTCCCGGAGGAGGCGCTGAATCTCCTCCTCCTGCGCCTTCTCGCGCGCCCTCTCTTCCGCATCGTAGGCGTCCATCGGCATGGCCGCACTGCCCAGCAAATCACCTGTGGACGCCGTCGCCGACGGCGGTGCACGCGCATCCAACATGAAATCGCCGATATTGGTTTTCTCGCGGGCCTCCATCTTCGGAGTCGCGCTCGCGCTGGGGTTGAACTGCGGGCGGTGCATGACGTAGGAGCGCACAAAGCGGTACTGTTCCTGCTCGTCCGGGTACCTGCGCGTATCGCACATGGCGCTGCGCTCCGGGTGGTGGTAGTTGTAGCACCACTCGGTGAAGTGGTTGGCAAACTCCAGGCCGGCGGTGTTTTGGGACGCGTATTCGAAGTCGATCACAATCAGCTGCTTGTGGTGGTTGCTGGGCTGGAGCAGCGGGGATGTCCCTGATGGTTGTAGTCGCATTAGATTCCCGTATTGTGTGTCGTTGTGTGCGAAGACGAGATTGGCGCGGATCGCTTTGGGTCCACCCGAGTCTTTGACTAGTCGTGCGCGGTAGGACTCGTATGCGCGTCGGAATACTGGCCACTCCACGCCGCAGATCAGGCCTTGCCGCGTGTAGTTGGGGTTGATCTTTGACTTGGTGTTGGCGGCGGTGCCACCACCACCACCACCACCTGCAGAATCCACGGATGCATTCTCCTCCTCTGCTGCTAGGCGGACTTGTTCGTCGAGGAAACATGCGACCTTTTGGACTCGATCGACCCACTTATCCCAGTTGATGAAAACGGCCGGTCCGGCGTCAAGCTCAGATTCGAGTAGGTCGATTCCCTCATGAAGCTCGCGCATTCGTTTTGCAATCTGCTTCGATGTCTCCGGGATACGCAGGTCCTTCTCCGTGAGAGTCGTGGCGTGCAGAAACTCCTCAAACCGTCCGTTCTCGAATGTGCCCAACAGTCGAGGCCCGATACGTTTCCTGGCCAGTCGGCGAAGGATGCCCAATTCAGCCTCGCGGTCGATCAGGTGTTCTACTTGAGGGCCGTATATACGCAGCAAGAGGTTCGCGGGCTTATGTTTGGAGGGAAGGGTTAGCTGCTGAGACGAAGCGTCGAGGGAGGTGCTGGAGCCCTTGGAGGCTTGATTCGCGTAATCTGCCATGTTCTTCGGCGGGCGCACGACGTAGACAGCATTTGTAAGTGCACCACTCAGCCTTCCCACATCGATGTCCGCGGCACGATCGATGGGGATCTGTCGCCATCCTTTCAGCCGCAGGGTATGAGTCAAACGAACAACGTCCTGCTTGAAGGTGACCCAATGTTTGAGCTCTCGTTGCTTTGCCGTATCGCTCGCGTCAGCGTCAGCTGAGCCACCTGTGTATGACATGGTCTTGGAATTATCAAGAGTGGCTTCGACATTGGGCACAAGTATATCATCACCATAAAATTCGGTATCGGAGGACTGGGGGACAATGGAACCGCGCTTGGTGAATTTCTTGGCTATGCTTCCCTTACGGAACAGCGATGAAGAAGACTTGTGTGTCAGCTTGGGTAGATTCTGGAGGTATGAGGCTGTGAATCCAGCGAGAATGTTCTCGAGTTTGTCGAAAGCCGGTTCGGTGTCATCCGCAGAATCTGAACGTTGATGCTGCGGGTGTTGGGGCGGAGTGGAGGTTTCATCTGGTGCTAGCTCGCCCGTTCGTTTACGTTGGTGGTGATGGTGCTGTTGCTGGTGCTGGTGCTGCTGATGAGGCTGGAGATGGTGATGCTGTCGTGAGGCATGGCGTCTTCTCTGCTGCTTCGCCTTCTCGTCCTGAAGCCAGTCCACGACTTGGGACAAGAGACTACGAAGGTCTGGAGTCTTGCTCTCGGCTGGCGTCTCAGCCGAGTCGGGCCTACTGTTATCAAGGCTGAAGTAAGACATCTGCTGAGCCAGCGAGGCGGACGAGTTTGCTTGGGACAAAGGAGGACGGCCGGTCATCTTTTTGCCTGAAATGCTGGCTCGATGCAGTTTGGGACTGTTGGATGCGATGAGGGTAGGAGACGTTCCATCTTCATCATAGTCCCCCGGTTTGGCGGGCTCGATGTGCTCTGGCTCATCGAAGATCTTCACTTCTGTTGGTTCCAAGGTGAGAGAATTAGCAAATGGGTTTTTCTTGTGTCTGATGGTGACGCTGAAATCATGGCGCGAAGATATGGATGTGCAGATAAGGAATCATGGCTCTGGTGACAGGGTGCATTGGACTATTACTAGTGGTCGACTGACAGCAGCAGTGATACTGGGAATGAATGGTGTCGCGTGACAGCATCTCTCATTATCTTCTGCAGTCCTTTTGAGGGCAACGGCCGCACGTGCAACACCCCTGGGTGGTTGTACCAACAGCAGTGCAACACCGACCGCCGTAGCTTTGACTGTGCAGCTGAAAGTGACACACAGCGCGGGGTATTACCACAGGGCCACATGATTTCCCTGGGCAGTGGGAGCTCAAAGGTCTGGTTCGGAAGTCGACAGAGAGGCGTTCAAGGGCCTTGCAAAGAGTGTATGACAGTGTGTTGATATCATACCTTTTTGAGGAGCAACGCGCGGTGAAGGCTCTGCAGCTGGAGCTCTTGCTTCAGTTGGAGATGATGCCATCCTGTCGCGTGTGCTCGTAGCCAGCCTTAGGGGGGTTACTGGCAGTAATACTCGGTAGTGGTGCACGAGGGGGGAGGCGTCTTGGCCAGCAGACCAGCCCTCCAACTGAATAGAAGGATATGGAGATAGCGACCGGTCTTTGAGCTACCGAAATACTCTGGAGTCTGTTGTTTTCGCTGGAGTGGGAGTTGATCTTGTACCGAGTATCGTGAAAAGAGAATGGAATGAATAAATTATAACCTTTGTTGAAATGGCCAAAAAGTGGGAAGCTGGCAACGAACCTGTTGTCGGCCAAGCTCGAGAGATTTGGGCCACGTGCTACAAAGAAGGCTTTCCCAGGCCCACGATGCCACAGAAGCAAGCATCCATCCCACACATCCTTACGGGTAGGCACCAAGTATGAGGCACTGTTGCACATGCTTTCTACGAATCAACATAACACATATTGTACATAGACACAGAGATGGCAGATCCAGATGTAACGTTCTTCATTTTTCAACACCCACGCCAATACATCCCTACACATTCGCCGTCTGTCAGTCCAAGGCGCTTTTCAACCAATAGTCCATTCAGATGTGTCTGTGTTCCCCTATGAACGCAGTCCCCCACCAAAATTTGGGTGGCTGTAGTCTTGTATATAAATCTGGAATCTGAAATCTGAAATCTGAAATTGAAGCTGTAATTCGTCGCTAATCAAAACCGTTTTTCCCATGCGTGAATATCATTACGAGTACAACAGGGCGTGTCCTTACAAGGGAGGGACCCTCGACGAACGAAAACAATGTGATCTTTCACTGTTATCGATCCATACTCTTCGAATGTGGAGGATGCGACACTTTGGTCACTGGCGCTCCATTCGCATTCGGACTTCGACTGCCACTTCCGCCCTGGATCTCATCAGGGTCCTCCACCAAGTCCGTCAGCCCAAACGCATTGTGCTCCACGTCATAATTGTGCATCAGCCCTGCACTCTCGCCATTCATGTTGCGCAATCCACCTGGGCTAAAAGTCAAGCTGCTACTCCTCCGATGCGGATCAAAGCTTCTTCTCGCTTGCATACTCCTTCTCGTAGAATAACCAGCCAAGGGGTCGGTGGGAATTCCGTCCTCATTGATCTTATTATTGAGCATTCGGTGTCCATCTGGGTCGCCTCGAGACAAGTTGAGTAGATAGGCTCCGGCAAAAATAACGAGAAATCCGGAAAGGAGGGAGATGGTGTTAATGGCGTCGGTGGTGTTGAATCCCTGGAAAAGGATGAATGAGGCACAGAGGGTGGCGGTGGTAAAGGTGACATAGTACAGGAGATTGACAATCGAGGTTGAGAACTGCGCCAGCGCCTTGTTGAGGTAATTCATCTGCGTCAAAATGCACACGACCGTCACAATCATGAAAACGTAGGTCGAGGCGTGGGTAAACTGATTGTTTCCAGAAAAAGTGAGCTTGACGGCAATTCCAAAAGCCTTGACCGACATGACCGAGACCGATCCTACGGTTGAGCAGATGGAAATGAATATCAATGGGTTTTTCTTGCCGTACGACGGGGCGACTTTGTAGATCATGGCGGTAGAGAAGACGATTGCGGCCAGACAGTATATTATAAAGGCTAGATGAGATGAGATGGTCAGCAAAGAGAGCACTTGGGGCAGCAAGGAAAGCTCGCGCGCATACCTGGCTTCATGGCAAGTTCGAGGATCTCATCGACGGTATCAATAGGCGGGTCAGGCGGTGCGTGGAGGATGATGATGATGGATCCGAGGAGGCAGATGGCGCAGCCCAGCTTGCCCAAAATGCCCAACTCTTCGTCCAAAAAGTAAGCGCCCAGAACGGCGCCGATGAGCACACTGAGAGCACCGAGAGGCGTCACTAGAATAGCCGGGGCGAAGGCATATGCGGCGAAGTTGGCAATCTCCCCGATGACCATAGATGCAATGCCAGCCCACCACAGAGGCGTTTTCAGGTAGGCGAACCCATCTCCTTCGAATCCATGTTTGTCCGCTGCATCGTTCAGGCCCTTTTTCGTGATGACGAAGCTGGTCCCGATGGCCAGCGTAGAGGAAATAGCCAGGGCTAGGCCGATGTATTTGTCTTCAACCATGTCAAACATGGTGGCAGGGGCGCGCGCAGGCGCAGGCGCAGGTGCGGAGGAGCGTCGTGCTCCGTGTCTAAAACTTGACGAGCCTTGGAGAGGCGGCGACGGCGAGGGAATGTGAGGTGAGGATTCGACTCCCAAACAGGAATTCCAAGTCGCGGCGAAGAGAGCGTGAGGATGATGGAGTGGTGAATGCGCCGACGAGTTACAGGGCGATGGGGATCATGAATCTGCTGATGTCCCAGCACCAGAGAGCAGTTTCAAGAGTAGGTTGGAGGAAACAGGTGGCCGGACTCCGAGGCTGGTTTGAGATGGGTATGCGGGCGGGTGTGACTTGGTGATGCTGAGAGGTAGCTAGCAGGCTTAGTAGCAGGCTTAGTAGCGGAGCCAGTGGTGGGGGAAAATTCTGATCCGGCTAATACTAGTGAGTCTCGAAACAAAGGATTCCTTAGGAAACAACGAACGACGAGCTGCAGAATGGATTGACGGCTGCACTTTGAAAGAAAAACCAAAAGAGGGAGTCGGCAAGATGCGAGGAATTAGGAGGTGCGTGGTACATACGAAGCTGAGAGGGATAAACGGGCGCACGAGGACAGAGTTTGGGGGAAAGGGGACAGGGGATTTTGTTAGGGTTGCCGTGAGGATGAGCGCGACCTGAGTTGTTCTTGGTACGCAGCTGGGCGGTGGTGCTGTGCTATTTTCCAAGTAGCAGCAGCAGCACGGAGTGCATCCTACAGAGAGGTACGGGGTCCTGCTCACTCACTCACTCACGCCTCATGCCTACAAGAGCAACACTTAGGCGTGGGCTTAGGGGCCATGGGGCAGCTGGGGCCAAGCAGCCAAGGGCACTGGGCGGTCGCCGGCGTCAAGCCAGGTGAGTACGGAGTACCTGAAGAAGCCAGTGGCCTCTGGAGAGGCACAAGGGATGCTCGCGTTGGCCCCCTAACGAAACCTCTGGCTGTGTACCAGCTGGGACGGAGTGCCACACGTGTCTCGTCAAGCACGACTCGTGCATTGTAAGACATACAGAATACAGCGCAAGTAACCTGGACAAGCAAGGCGACGCGTGAGGCAGGGCCCCAAGTCCACTCTGGAGCTGTGCTGGAGTCTGGCCATGGGACGAGGACATGGTACGCGTTCTGCTGCGCCTCCACAACCAAATGCTTGCTTCGACATGGAGGACGTCGAGCGGAGTCAGTGATATCACCTTGGGATGGAACTGGTTTCAATTCCATATCTGAATCTCCTTCGCCGTCCCTCTCGTGAACTATTACTTATAATTAATGCTTGAACCTCGTCCAGCGATGCCACTTCTGGATATATCCCAACTCAATCAGCACCTCCATCTTCCACGCCTCGAG
>Ga0105239_10001593_pt1 | contig 29981 bp, 30 predicted proteins | sample KBSC44metaG_FD_92761 | JGI IMG/M metagenome (GOLD analysis project Ga0105239, IMG submission 92761) | Corn rhizosphere microbial communities from Kellogg Biological Station, Michigan, USA - KBS C4-4 metaG | ecosystem: Host-associated > Plants > Roots > Rhizosphere > Soil | place: Michigan, USA...
ATCATCCTCGCGGTGCTGGTGATCCTCAGCGCGGTGGGATTGGCGATCTATGGCGGCCGGGCCGAGCCCCCTGTTCGCCACATCGAGCAGGTCGTGCCGGATGACAATCTCCCGCATTAGTTTCGCAGCGCTTGCCTTCGCGCTGATTTCTTCCGGCGCGCTCGCACAGAGCGATGACGAGCAGGCCACTCCACCGCAACACCGGCCGGATTCGAGCAGCGAGCAGCCGCCTTACGTCGATACCAGCGATCTGAAATCCGACGAACCGGAATCCGATCAGCCCCCGCAGGATCAGCCGCCGCCGCGCGAACGGAAACAACGGCCCGCCGACGATGGACGGGACGTCTCGACCGGCGATCTGCAATCGGACGACGACGAGCCGTTGGCTGCGCCGCGGCAATTGGGACAACCGCGACAACTCGCGCCGCACGAAGACTCCGGGACGGTTGAGTCGGCGCCACTGGCGCCGCCCGAAGCACCGCCGCGTCCATTGGGACGGCCGCGACAACTCGGGCCACATGCGGATTCCGGAGCCATTGAATCTGCGCCGCTCGCGCCGCCGGAACCACCGCGCGCCGCCGTTCAGGTCGAAACGCTCGGCACCTTCGAAGGGCCTGCGGCCGGCACGCTCGATCCGTCGAATGGCGGGCTCGAGCCGAACATGTGGATGGGCTCGTCGCGTGCCGACATCGAGGGACTGCTGACGCGCGTTCCCGTCGCATCACCCGATACGGCGACGCGCGCGCTGGCCAAGCGCGTGGTCCTGACGAAGGCGGACACGCCGCCCGGCAACGCCAGCCATGCGCTCATCACGATCCGCATCCGCAAACTGCTCGAAGCCGGGTTGAGCGACGACGCGGCAGCGCTCGCCGCGCAGGGCGCCGTCAAGGACGATCCCGACTTTGCCCGCGTGCAGGCCGAAGCCATCCTGATGGCAGGCCGCGCGGCCGATGCTTGCGGCAGCGCCACGGCTTCGCGGCAGAACGAGGGCGATCTGTTCTGGCTGCAGCTGCGCCTCTATTGCGCGGCGGCAAGTGGTGACAGCGCGACCGCGGACCTCACGCGCAGTGTCATCAAGGCGCAGGGCAAGGCCGATGCGGCGTTCGATGTGCTCGTCGAGGATGCCGTGGGCGGCGAAAAGAAACCGCCGGGGCCCATCGCGAAGCCGAGCGCGATCCATATCTTTCTTTTGCGCAAAGCGGGATTGCCGATCAGTGCCGAAGTCGCGAAACCACTGGGTCCCTCAGCAGATCTTCTGGTGCTGCGCGATACGCACAACACGCCGGAAGCGCGTCTCGCCGCGGCCGAGCGCGCGGTGCGCGCCGGTGCGGTGCGCTTCTCCGAATTGAGGGCGGTCGCCGATGCGCAGACCATCGCACCGGATCGTCTCTCCAGCGCACCAGCTGCTGCGGCGAAACTTCCGTTCCTGGCCGGGCAGGCTTTGCTGCGGCGTGCGGCACAGATCGAATCGCGTCCGGCGGTGAAGGCGGCGCTCGTTCATCAAGCGCTGACGCTCGGAGATAAGGCCGGGCTGTTCGAGGTGGCGGCGAATCTGCAGGCCGATGTCGTGGCCGCGACAGATCCGAAATCCGTGCCGCGCGAACAGGCGCCGCTCATCGGCTGGGCTTTGCTACTGGCCGGCCGCGCGAATGTGGCCGCACCCTGGCTGGGCGATAACGACATCGCCCGCGCTGTTCTGGGGCTCGCCTCCGGAAAGGACGACGCCCAGGTCGCGCTCAACGGGATCGCGATGCGCCTGACCGCCGATCCCGCGCCAGCCGATGCCGGAAAGCCGATCGAGGTGTTGCTGCTCGGTCTTTACGATGCGCTCGGGCGCACCATGCCGCCAGAGGCCAAATCCGCCGCGATGACGGTGCGTTCGCAGCATCTGCCCGGGCGCAGGCCTGACGATGCGGAGATGCAGAAGATGCTGGCGGCTGCCGGAGCGCCGGATCGCAAAGGCGAAGCGATCCTCAGGATTCTCGATATCGTGGGCGCCAAGGGGCCGGGCGATCTCGCGCCCGACGTTACCGCGGAAATCGTGCACACGTTGAAGGATATGGGCCTTACGGATTCCGCGCGCGCCTTTGCGCTGCACGCGCTGCTGCTCTATCGCCCGCCGGCCCAGTCATGACGCGCGCGAAGGCTTCCGCGAATGCGGGGCTGATCGAAAATTTCCTCGACATGATGAGCGCCGAGCGCGGCGCCAGCATCAACACCATCGCCGCCTATCGCCGCGATCTGCTCGATTTCAGCGCCTCCGGCGACATGCGGCGCATCGCGCGGGAGGACGTCAGGAAATATCTCACCACGCTATCACACTCTGGAATCGCGAGTTCGTCCCAAGCCCGCAAACTTTCGGCGCTTCGGCAATTCTTTGGATTTCTTTATGCGGAGGGCATTCGCAAGGACGATCCGACATCGTCCATCGACGCACCGAAGCGCCAGCGCCCGCTTCCCAAGGTCCTCACGCGCGAAGACGTCGATGCGCTGATCGAAGCCGCGCGCACAGAAGCCGCGAAGGGCGCGGAAGGCCAGCGGCTGCTTTGCATGGTGGAGATGCTCTATGCGGCGGGCTTGCGCGTCACCGAACTCGTGGGTTTGCCGCTCGCCGCGGTGCGCGACCGCAGCGGCTTCCTGCTGGTGAAAGGCAAGGGCAAGAAAGAGCGCCTGGCGCCGCTCAATCCGGAGGCGCGCGAAACCATCGCGAACTATCTCGCCGTGCGGGAGGAATTCCTGCCCACTGGCCTTCGCCGCAAGAGCGCCGAGCATTTCCTTTTCCCCTCGCGCTCGGCGGAGGGATACCTTACGCGGCGGCGCTGTCATCAGATGCTGAAAGACCTGGCGCTCAAGGCGAACATCGATCCGGACAAGCTCTCGCCACATGTGTTGCGCCATGCGTTCGCGACCCATCTGGTCGAAGGCGGCGCCGATCTGCGCAGCGTACAGACCATGCTGGGCCACGCCGACATCGCGACCACGCAGATTTACACCCACGTGGCCAGCGACCGGTTGACATCGGTCATGGAGACCGCGCATCCCTTGTCGCGGAGAAAACGGCCATGAGCTTTACGACGATCCAGTCCCACGCCCCGGTGCGGCTCTACCGCTCGAAGCTGTTCGTGCCGGGCTCGCGTCCCGCGCTGTTCGAGAAGGCGGCGGCCAGCGCTGCCGACGTGGTCTGTCTCGATCTGGAGGACGCCGTTGCGCCCGCCGACAAGGACGCGGCGCGCGACAACATCGTAGCCGCGCTCAATGATGTGAACTGGGGCAGCAAGACCGTCACCGTGCGCATCAATGGGCTCGATACCAATTTCTGCTACCGCGACGTCATCGCGCTGGTGGAGAAGGGCGGCGAACGGCTCGACGCCGTCATGGTGCCGAAGGTTGGATGCGCCTCCGATCTCTACGCCATCGATATGCTGATCACGCAGGCCTCGGATTTCATTGGCCGCAAGAAGCATATCGGGCTCGAGGTCATCATCGAGACGGTCCTCGGCCTCGCCAATATCGACGAGATCGCGGGCGCATCGAAGCGGCTCGAAAGCCTGCACTTCGGATCGGCCGACTACGCCGCCTCGCAGCGCATGCGCACGACCAATATCGGAGGCGGCAATGCGGACTACGTCATGCTGACCGATACGCATCCGGGGCAGGCCCGCGACCGGCACTGGAACGACCTCTGGCATTTTCCGCTGTTCAAGATGGTGCAGGCTGCGCGCGCACACGGGTTGATGGCGATCGACGGACCGTTTGGCGACTACGGCGATCCCGACGGCTTCCGCGCGCAGGCGATGCGCACCGCCGTGCTCGGCTGCGAAGGCAAATGGGCGATCCACCCGAGCCAGGTCGCACTCGCCAACGAAATCTACACCCCGCCGAAAAAGGAAGTCGACCGCGCTGAAGCGATCCTGGAAGCGATGAAAGACGCACAGGCCAAGGGCCTCGGCGCCGTCGCACTGAACGGTGTCCTCATCGACGCCGCCTCCATCCGCCAGGCCGACGCCATCGTCAAACAGATGGCGATGATCAAGGAGCGGACCGGCGGTTGATGCCGTTTTGGGCGGCTGAAGCAAATTCGACTCTATCAAAAACCGTCATGGCCGCCCTTGAGGCGGCCATCCATCCGGCGCGCGTCCGCGCCCCAGAAAACTAAACGAGCGTATAATCGAGCTCTTTCCATTCCGGATTCATCTTCTCGATCAACGCGATCTTCCAATCGCGCTTCCAACGCTTGATGCTTGTCTCGCGTTGGATCGCGGCCGTGACGAGGTCATGAACCTCATAGTAGACCAAACGCGTTACGCCATATTTCTTTGTGAACGCTGACGCGGCTCCAATGCGATGTTGCTGCAGTCGCTCGGGCAGATTCGATGTCACGCCAGTATAGAGCGTTCCGTATGGCTTACTTGCCAGAATGTAGAGATATCCCTTCTTCACGCGAGTCTCGATGGAAGTCGGGTGGCCGGGTCAAGCCCGGCCATGACGTTATGAAAGAGCGCATCTAATCCGAAGCCAATCTAGACGTAAACGAAATCGCAGGTGCGGGGGCATTTAACGCCCCACCGCCCGCCAACCGATATCCCGGCGGCAGAAGCCTTCGGGCCAATCGATCAGGTCGACGGCGCGATAGGCGCGGCGCTGCGCTTCGGCCACCGTCGGTGCGACTGCAGTAACATTGAGGACGCGTCCGCCGTTGGCGGTGAGCTTGCCGTCCCTGCGCGCGGTGCCTGCGTGAAAAATCTGTACGCCTTCAACGCCTGCGGCTGCGTCGAGACCGCGGATCTCGCTCCCTTTGGCGTAGTCGCCCGGATAACCCTTCGTCGCCATCACCACGGTCAGCGCGGCTTCGTCGCTCCAGCGCAGATCGAGATGGGCAAGCTGTCCGTCGCGCATAGCCACCAGCGCGGTCAGCAGATCCGATTTCAGGCGCATCATCAGCACCTGACATTCCGGATCGCCGAAGCGGCAATTGTATTCGACGAGCTTCTGCCCATCCTTCGTGATCATCAGGCCGAGATAGAGCACGCCCTGATAGCGCCGCCCGCGCTCCGCCATCGCGGCGACCGTCGGGCGGATGAACTTGTCCATCGCCACCTGTTCGAGCGCGGGCGGAAGAACCGGCGCCGGCGAATAGGCGCCCATGCCGCCGGTGTTTGGTCCCTTGTCGCCATCGAAAGCGCGCTTGTGATCCTGCGCGCCGGCGAGCGGGATGACGTGTTCGCCGTCGCTGAGCGCAAAGAAGCTCGCTTCCTCGCCCACCATGAATTCCTCGACCACGACCTCGTGTCCGCTTTCGCCGAACCCGCCCTCGAACATGAAGTCGATGGCTTTGGCTGCGTCGGTCTTGGTCTCAGCGATGATGACGCCTTTGCCGAGCGCTAGCCCGTCGGCTTTGATCACGACCGGCACACCAAGCGTGTCGGCAAACGCTTTGGCGGAAGCGGCGTCGCGGAAGCGCCGGTAGGCGGCGGTAGGGATGCCCACCTCGTTGCAGAGGTCTTTGATGAATCCCTTCGAGCCCTCGAGGATCGCGCCAGCCTGACTGGGTCCCGTGGCGCGGATGCCGACGGCCTCGAACCGGTCCCACAATCCGCCGACCAGCGGATTGTCCGGGGCGATGACGACAAACTCGATGCGCGTCTCCTGCGCGAACGCAACGAGCCGGTCGAAATCCATCGCCGCGATGGGCACGCACTCCGCAACCTCGGCGATGCCGGCATTGCCCGGCGCACAATAGAGCCTGGTCAGCAGCGGGCTCGCGGACAGCGCCCAGGCCAGCGCGTGCTCGCGCCCGCCCGATCCGATGAGAAGGACGTTCATGGCCGGAACCTCCCCGAAAGGAGAGGTGGATTCAAGCGCGCTTCCTATATCATCTGTGAGTCATGTCCGAAGCCGCAGCAAAACCCAATCTGCCCGAGTTCAGCGTCAGCGAAATCGCCGGCCTTCTGAAGCGCACCGTCGAGGATGCGTTCCCGTTCGTGCGTGTGCGCGGCGAGATCAGCGGCCTCAAGAACGCGAGTTCGGGCCACGTCTATTTCGACCTCAAGGACGACAAGGCGGTCTTGAACGCCATCATCTGGAAGCAGACCGCGCGGCTTATGAAACTGCGGCCGGAGCAGGGGCTCGAAGTCGTTTGCACCGGACGGATCACCACCTATCCCGGGTCGTCGCGCTACCAGATCATCGTCGAGCAGATCGAGCTTGCGGGCATAGGCGCCTTGATGGCGATGCTGGAGGAGCGCAAGAAGAAGCTCGCCGCCGAAGGCCTGTTCGACGCCGCGCGCAAGCGGCCGCTCCCGTTCCTGCCGGATGTGATCGGTGTCATCACCTCGCCCACGGGCGCGGTGATTCGCGATATCATGCATCGCTTGAACGACCGCTTTCCGCGCCGCGTGCTGCTCTGGCCGGTGGCGGTGCAGGGTGAGAAGGCCGCGAGCGAGGTTGCCGCCGCCATCGTCGGCTTCAACACGTTTGCGGCCGGCGGTTCGATCCCGCGCCCCGATGTACTGATCGTCGCGCGCGGTGGCGGCTCGATCGAGGACCTCATGGCCTTCAACGAGGAGGTCGTGGTTCGGGCGGCGGTGGCCAGCGCCATCCCGCTGATCTCGGCGGTGGGCCACGAAACCGACACCACACTCATCGACTTCGCGTCCGACCGCCGCGCGCCGACACCTACGGCCGCTGCCGAGATGGCCGTTCCGGTGCGGACGGAGTTGCTCGGCCAGACGCTCGATCTCGAGCGCCGGACGCTCCGCTGTTTCTCAAAAGGCATGGAGGACCGCCGCAGGCACTTAAGTCACCTTGCCCGCGTGCTCCCGCGCGCAGACCAGCTCTTCGCCCAGCCCCGTCAGCGTTTCGACCACGCCGCCGAGCGCCTTGGCCACGCGCTTCGGCAGAACCTGCAGGTGCATCGCCGGAGCTTTATCGAAGTGGCGTCGCTTCTGCGGCCCGGCCCCATCGCCACGCGGCTACGGATTTCTGTCGAAAGAACAGCATCTTCCGGCAGACAGCTAAATCAATGTGCGAACGCGCGTGTTGCCGAGTTCCGCCGTCACCTCGAGTCGCTCTCGCGTGTGCTCGAAGGGGTCAGCTACCGGGGCGCGCTTGAGCGCGGCTTTGCGCTGGTGCGGTCCGAAGACGGCACAATCCGCCGCCGGGCAGCCGCGGTGAAGAGCGGCGAGGGTCTTTCCCTGACCTTCGCGGATGGATCGGTCGAAGCGGTCGCCGCTGGCCCGCGAGGCCGCACGAAGTTGCAGAGCAAAACCAAGGCTGACTCGCAGGGCGATCTCTTCTGAACGTTCATTTTGCGCGCCGCCGAAATGGCGTAGACTGGCGATATGAACAAGTTTGAACGCGATCTGCGGCCCGAAGGCGAAGCCGAAGTCGAGTATCTCGACGGCGAATATCACGTCGTCAGGCCCGGCTCGTTTGTGGTTTGCGCGGTGACCGGTGTCCACATCCCGCTGGAAGCGCTCCGCTACTGGAGCGTCGATCTGCAGGAGCCCTATGCTTCGCCCGCGATTGCGCTGAAGCGCATGCAGGAAACCGGACGCACGCCCAAATGATTCAGCGCCGTGCCTTTCTGGCCGGCTGCGGTGCGTTGACGGCTTTTCCCCTGCGCGCCGAAGAGGCGAAGCTCGTCCTCACCGGGCCGCTGGAACAGGGCAGCCTTGTCGTGGGTACCGCGAAGGGCGCGACGGTCACCGTCGACGGCCAAAGCGTGCTCGTGTCATCGGAAGGCCTGTTCGCGTTCGGCCTCGGCTACGATCAGGCAAAATCCACCTCTGTCGTCGCGCGCTTTGCCGACGGCAAGACCGAACCGCGCGACATCGTACCGGTGGTCCGGCACTACGACATCCAGCACGTCAACGGGCTGCCGGAGAAATACGTTTCTCCGCCAGCGGAGGTTCTGGCTCGCATCGCGCGGGAGAACGCGTTGGTCGGAGAAGCGCGCAAGCGCGATACGGCCGGGACCGCGTTTGCGCAGCCGCTCGACTGGCCGGCCAAAGGAATCCTGAGCGGCACGTTCGGCAGCCAGCGCATCGACAACGGCAAGCCGATGGCGCCGCATTTCGGTGTCGATATCGCTGCACCCGAAGGAACACCGATCCACGCGCCGGCCGACGGCATCGTTTCGCTGGCGGAGACCGACTTCTACCTGACCGGCGGCACGACCTTGCTGGACCACGGCCATGGCGTCTCCACGACTTACATTCACCAGAGCGCGCTGAAGGTTAAAGCCGGCGACGTGGTGAAGCGCGGGGATGTTATCGGACTTGTGGGCATGAAAGGCCGCGCGACCGGGCCGCATCTGCACTGGGGGATGAACTGGTTTCAGGTCAGGCTCGACCCGTCGCTCTCCACCACCGTACCCGCGCCCGCCAAAGCCTGAGCTTTCGTCTTGGGAAGATTCTTGATGGCGTCGCGCGGCGTGGTCCAACGGCGGTGAATCCACAGCCATTGCGAAGGCCGCGCACGCACGCATTCTTCCACCGCTGCGTTGATCTTCGTGGTGAGCGCCACGATGTCGGCTTCGTGGTCGCCGCTGGGCGTAAATTCGATGGGAGGCCGGATCTTCATGCGAAAACGCGCGCCGCCCAGCCGCTCGTTGGAGGTGGGCAGCAGCGCTGCGCCGAGCTTGAGCGCGAGCGCGGCCGGTGCCGGTGTCGTCATCGCGTCGCGGCCGAAGAAAGGCGCCGCCACGCCCTGATCGGTTTTCTGATCCACCAGCATGAGGATCGCCTGACCGCGCCGGAGCGTCGTGAATATCTTGCGCGTTCCCTGCGCTCCTTTGCTGATCTGGATCTTCGGTCCGGCGCTTGCGCGCATGCGCGAGATGTAGCTGTCGACACAAGGATTATTGGGCGGACGATAGACGAGCGCGCCTTCATAGCCGAGCGCGGTGGCCGTCACCGGCATCGCCTCCCAATTGGCGAAATGCCCTGAGATGAACATCAAACCCTTGCCAGCAGCGATGGCCGCTTCGGCGTGTTCTTTGCCGGTGATTTCCAGACGTGGATTTGGACCCGTGAGTTTCAGTTTGTCGAGGTGCGGATACTCCGCAACCGTTCGGCCAAGATTGTCGAACATCTCGCGGATGATGACTTCCATCTCGGCTTGCGGCATTCCGGGATAGGCGGCTTTGAGATTTTCACGCGCGCGATCGGCGACCGGCTTCACGCGATAGAAGATGTGCCGCCCGATGAAGCCGCCGAGCGCGGACGCCGCATCGATGCCGAGCAGCTTGAAGAGCCCCATGAACAAATAGAAAGGAAGCGCTTCGGCGCCGTACCGAAGGACGTCTTTCCAGTTGAGGCTTTGCGGGGTGCCGTTGTCTGACATGCTGGACGGCGCGCTATCGCGTCGTCGCAAGACTGTCAAGCAAGCGCGCGATTTGGGCGGGTTCGTCAAATTGTGCGCGCACCGGGACAGCCTTGATTCCTTCACGCTCCACTTGTGTCAGCCGCACGAAATCTTTTTCGGTTGTGACCAGAAGCGCGTCACAAGATCGCGCTTTGGATTTCAGCCGGGCGATCTCTGACGGCGTGTAGGCATGGTGATCGGCGTAACGCTTTGTCGCAACCAGGTCTGCGCCCGATGCTTCGAGCGCCTGAAAGAATTTTTCCGGACGCCCGATGCCGGCAAACGCAATTAACCGTCTGCGCGCGAGGTTATGGTTCTCCTGCACGAGATGCGCGTGCAGCACGGGGCGGGGAAACACGCTCAGGTTCGGCCGTCCGTCTCCGACAATGATGACGGCATCGGCGCGCGACAGGCCCTGATCGACCGGCTCGCGCAACGGACCGGCGGGAAGGACACGGCCATTGCCGAAACCGGTCTCGCCATCGACCACAACCAAAGACAGGTCCTTCTTCAATGCGAAATTCTGGTGCCCGTCATCCATGACGATGGTATCGGCGCCGTGTGCCTCTGCGAGAAGTGCGCCGGCGCGGCGGTCGCGCGCGACGACGACGGGGGCTGTACCCTGCAGCAGCAGCGGCTCGTCGCCGACATCGCGCGCGTTGTTGTCATGGCCGACCAAGATCGGCCCGTGCAGGCGGCCGCCATAGCCGCGCGTGAGAAAGAACGGATTTCGTCCGCGTGCGCGCAGCAAATTTGCGATCGCGATGGCGACCGGAGTTTTGCCCGTTCCGCCTGCCGTGAGGTTGCCGACGCAGATCACCGCCGCTTTCGACCGGTAGGGCCTTGCGTGTAGCGCATTCCACGCCACGCTCGCGCCATAGACCCAGCCGAGCGGCGACAGCGCATGCGCGCGCCAGTCCGGCTTGGCCCAGAAGTCAGGCGCGCGCATGTTGGGACAAGAGCTGCTCGACGGCGGTCACGGTTTTTTCGACAGCGCCGCCCAGTTCGGCTGCCGCCGCTTCTGCCTCTGCGCCGAGATGCTTTGCTTCCGCCGGGTTGCGCAGCAGGCGTCCTGCCAGTCCGGTGATCTCCGCACTGGAATGCACCAGGCCTGCCTTCTGTGCCGCGAAGATGGTTTCGTAAGCGCTGGTGAAGTTGAAGGTGTGCGGTCCGGCAAGCACCGCACAGCCCAGCCGCGCAGGCTCGAGCGGATTCTGTCCGCCGTGACGAATAAGACTGCCGCCGACAAACGCGAACGGCGCGATTCGATAAAACAATCCAAGTTCACCCATCGTGTCGGCGACATAGACGGCCGTGCCGGGACCGGGCAATTGGCCAAGTGCGCGGCGCTTTGCCGCCCGCTCGCCGCACAGCATCGCTAATTCCGGCCCGCGTTCGATATGGCGCGGCACCAGAATCGTAAGAAGATCGGGGATGGTCTGACGTAGTGCGTCATGCGCGGGAAGGATGGTCTCGTCTTCGCCGGGATGGGTTTGGGCCGCCAGCAATACGGGTCTGTGGCCAATCGCCTCAACAAGCGCCGAAAGCTTCTCCAGATCCGCAGGCAGTGGCGGCGCATCGGCTTTCAAGCTGCCGATGACCCGCACATTGCGCGCGCCCAGAATGCGGAAGCGCTCTGCAATCTGATCGTCCTGGGCGAGGCAGATATCGAACGCGGACAGCAGTGCCGCCGCGGTCCCGCGCGCCCAGCGCCAGCCTGCGAACGATTTTTCCGACATCCGCGCGTTGACGAGGGCGAGTCGGATGCCGCGCGCTTTGGCGCCCAAAACGAGATTGGGCCAGATGTCGGAATCGACGAACAAGCCGGCATCAGGCTTCCAGTGATCGAGAAACCGCCGTGTCGCGGCCGGTGTGTCGATGGGCACAAATTGGTGCAGAGCGCGGGCGGGCAAACGCTCCTGCATCATCTTAGCTGACGTCACCGTCCCGCTGGTGACAAGCACATTGGTGCCGCCTTTGTTCAGCAGAGCTTCGATCAAGGGCAGGGCGGCGAGACACTCGCCGACGCTCGCGCCATGGATCCAGATGAGCGTGCCTTCAGGCCGGCGCGGCAGATCGCGACCGAGACGTTCGTTGGCGCGCGTGTTGTCCTCTTTGCCGCGACCGGCGCGGCGACGCAGTAGCAGCGGCGCGACTGGCTCCAATGCTGTCGTCGCAGCGCGGTACGCCATGTAGCCGAGTGGTTTCCGCCCCATGCCGGTCTACTCGGCAGCAGCGGGTGCGATGGCGGCGCGGTCGTCGAGATCGTGTTGATAGAGCCGGGCATAGAGCCCGCCGCGCGCCATCAATTCGCCATGGGTACCGAACTCGGCAACCCTTCCGCGATCGAGCACATAGATCCGGTCGGCATCGAGCACGGTGGTCAGGCGATGGGCGATCACGATGGTGGTGCGGTTCTTCATCAGACGCGCGAGCGCCTCCTGCACCTGGCGCTCGCTCTCGGTGTCGAGCGCGGATGTCGCTTCGTCGAGAAGCAGGATCGGCGCGTTGCGGATCATCGCGCGCGCGATCGCAATGCGTTGGCGCTGGCCGCCCGAAAGCTTCAAACCGCCTTCGCCGACCTGTGTGTCGTAGCCCTGGGGCAGTTGCATGATGAAGTCGTGTGCCGCGGCATCGCGTGCGGCGGCTTCGATTTCTGGACGCGTCGCGCCCAATCGGCCTAGCGCAATATTGTCCGCGATGGTCTCGTCGAACAGCATCGGCTCCTGGGTCACGAGCGCGATATTGCCGCGCAACGAGGCGAGCGTGACGTCGCGAATGTCATGACCATCGATCTCGATCCGGCCGCTGTCGATGTCGTAGAACCGCAGCAGCAGATGGAAGATCGTGGATTTGCCGGCGCCGGAGGGTCCGACGAGCGCGACCTTCTGCCCGGGGGCCACGTCGAAGCTGATGTCGCTGATGGCCGGATCGCCGGCCTCGGCCTGATAGGCAAAGCCAACGTCGCGAAACTGCACCGAGCCACCCTTTGGCGCGGGCGCAATCGCCAACGTTTCCGCATTCGGCTTGTTGCCGATCTGCGGTTTTGCATCGATCACCGCGAACACGCGCGTGGCGGCAGCGCTGCCGCTGGAAAGCAGCGGCCAGAACTGGCTCAAATTTCGCACAGGATCCTGCGCCAGCAGCATCGCGGAGATGAAGGCGGAGAACCGGCCGATGTCGAGTTGGCCGTGCAGCGATTGATATCCCGCAAAGAAGATCGTCGCGGCAAGAACAACGCCTACGAAGATATCGGTTGCCGGGGCAGTGGCCGCGCGGCGGCGCACGACCTTCAGCAAGGTCTTGAGACGAACGGCGATGCGCGCGTGCGCGCGTTCCGAAGCGAAGTGTTCGAGGCCGTACGCCTTGATGATCCGCCGCCCGTCCAGCGCCTCGGAAAGTGCGGTGGAAAGGCCGCCGGTCTGCTCCATCCCGCGGGTTGCGGCACGGCGGAGCGAGCCGCCGATCCGTTCCATCGCCCAGGCAATGGCGGGCAGCGCCAGGAGCGAGATCAGAGCAAGCTGCCAATCCTGGTAGAACATCACAATCGCGAACGCGACGAGCTGCACGGACTGAAGGGCTATGGCCGAGACGCCTTGTGCGATCGCATCGCGCATCAGGTTCACGTCGTAGATGAAGCCGGATACGAACTGCGCCGAATGCACCGCGTTGAGCGAGGCAAGATCGCGCGCCATCAAACTGTCGAAGATGTCACGCTGCGCCCGCGCGACGATGCGTTCCCCCACGGTGTCGAGCAGGCTCTTTTGCCCGAACCACGCCACGGCGCGCACCGTCATGACCGCGACCACGGCAATCGTGATCGGCCAGAGCATCGCTTCGCTCTTGCGCACGAACAGGAATTTCACGGTCAGCTTGATCAGTACCGGAATCGCGGCATTGGCGGCTGCCACCATCAGCATGCAGAGGATGGCCACGAACAAGATCGACCATTGGCCCGAGACATAGTCGCGGACCATCCGGCGCAGGATCGCCGGATTTCGTGGGGCAGGTTTGGTTAAGACGGGTGAACTGACCGGCATGGAGGCGTCATCTAGCACGCGGCCGCTCCGGCTGCGAGAATCAAGCCTCGCCCTCGGGCTCCATCAGGCGGTGAATGTGGACGACGAAGTAGCGCATATGGGCGTTATCGACCGTGGCTTGTGCCTTGGCGCGCCAGGCGGCCAGCGCTTCGCGGTAGTTGGGGTACATGCCGACGATGTCGAGCTTGGACAGGTCCTTGAACGCGATCTCGTCGGGTGACGACAGCTCGCCTCCGAACACGAGATGCAGGAGCTGTTGGGGAGCGTGGTCGGCCATGGCGTGTCCTATTGTCTGGGCAGTTTGATGTGCGAAACGCGTTCCAGCAGTTCGGCGTGCAGCATTGGGTTTGCGGCGATCACCGATGGCTGAATCGCACCGGGCCGATTGTAGCGGAAAACCGAGCCGTCATGCGCGGTCATGATGCCTCCCGCTTCCGTCAGAATGATGTCGGCGGCGGCAAGGTCCCAGTCGCGTTTCGCCGAGAGCGCCAGCATGGCGTCGAACGAGGCGTCGGCCACCAGCGCCGCGCGATAGGCGATCGAACTGCGCGTTTCGACGTCCATCGGCGGCCATGGCCGGTTGGGCGGCGTGTTCCAGGATGCATGCGCAAGCATCTGCTTGTCGCCGAGCATGCGGCAGCCTTCAAGGTCGGCGCGCCCACCGACATGGATTTGCGACCCATTGCGGAACGCCCCGGCACCAGCGCGCGCGGTGAAGCACTCCTCCAGCATCGGGTTATAGACGACGCCTGCGATGGGCCTCTCATCCCGCACCACGGCGGCGCAGATCGTGAAATGCGGCCGGGCTTTGAGGAAGGCGACCGTGCCATCGATGGGATCGACGATGAAAACATTTTCCGCTGCGAGCCGGGCCGGATCGTCATCGGTTTCTTCGGAGAGCCATCCATAGCCGGGCCGCGCGTCTCGCAAACGCTCGTTCAGAAACCGGTCGACGGCGAGATCGGCCTCGGTCACGGGGCTTCCCTGATCCTTGCTCCAGCGTTTGTAAGTGCCGCCGAAGAATTTGCGCGCGATGTCGCCCGCTTCGCGTACCGAAGATTCCAGAAGCGCGAGGTCGGCGGCGGTGTCAGGCGCCGGCAACGGTCATGCCCTCGACTCTTAAGGTCGGTGCGTTGGTGCCATAGCGGAATTCGAGATCGTTCGCGGGGGTCAGATTAACGAACATGTCTTTCAGATTTCCGGCGATGGTTACCTCTGCAACGGGGAACGCGATCTTCCCGTTTTCGATCCAGAACCCCGATGCGCCGCGGCTGTAATCGCCGGTCACCCCATTCACGCCCATGCCCATCAGTTCGGTAACGTAGAAGCCGCTCTTGATGTCGGCGATCAACTCATCGGACGAAAGCGTGCCGGGCTCCATGTAGAGATTGGTCGCGGACGGAGAGGGTGGACCTCCGGTTCCGCGCGCCGCATGGCCGGTCGTCTCGAGCCCTAGCTGGCGCGCGCTCGCGCAATCGAGCAGCCATGTCTGAAGCACACCGTCCTCGATCAGCGCACGCCGCGCATTGGCGACGCCTTCGCCGTCAAACGGTTTCGAGCGCAGGCCACGCATGCGATGCGGATCGTCGATGATCATGATGTTCGGCGAAAACACCTTCTGGTTCAGCCGGTCCTTCAGGAAGCTTACCCCGCGCGCGATGGAAGACCCGGAAATCGCACTCGCGAAATGGCCGACGATGCCGTTGGACACGCGCGGCGCGTAGACGATCGGCACCGTCTGCGACGGGACCTTGCGCGGGTTGAGACGTGCGACCGCACGTTCTCCCGCGCTCCCGCCGACCTTTTCCGCCGCATCGAGATCGCCGGCATGCCGGGCGCTCGCGCTGTCATGGTCCATCTGCATGTCGGTACCTTCACCGGCGAGCACCGCAACGCCGATGCCGTGGCTGGTGCCTGCATAGCGGCCAAAGAAACCGGCGCTAGTGGCCAAGGCGACCGCACTGCGGCTGAAATTCGCGCTGCCGCCTTCCGAATTGGTGACACCGGCGACCGCGAGTGCTGCGCCCTCTGCCGAGCGTGCGCGTTCGATCAGCGTATCGGCCGAAGGCTCAGCAGCATCTTCGAGATCGAGCGCGGGAATATTCTTCGCGAGCCGGTCTTCGGGCGCGAGACCGGCGAATTTGTCTTCGGGTGCCAGCTTCGCCATCGCCACCGCGCGGCCGGGCAGGGCCTTGAGCGCATCGCGCGAGAAGTCGGTCGAGGAGATGAAGGCAACGCGCTGGCCCACGAACACGCGCAGGCCGAGGTCTGCCGACTCGGCCCGTTCGACGTCTTCGAGATTTCCGAGCCGGTAGGACACACTGGCGGAAACGCTCTCGACCAGAATGGCGTCTGCGGCATCGGCGCCGGCATTCTTGGCAGATTGAATCAGTCGGGAAAGGACGCTTTGCGGGTCTGGCTTTGTCATGGGCCACTGTGACCTGCCCCCTGCCTTTAAGGCAAGCGGCGCGGCCCTAGTGCGGACGGAGCCGAGAAGCAGGCGGCGGATCGGCGGTCGGCTGACCGCGAATAGCCGCAGTCTGGTCGATCGGATTTGTGCTCTCGACGGACACCACAACCGGCGAGCGCGTCAGATAGAGTTTCTGTTCCTTGTAGGCGATGTACACGTGCCATTCCCGGATCACGTTCATGCCCAGGATCATGTCGCCGAAGCCCGGCTTCTCGATCACCCTCGGAAGGCGTGTGCCGCCTTCGAGATTGGCGTGCGGGTCTTTGATCTTGTTGCGCATGAGATCGGGGATCAGCCGTACCGCCGGATCGGCGATCGCGATTCCGCCGAGCGCCAGAGATTTGAACCGGTGGGAATAGGTCTTGGATTGCGGCGACCGCATCAGGCGGCCAACTTCCTGCGTGTCTGCATCGCCGGGCGTGAGACCGAAGGTGCTCCTCGCCAGTTCCACGTCGAGAACCGACCTGGTCGCGCCGGTATCCAGAATGGCAGTGAGATTGTGCCCGTCGAGCTGAACGGGAATCTGAATGTGGTCGCTCGTATCGAGACTCATCGGCAGCACGGCGATCCCGCCGGGCCAATTCACGGCTTTGCCTTCGCAATGATTCTGCGAATAGAGGCTGAGCTTCATCGTGCTGAAGTCGATATCGACATCGTAGTCGTGGAGCAGGTTGGGTGCGAGCAGGCCCGCGACATCCGGCATGTCGGTCGCGAATCCGTTCGCATCGGGGATGACCATGAAGTCGGCCGCGTCTGCCCGCAGATTGCCGAGCAGGAGTGACGTGGTCGTCGTCATATTGGTCGTGTCGCCGCCGACACCGACGAGCTCATAGCGGATGTGATGTGTGGAGAGCCTGAGTTCCACGGCGGTCTGCTTCGTGAGTTCGCTCCAGAACCCGCCGGTATCCACGAGCAGCGTCTTGTTGGCGTTTTTGACCTTAACGGGGACGTAGATACGGCCATCGTCGCCGATCTTCATGTCGACGCTGGTGACGTGTTGTGCAGGAGGACATTCTTGCGCGCGCGCTCCACCAGCCGCGACCGCGACAAGAAACAGGGCACTCAAAGTCCGATAGCGGCTCATGGCCTCCCAGAGCCCAAATTATGAACGCATTCTAGGCGCTGTGTGAACAAATGCAATCTGAAGAGGACGGCCATGCGGCCCCGCGGCCCCTCAAAATTACCCGGATTTTCGCCAATTCACCTACTTTGCCTCGGCGGCGGTTACTCGAGAATCGACTTGGACATCAGCGATTCGCGCCCGCTGCGGGTTTGGCGGCCGGCGCTGTGGCGGGCGTGATATAGAGCTTCTTCTCCTTGTAGGCGATGTAGACGTGCAGGTTGTGAAGGATATCCATGCCCAAAATCATGTCGCCGAAACCGACTGCCCGGCTAGGGTCGGGAAGGCGCGTGCCGCCCTCCAGACTGTCCTTCGGATCCATCCGCTTGTTTCGCATCAGGTCCGGTATCAACTCGATCGAAGGATTGGCGACCGCGATCCCTTCCAGCGATAACGATCCAAACCTATGCGTATAGGTTGATGTCGGGCCTGAAGAAGTCATCATCTTTGCGCGCACCGGCGTGTCGTTATTTCCGGGGACCAGCGAGAACGCGCTTTTGGCGACCTCGAGATTGAACACCGTATTGCTCGCGCCGGTATCGAGCACCGCGGAGAATGTTTGTCCGTCAACCGCGACCGGCACAACGATATGGCCATCGGAATTGATCGCAAACGGAACGACGGCGACGGCGTCGGCCGGCCAATAGACAACCTTGCCCGCGCAATGATTCTGCGAAAGCAGATTGAACTTGTGTCCGCCGAAATCGAAATCGACGTCATAGCTGCTCAAGAGGTTGGGCGCGATGATACCGGCCGCGTCGGTCACATCGGACGCGAATTCATGGACCGACGCCATGACCATTAAGTCCATGTAGTCGGCATGCAGGTTGCCGATCACGAACGGCGCTCGCGCCACCACATTCGTCGTGTCGCCAGCCACCCCGATCAGCTGGAGCCCGACATGATGGGTGTCGAGCTTGAGTTCGGCGACGGCGGATTGCGTTATTTCCGAAAAGAAGCCGCCCGTATCCACGAGCATGGATTTGGGTGTGCCGGCGATCTTTGTCAGGACATAGACCCTGCCGTCATCCCCGATGTGCATGTCCACGCTGGTGACAAGCGTCAGCGGCGGACAGGTTGTGTCCGCCCGGCCTACGCCGGAAAGCGCTGCGAAAACCAAAATACTCCACGTTGCGAAACGTCGCATGATGTGTGCCCCAGGCCCCTCGATGCATCGGATAGTATAGGTTGCAATCGTACGGCGCTAACGCCAGATCGGCTTGCCTGTGCCCGGAAGGCCCAGCTGCGACCATTTTTCCGTGACGGTGCGGACGATGTCGTCGTCCATCCGGATGAGGCGGCCCCATTCGCGTTTGGTTTCGGGCGGCAGCTTGTTGGTGGCATCGAGACCGATCTTGGAACCAAGGCCGCTCTCCGGCGACGCGAAGTCGAGATAGTCGATGGGCGTGTTGTCGATCACGGTGATGTCGCGCGCCGGGTCCATTCGCGTCGAGATCGCCCACATCACGTCTTTCCAGTCGCGCGGGTTCACATCGTCGTCAACCACGATCACCCATTTGGTGTACATGAACTGGCGCAGATAGGACCAGGTCGCCATCATCACGCGCTTGGCGTGGCCGGGATAGGCCTTCTTCATCGCGATCACTGCGATGCGATAGGAGCAGCCTTCGGGCGGCAGCCAGAAATCGACAATCTCCGGAAACTGCTGGCGCAATAGGGGCACAAACACTTCGTTCAGCGCTTCGCCCAGGATCGAGGGCTCGTCGGGAGGCCGTCCGGTGTAGGTCGAGAGATAGATCGGCCTCGAGCGCATCGTGATTGCCGTGGCCGTGAAGAGGGGGAATTGCTCCACCGAGTTGTAGTAGCCCGTGTGATCGCCATAAGGGCCTTCGTCGCGATAGTCGGTGAGCGGGACCTCGCCCTCGATTACGATTTCCGCTTCGGCGGGCACTTTCAGCGGCTGGGTGACGCAATCGACGAGTTCGACGCGCTGCCCGCGCAGAAGTCCCGCGAACTGATATTCCGAAAGCGTGTCGGGGATCGGCGTGACGGCCGCAAGGATCGTTCCCGGATCGGCGCCGAGCACGACAGCGGCGGGCAGGGGTGCCGCTTTCTCCTTCGCCCAGCGCGCGTGATGCTGCGCGCCGCCGCGATGCCGGAGCCAGCGCATGATCGTCTGGTTCTGGTTCAGCACCTGCATGCGATAGATGCCGAGATTGAAATTGTCCTCGCGCTTATCCGAGGGACCCTTCGTCACGACCAGCGGCCAGGTGATGAGCGGCGCGGGCTCTCCCGGCCAGCAGGTCTGGATGGGAAGCGCATTCAGGTCGATGTCGCCGCCCTTGAGCACGACTTCCTGCGCGGGCGCGCGCGAGACCGTTTTCGGCTTCATCGCCATGACCGTTTTGGCGAGCGGCAGGAGATCGAATGCCTCGCCGAAGGAGCGCGGGGGCTCGGGCTGGCGCAGTTGCGCAAGCAGCTCGCCGACCTCGCGCAGCGACGCGGCCGTCGTGCGCTCCACGCCGCCCATCGTCACGCCCATTGCAACGCGCTTCACGGTGCCGAACAGATTGACGAGCACAGGAATATCGGACGGCGTGCCGTCGGCCTTGACGGGCTTCTCGAAAATCGCCGCCGGGCCGCCTTGCGCGATCAGCCGCGTCTGGATTTCGGTCATCTCGAGCACGGTCGAAACCGGCTCACGCACGCGCACGAGTTCGCCCTGGGCCTCCAGCCGCGCGATGAAGTCCCGGAGAGAACGATAGCTCATGGGCGGATTATAGCGTCATGCTGAGTTGCGAGCGAAGCGAGTCCCGAAGCATCAGCTTTCGTTCGCGATGCTCCACTTCGACGGGGCCGCGTGACGAATGCCATAGGCGAAGTAGATCACTACGCCGATAAGCGTCCAGATCACCAGCCGAATCCAGGTGTCGGTCGGAAGGCTGAGCGCCATGCCTGCGCAGAAGAGGATGCCGAGGGGAGCCGTCAGCCAGACAAACGGTGTCCGGAAGGGACGCTTCGCTTTCGGCGCCTGGACGCGCAGGATCATGGTTCCTAAGCACACCACGACAAACGCGAGCAAGGTGCCGATCGATACCAGCTGGCCCAACAGGTTCAGCGGAAACACGGCCGCCAATGCCGCCGCAAAGATGCCGGTGACGAGCGTGCCGCGATGTGGCGTGTGGTAGCGCTTGTGGACGCTGGCAAACATCTTCGGCAGGAAGCCGTCGCGCGACATCGAATAGAAGATGCGCGATTGGCCGTAGAGACCCACGAAGATCGTGGACGCGAGGCCGACCGACGCTCCGACATCGATCACCGGCACCAGCCAGTGGATATCCGAGATTTTGCCGACGGCGAACGACACCGGGTTCGGCACATCGATCATGGTTTTGTAGTTCGCGATGCCGAGAAGCACGACCGAAATGAGAATGTAGAGCACCGTACAAATGAACAGCGACGCCATGATCCCGATGGGAAGGTCGCGCTGCGGATTGCGGCATTCCTGCGCCGCCACCGATACGGAATCGAATCCGATATAGGCGAAGAAGATGATGGCGGAGCCCATCGCCACCCCGCTCCAGCCATAATGTCCGAACTGACCCGTGTTGGCGGGTACGAACGGGGTGAAGTTGTTCCAGTTGATGAAGCTGGCGCCGAACAGGATCACCAGCAGCACGACGACGAGCTTGACGCCCACCATCAGCGCGTTGGTGTTCGCGGATTCTTTCACGCCCACGACGAGCACCCAGGTCAGCACCAGGATCAAAAGCACCGCCGGCAAATTCGCGATCGAGCCGGTAAGACCAAACTGGTGGATGAACCAGGTGAGGCCGGTGCCTGTGTCCGCCCAGGGTGTGGGACAGGGGGGCGGGTCTCCAACCACGCACAAAGGTGCGTTGGCGAGTGAAGCGGGGAAGTTAATGTGCAGGATCTGCATCAACTCGGTGAAATATCCCGACCAGCCGACAGCAACGGCCGACGACGAGACCAGATATTCCAACACCAGATTCCATCCGATGAACCACGCCATGAAGCGGCCCATCGTGGCGTATGCATAGGTGTAGGCGCTGCCCGAAACCGGGATCATCGAGGCGAACTCGGCATAGCAGAGGCCTGCGAACAGACACCCCAATGCCGCGACGACGAAGGAAACTAACACCGCCGGCCCGGCATAGGCGCCGGCAACCTGTCCCGTATAGACAAAGATACCGGCGCCGATGATGGCGCCGATACCCAGCATGGTGAGGTGGACTGGGCCGAGCGTGCGCTTAAGCGCGTGCTCCTCAGCCACGACCGGATCGGGCTGTTCCGACAGCTCAGCGGTGCTCATCTCAGGCCGCGTCCTCGAGCTTCCAGCGCGGTGGCTTGGCGTGCTTTGCGCTGTAAAGCCCGTAGATGACGAGGCCGATCACCGTCCATACCGCCAGCCGCAGCCAGGTGTCGAACGGCAGGAAGACCATCATGAAGCCGCACATGAAGATGCCGAGCGGGCCAACGAGCCAGATCATCGGTGCGCGGAACGGGCGCTTCACGTTCGGACGCTGCACGCGCAGCATCATCACGCCGACGCAGACGATGACGAAAGCGAGAAGCGTACCGATGGAGACGAGTTCGCCCAGGATATCGAGCGGCAAAACGCCTGCACCCAGCGCACAGAACGCGCCCGTGATGAGCGAGCCGCGCCACGGTGTCTTGAAGCGCGGATGGATCTCGCTGAACAGCGGCGGGATCATTCCGTCCTTCGACATCGCGTAGAAGATGCGCGATTGACCGAGCAACAGCACCAGCACCACGGAGGCGAGGCCGACCACAGCGCCGACATTCACATAGGGCGTCAGCCAGCGCGTGTCGGCGATGGCATCCACCGCCTGGCTCACCGGATGGGCGACGTTCAGCGTCGGATAGGCGGCGATGCCCGTGACGACCCACGACATCAGCATGTAGAGGATCGTGCAGATGAACAGCGAACCCAGAATGCCGAGCGGAACGTCGCGTTGCGGATTTCGCGCTTCCTGTGCGGCCACGCTGACCGCGTCGAATCCGATATAGGCGAAGAAGATCACGCCGGTGGCGCGGAATACGCCGGTCCAGCCGAACTGTCCGAATGTTCCGGTGTTCGGCGGGATGAAGGGTTGGTGGTTGGCGGGAATGATGTGGCCGAAGCCGACGAAGATCACCACCAGCACGATGCAGAGTTTGATGGCGACCATCAGGTTGTTGAAGTTCGCGCTCATGTTCACGCCCACGATCAGAACGAAGGTGACGAGGGCGACCAGGGCAACGGCCGGAAGATTGAAATAGGCACCCGTGGCTACGAGGTTGTGGAAGCCTTCGAGCTTGAAGGGGGCGCCGTCGAACGCGGCGGGAATCGGCATGCCAAGCTGCTTGGCCATCAGATCGCTGAAATAGCCTGACCAGCCCACGGCCACCGTCGATCCCGCGGCGAGGTATTCGAGCACCAGATTCCAGCCGATGATCCAGGCCATGAGCCGGCCCATCGTCGCGTAGGTATAGGTGTAGGCGCTGCCGGCAACGGGGATCATGGCCGCGTATTCGGCGTAGCAGAGACCGGCAAACAGACAGCCGGTGCCGGCGATGGCAAAGGAAACCACGACGCCCGAGCCGGCATAGCTGGCGGCGGCATGGCCGGTCAGGACGAAGATACCGGCCCCGATGATGGCGCCGATGCCGAGCGCGATCAGATGGACCGGACCCAGTGCGCGCTTGAGATCGTGCTGTTCGGCAACGGGATCTTCCGGAATTCCGGCCATGACAAATGCCCCCTTCGAGATGTTCTTAGGCCCGCGAAGCGGACCATCTTGGGGTCACTTTGGCATGCGTCGGCAAAACCGCCAAACGCGGAAAGGCCGCTAGGCCTTTGTCCACACGGCGATTTCGTTGCCGTTCGGGTCGCGGAAGTGAAAGCGCCTGCCGCCCTCGAAGGCTTCGCGCGAGATGATCTCGGCACCGGCGGCTTTGACCTTCGCCTCCATCCCGTCGAGGTCGGCGGCATAGAGGACGATCAACGGTCCACCGGTGGCTACGACCTTGCGCTCGGCATTGAAACCGCCCTGGCGTCCGGCGCTGTCGAAGGCCGTGTAATCCGGCCCGTAATCGGTGAAGCTCCAGCCGAACACCGCTCCATAGAATTTCTTGGTGGCTGGAATGTCTGTCCCCGGCAGCTCGATGTAATCGAGATATCCATCAGCAGGCATAGTATGTTCCCTCTTTGTTCCAATAAGCCAGCGATGTGGGCCGCTGTCAAGAGAAGGCCCGCGGCTCTGCTCCGGCCCTGAGCACGAGTCGTTCGTCCGTCCACGGAGGATTTTCTTGACATTAACGAATTACTGGCGCTATTAATACTTTATTAACCGTGTCGCTCGGTCAGGTCGCGGGGACGACCGGCGAGCGACGATGGGTAGGGGTGGGGTGTTCCAGGGAAGCAGAGTCACATTCGAAAAGGGTGTTGCTATGCGTTCCCATGAGTTGCCGGTTTACGGCGAAACCGAACCTGCGTCCGATCTGCCGACGCAGCCTGCTGCTGAAGCATTGGCCTGGCGTTACGTCGACCTTACGCAACAGCATCACGATCTCGATTATCTGATCTGCGCCCTCAGCGAGCAGGCCACCTGCGACGAACTACTCGTCGCAAGGCTCAAGAAGCGGAAGCTGCATCTCAAAGACGAGATCGCACGTGTCGAAGGCGGCCTTCGGGCTGCAGAAGGTGCGACCGTCAGCGCATAGTCGCGGGCCAGCATTACCTATTTAGTTGTGTCGGGGGGCAAAGACATGCGCGCGATCATTTCGCATCGCACCGGTTGGTTCGCGTTTCCGCTGGTGGCAGCCTTTGGTTTCGGCGCTGCCGCCTGGGTCGCGCTGACCATCATGGTGATCCGCGGCGGCGTGTTTCCGTAAGGGGCTACGGCACGAGTTCGAACACCGTGCCGTTGCCGGTCGCGCCGCCCTGGAGCGCGGTGCCAAAGATGTTGGCCGAAGCATCCAGGGTCAGATTGCCTTCGGGTAGCGCACCATCGGCGCAGCCGTCCCGCTTGCAGAATGCATAGAGTGGCTTCGCGGCGTTCAAGTTGAATACCGTCCCGGATCCCGTCGCGGCACCGTGGCCGCCGCCATAGAGCGTTGCGCCGTAGAGATTGCCGGCGCCGTCCATCATCAGGCTGGCCAGTGGATAGCCGCCGTCGCTGCAGTTTTTTCTCGCACAGAAATCGTGAAGCACGGTCAGTTGGGACGTCTCGCCATCCGGCACAAGCTTGAACGCTGTGCCGCAACCGCTGACGCCGATGTCGTCGCAGTTCCGGCCCTTGGTGCCGCCCCCAAAAGCCGTGCCGAAGAGACTTCCCGTCGCGTCCATGATCAGGTCCGCCGCGGGGAACGCGCCATCGAGACAGTTCGGCTGCGCACAGAAGCTGTGCAGCACGGTCTCCGTCCGCGCAGCACTCAGTTCGAACACGGTTCCCTGATCGCTTTGCCCGCCAAGATAGGTCGTTCCGAAAATGTTGCCCTGCGTGTCGACCAACACGCCCGCCGTCGGGTCGGCACCGTCCGCGCAATTCGCAAGCGTACAGAAATCATAGAGCACAAGTTCACTCCACGATTGGCCGTTCGGGGTTATCGAGAACACCACGCCTTGCTTATGCGCGCCTGCCTGAGAGGTTGTGCCATACAAAGGCGACGTGCCGTCGTAAGGCGCCCCCGATCCCTTGCCGGCATAGGCGAGATCGGATTGCGGCAGGCGACCGTCCGAGCAATCGCTTGCCGAGCAAAACGAATAGAGAGTCTCAATCGTCCATTGCGTGCGTTTCGCGTTCGGCACCAGCCGATAGACGACACCGCCATCATTCGCGCCGCCTGCCATGGTCGTTCCATAGAGATTTCCGGCGTTGTCGATGATCAGACTCGAAAGCGGATCGCTGCCATCGGTGCACCCGCAGAAGCTGTAGAGCACCTTGTACTTCCACTTTGTCTTCCGGGCGTTGGGGACAAGCTCGTAGATCGCGCCGACACCATTCGCGCCACCGAATAAAGCCGTTCCATAAAGGTTGCCCGATGAATCCTGCAAAAGCCCTGAGGCCGGCTCGCGTCCATCCGCACATCCTCCCTGAATGCAGAAAGAATAGAGCGTTCGCAGTTTGTAGGCGTGTGCGGCTCCCGTCATCGCGACCGCGAGCATCAGGGCCATCAGAAATATGGAAGCGGTGCTGTTGCGCATTTCGCCGGAGCGTAGCGCGGAACTAGAGAAGCCGGTAGACGCTGGTCTCACGGATTTCGCGGTCTTCGAGGTCGCGTGTGGTTTGAACGCGATGGGTTTCGAGCTTCTCGACGCCGGATTTGGGAAAATAGCTCCGCCCCGGATCGCCGAGTAGAACGGTCGCACCGCGTGCCGTCAGCTTTTGCAGCCAGGCCAGAAGCCGCTCAGCCAGCGGGCGCTCGTAACACATGTCGCCGACTAGGACGGTCTGCCAGCCGTCGTCGCTGTCGATGATGTCTTCGTTCGTGACTTCGACATAGATGCCATTTGCTTCCGCATTCAAGACGATGGCAGCGTCCGCAAAGCGATCGATGTCAGACGCGAGGACACTAGCCGCATCCGATTTCGCGGCAGCAACGGCAAGCAACCCGGAACCCGCTCCAAAATCGAGGACGCGCTTTTTCCCGACAGTCTCGGGATGATCGAGCACATAGCGGGCGAGCGCCTGACCGCCGGCCCAGGCAAAGGCCCAGTAGGGCGGAGGCACGCCTTCGACCTCCAGCTCTTCCTCGGTCTTGCGCCACAGCGGCACGACTTCGGTCGCAAGGTGCAGCCGGATCTCGGGCACCAGCGGCGGCGCGATCAGGGCAGTGTTGGCGAGGATGAAAGCGCGCGGATCGTTCACGCGGGCTGTGGTTCCGGCTTCGACATCGCGAGCGACAGGATCTCGCGGTAGTTCTTGCGGATCTCCATGCGTGGCCCAAAGCCTTTCGCGAGCAGCATGGCGTGCAGTTTCGTCAGATTGTAGCAGGGCACGTAGAACAGCAGGTGATGGTCGACATGATAGTTGACCCAGTAGGGCGCCACGAAGGCCCGCATCACCGGTCCGGCATAGGTCGTGCGCGCGTTACGGAAAACATCGTTGTTGTCGGGCACGACGGCGTGCTCGGCGATGTTGCGGATTCGGGTGATGACCATCTGCCAGGTGAGGTTCGGCAGTAGCCAGAACATCAGCCAGTAATGCGGCTTGCCGAACGCGGTCAGGATCGCGAGCAAAACGAAATTCGCTGTCAGCACGCCGCCGAGCTTTTCCCAGAACGCTTTGACATGCTGGACGAAGCTGAGGTTGTTCCCGCCCCAGGCGCGGCGGAACTGCTCGCGGCGCTGCTTGAACCCGGTCTGTCCGGTGATATCGCGGATGAATTTGCGCCGGTAGCTCGATTTCGTGATCGGGAACGGCGCCGACAGGCTGAGATCGGGATCGTCGGGCTGCTGCGTCGAACGGTGATGCTTCAGATGATAATGGCGATAGGAGATCGTGTCGGCGCCGACGGGATAGGCGCAGAGCCACTGGCTCACCCATTCGTTCAGCCAGCGCGTGCGCATCAGCACGCCATGCGCCGCATCGTGCATCAGGATCGCGAGCCCGAGCTGACGGCTGCCGATCACCAGCACCGCCGCAACGAACGTCAGCGGGTTGGGCCAGAGCGCATAGGCCGCCATGGTCGCGCCGATCACGGCCCATGCGTGCGCGACGCAGAACAGCCCTCTGATATCCGAACGCGCGCGCACCATAGCCATTTCTTGCGGCGTGAAGCAGGTCGTCGGATCGAAGCGTTCGACGTTCGTGATGCGATATTAGCTCGTGTTTTCCGGCGCGAACAGCAATATTGAAGTCGCCGCTGGGGAAGCATCATCGTGCAGGAATTCGAGAACGTCGCCTATTTCGATCTCCAGAAGACCGGTTCCACCACGATCAAATCGGTGCTGCGGAACATCCTCGACGAGAAGCTCCTTTATCGCAACGGCCATGACGGACCGCGGGAGGATTACGATCGCTCCAAACCGTCCTTCATTTCAACCCGCGAGCCGCTGTCGCTCTACATCTCGCTGTTCAATTTCGCGACTTTGGAGCGCAGTGGCGGTCTCTACGCCAGGATGGTTCGAAGCGGACAGGAAGGCTTCTACGAGCCGAGCGTAAAGGCGTTCGAACGCTGGATGGCGTTCGTGCTCGATCCGGCGAATGCGGGGTCGCTCAACAAGGAATATGCGCATAGTGCGCCATGTGAGGTCATCGGGTTGCTGTCCTTCAGGGTGCTTCTCGTCAGCATGCCGAACGCGCGCGAGACGATGAGAAGCAATGAGTTCAATGACCGGGATGCGGTCAAAGAGCTGTTTGGGCAGCATGCTTGGCGCGATCATGTCCGGATCGAGAACCTCGGCGGCGACTTTTTCGCGTTCCTGAAGCGCAACGAGGGCTGGGTCAAACTGAAGGAGCCGCTCCCGGATGAGGCGGACTTCATCGCGCGCCTTCCGCGGCGCAACGCCAGCGGCAAGATCGCCGGTCTCACACGCGAGAGCATCTCACCGGCGCTCATGCAGCGCGTGCGCGAGCGGGAATGGCTCCTCTACGAAGCGTTTGGCTACGATAACGATCCGATCGGCGCGCCGTTTAACTGATAAGACCGGCCGCCAGGAACGCGACGGCGATCAATGCGCCGGCGTCGCGGTTGGAGCGGAAGAGTTTCAAGCATCCCTCCGGATCGGCGATGTTGAGCGCGCGCACCTGCCACAGAAAGTGCCCACCAGCGGCCAGCATCACAAAGGCGAACGGCCAACCGGCGTGGTCGGTGAACCCGCTCGCCAGAACGAGTGTGAACGCCACCGCGTAAAAGCCCAGGATCCATTGCTTCGATCGATCGCCGAGGAGGAGGGCGGTGGATTTGACGCCGATCAGCGCGTCATCCTCCTTGTCCTGATGGGCGTAGATCGTGTCGTAGCCGAGCGTCCAGAAGAACAGTCCTGCATAAAGCATGACGTCGGCGAGATCGATGCGGCCGGTCTGGGCGGCGAAGCCGAGCAGGGCGCCCCAATTGAAGGTGAGGCCGAGCCATGCCTGAGGCCACCAGGTGACGCGCTTCATGAAGGGATAGCCCGCGACCAAGAGCAGCGAGGCTGCGCCCAGGATGATCGAGAACAGATTGAGCTGAAGCAGGATCAGCAATCCGACCAGACACTGTCCCGCGAGAAACAGCCACGCCTGATGAACGGTGACGGCGCCGGAAGGGATCGGGCGGCCGCGCGTGCGCGCGACTTTGGCATCGATATCGCGATCGACGATGTCGTTATAGGTGCACCCCGCGCCGCGCATCACGATGCTGCCGATACCGAACAGCACGATCAGCCACCAGTCGCGCAGGCTTGTGAACGGACGGTCGGCGGCCGTGGCGCCCAGCATCAGCCCGAAGACGCACGGCCAGTAGAGCAGCCAGGTGCCGATCGGACGGTCCAGCCGCATCAGCCGGAGATAAGGCTGGACGCGCGGCGGGACGCGGTCGACCCAGTCGCCAAGCACGGCGTCTGCGGGTTTCAGGGCTTGCGGTTCGGCGGTCATTGCGGATCAAGTGTGTCATGAGCGCGGAGCTAACGGAACCCGGCGGCAAGGTGCGTCTCTTTGTCGAGGCGGATCTCGGTTCGGGTCTACGCGTAGCACCCGCGGAGGGCCAAGCGCATTACCTGCTTCACGTGATGCGCGCAAAGGCCGGCGATCATGTGCGTCTGTTCAATGGCCGCGACGGTGAATGGCGCGCGCGCCTCGCCGAGGTCGGCAAGCGAAACTGTATTCTGGAATGTGAGACGCGGACCGTGCCGCAACGTCCGGTTCCAGATCTCTGGCTCGCCTTCGCACCGGTCAAGAAAACGCCGGCGGATTATCTGACGCAAAAGGCGACGGAGTTGGGCGTGTCCCGGCTCCAGCCGGTCAAAACCCGCCGCACGATCGTGACCCGCGTCAATCCGGAACGTATGCGCGCAAACGCCGTCGAGGCCGCAGAGCAGTCCGACCGCTTGAGCGTGCCGGATATCGGCGAACTGACAGAGCTGGAAAAACTGCTGGCCGGATGGCCACCAAACCGCCGGTTGCTCTTTTGCGATGAAGCTGGCGACGCGCGCCCCATTGCTGAAGCGCTGACGGGTGCTGGCGGCGAAGCTTGGGCGGTTCTGACCGGCCCTGAGGGCGGCTTCGATCCCCAGGAGCGCGCATCGATCCGTGCGTTGCCTTTTGTTGTCCCGGTTTCGCTCGGCCCGCGCATATTGCGCGCCGACACGGCTGCTTTAGCCGCGCTTACGGTCTGGCAGGCGCTACGCGGCGACTGGCGCGATTAGCGCTGCGGAGCGGGGGGGCTCGGGGGCGTGGCTTGGGCTGCGTGCGGCAGTTCGAAGTGGATTTTCACGGTCGTCCACGATGAAACCGTGTCGCCACCCTCCACGGCCGGAACGAATTTCCAGCCTGCGACGGCTTCCGCGGCTGCATTGTCGAGATCCGGGAATCCGCTGGACTGGTTCACGCGGAACTTGCGTGGGTGTCCGCCTGAAGTCACGTACACGTCGAGCAGGACATCGCCTTGTTCGCCCGCGACTTGCGCCGAGTCCGGGTAAGCCGGCGCAGGCGTCGGATAGGAGCGATCAACCCGGGCCGGAGAATCGGCAAGGCACGTGCTCGCGCTGCCTAGGACGAGCACGAGAGCAAGTGTGACGCCGCCTGCGATGTGCGCTGCGCGAATTGCAAAGGATGACATGGGATTTCCCTCGAACCGACGCGATCACGATAACAGCGTAGAGTTTCCGGTGCTATGTGACGGAAGGGTTCTCAATCGATTGTGAAAGGGCCGGGTCTGAAATGCCAAGGGTCCTCAAGAACCTGTCTTGCCGGAAACGTGTCTGGCTATTACATACCAATCGCTGAACGGGCGGTTCAGAATTTACATATTGCCGGCCGGGCAATACCCGCTTTGATGGCGGGAGGAGAGGCGTCCG
>Ga0105239_10001595_pt1 | contig 29974 bp, 27 predicted proteins | sample KBSC44metaG_FD_92761 | JGI IMG/M metagenome (GOLD analysis project Ga0105239, IMG submission 92761) | Corn rhizosphere microbial communities from Kellogg Biological Station, Michigan, USA - KBS C4-4 metaG | ecosystem: Host-associated > Plants > Roots > Rhizosphere > Soil | place: Michigan, USA...
CCTGCTCGACCTGGCAGCTCCGCTGGAGAAGGCGGAGCCCTACATCGGCCTGACGCCGCGTGAAGCGGAAGTGATGGAGTCGATGCGCCAGGGACTGACGAACAAGGAGATCAGCGCCCGGCTCGGCATCAGCGTCAACACCGTGAAGAAGCATCTCGCCAGCGCCTTCGACAAGCGCCACATCAAGAGTCGCCGGCAAACGCTGGGATAGCGTGCCGGCTCCGCTTCAATGCCCGGCGGGGTGCAAGGTCGCCTGGCCCAGGTTCCACAGCGGCGTGAACACACCCAGCAGCAGGATGCCGACCATCACGCCCATGATGGCCAGCAACAGGGGCTCGATGGTCTCGGCCAGCTTGCTGACCTCGTAGGTCACGTCCTCGGTGTGGATCTGGGCGATCTGCTCCATCATCTCGGCCACCTCGCCCGTGGCCTCGCCCACGCTGATCATCTGGAGTTCCATCGACGAGAAGATCCCGGTGGTCGTCGCGACACGGGTGAAGCTCTCGCCGCGCTCCACGCCGCGGCGCATCTGCAGGATGCGATGCGCGTAGAAGGCATTGCCGACCACCCGCGCGGCCAGTTCGAGCGAAGGCACGAGCGACACGCCGCTGCGGCTGGCCATCGCGAAGTTGCGGCAGAACCGGGCAACGCTCGCCTTGGTCAATATGCTGCCGACGATGGGCAGCCGGGTCTTGGTGCGATCCCAGAGATAGCGCCCGCGCTCGGTCGCCGCCCACTTGCGGAAGAGGAAGACCGCGCTGCCGATCATCGCCGCCACCAGCCACCAGTAGCGGCGGCTGAACTCCGAGATCGAGATCAGGACCTGCGTGATCACGGGGAGCTCGGCGTGCAGGTTCTTGTAGGTGGCGGCGAACACCGGGATCACGAAGAGCATCAGCGCCGACATGCCGATCGCCAGCGCCGACATCACGAAGCTGGGATAGCGCACCGCCGACTTCACCTTCTTGTTCAAGTCGCGATCGAATTCGATCTGCTTGAACAGGGCGCGGAAGGACTCGTCCAGGCGACCCGAGCCCTCGCCCACCCGGATCATGTTGACGTAGAACTCGTCGAAGATCTTCGGATGCCTCGCGAACGCGGTGCTCAGATCCGAGCCGCGATCCAGGTCGGCACGCACGGCCAGCAAGGCCTTGGCGAGCGCCTTGTTCGCGGTCGAGCGCTGAATGCCCTCGATCGCCAGCAGCAGCGGCATGCCGGCGCGCACCATGTTGGCCATCTGGCGCGTCAGCAGCTGCAATTCGAGGATCGGTACCTTGTTTTCGCCGGTCAGGTTGGTGAACCATTCGGGCTGCTCCGCGGGCTTGGGCAGCTCCCTGATCTTCGTCGGAGCGATGTCGCTCTCCATCAACCACTTGGCGACCGCCTGCGGGTTGGCGGATTCGATGCGGCCATTCATTCGCTCGCCGAGCTTGTTGCGACCTTCGTAGAGATAGGTTTGCATCTTCGATTGTCCTGGGTCGGGTGTGCCTACTCGGCGATGGTCATGGCCTCGGACGCCGTGGTCCGGCCGTCCAGCACCATCATCACGGCCGCGTGAGCCAGGGTGCGTCGCCCGATCTGCTCACGCGCCAGCTTGTCGATCAGTTGCGGATCGCTGCCCTGCAGCGCATCCGTCAAGGTCTGGGTCATTTCGAGCAGCTCGTACACGCCGCGCCGTCCGCTGAACCCGACGCCGTTGCAGCGCGAGCAGCCCCGCCCCTTGCGGAATTTGGCAAGCGACAGCTCCTCGACGCTCGCGTGGTGGGCCAGCCAGGCCCGTTCGTCGAGCGGCGGGTCGTAGGGCTCGGCGCAATACAGGCAGGACACCCGCAGCAGGCGCTGAGCCACCACCGCGCGCAGCGTGGAGGCGATCATGTAGCCCGGGACGCCCATGTCCAGCAGGCGCACCGGCGTGCTGGGGGCGTCATTGGTGTGCAGCGTCGACAGCACCGTGTGCCCGGTCATCGCCGCGCGCACCGCGATGTCGGCGGTCTCGTTGTCGCGGATCTCCCCGACCAGCAGCACATCCGGGTCCTGACGCAGCAGCGATCGCAGCACGCGCGCGAACGTGAGCTCGATCTTGTCGTTGATCTGCACCTGGTTGATGCCGGCGAGGCGGTACTCCACCGGATCCTCGGCGGTGAGGATCTTCACGCTGGGCTGGTTCAGGGTTTCGAGCGCGGCATAGAGGGTGGTGGTCTTGCCGCTGCCGGTCGGGCCGGTGACCAGCACGATCCCGTGCGGCGCGTGGATCGCACGCTCGAAGCCGTCGCACGCCCAGGCCGGCATCAGGTCGCGGATCCCCAGCCGCTTGCCGCCTTGGCGCAGCAGGCGCAGCACGATCGACTCGCCGAACTGCGTGGGCATCGTCGACATGCGGATGTCGAAGCGCGAGTCGCCCGACTTCACGGTGATGCGGCCGTCCTGCGGCAGGCGCCGCTCGGCAATATCCAGTTGCGCCATCAGCTTCAGGCGCACGATCAGCGCCGAGATGATGCGCGGGTCCGCTTCCACCTGCACGTGCAGGACACCGTCGATGCGAAAGCGCACCACGAGCGCATGCTCCTGGGGTTCGAAGTGGATGTCGGATGCGTTGACCCGGGCCGCGTCGTCGAAGATGGTCTGCAGCAGCTTGACGATCGGCGCGTCGGCATCGCTGATGGCCTGGCTCATCGAGGTCAGGTCGATCACATGCTCCTGCTCGCCGATCTCGCGCTCGACTTCGCGGGCGAAGGCGCCGATCTGCTCGGTCTTGCGGTAGACGCGGTCGATGGTGGCCTGAAGCTGCTCGTGGGTGATCACCGCCATGTCGACATGGCGCTTCAGCAGCGTGGTCAGCTCGTACTGCGAGCGCAGGTCGGTCGGGTCGACCGCGCCCACGAGGTAGGAGTCACCCCGGTCTTCCAGCACCACGGCGCTGAAGCGGCGCGCCTGCAGCTCGCTGAGCTGGCGAACGGTGTCGGGCTGCACGTCGAAGCGGCGCAGGTCCACGTACGGCAGGTTCGACTGCCGCGCGATCGCCTGGGCGATCTGCTCCTCGCTCACCAGTTCCATGTCCAACAGCATCCTGCCGAGCAACTGGCCCGTGCGTCGCTGCTCTGCCAATGCATGGTTCAACTGCTCGGGTCGCAGCACGCCCTGTTCGATCAGCACGGTGCCCAGCGTCTGGGCTTTCTGAATGGCCAGCATCGGAACTTTCTCAGGTTGCAGTCGCAGGGCACGGTGCCCGGTTCAGGAAGTCAGTTGACGACCTCGGTCCATCTGTTGCCGGCCGTCGACGTACTGATCACGACCTGCGGCGTGATGTCAACGCCCTTCAGGCACAGGAAGCCCGAGCCCCAGTAGCCGGTGTTCGCGGATTTCGTGACGCTGTAGCTGGTGGTCGCCGTGGCGCCGTGCTGGAAGAAGGCACAGGTGCCGCCGCAGATCGTTGCGTTGGCCAGGCGGGCGCTCGGCGTCGTATCGACCTTGAATACCGTGGCCGTCGGCGCAGGGCTGGCAAGAACCTTGGTCTGTGCGGCGAAGGTGCCCGTGCCCAATCTGACCGAAACGAGGGTGCCGCTGGCGGGGATGCCGCTGGCCGGCACGCTGGCGCCAGTCACGTGGATGGTGTTGCCCGCCGCCGTGAGCGTGGTGCTGGCCACGTTCTGCGGGGTGCTGATGACGTAAGCACCCGTGACGTTGCCGGCGCCGACGATGCTCGAAACCGTGGTGCCGGCCGTCACCCCCGTGCCCGTGATCGCGTCACCGACGCTCAGATAACCGCTGCCGACGGCAGTCACATCCAGTTTGCTGCTGCTGGTCTTGTCGCTGCGCGTACCGCAGTTGGGGTTGACGCAGTTCGCGCTGAGCGTGTAGGTGCCCGCGCCGCCGGTGGTTCCCGATGTCTGAGCTTGGATGCTGGTCGTGCCTGAACTCAAGACCGCAGGGCAGTTACCGCTGCCGTTGCAGCTGACGAGATCGCCGACGTGCAGTACGCCGGCAGGGCTCGTGACCGTCATCGTGGCGGTACCGTTGGTCAAAGTCGCGGTAAAGATCGCCCCGATCGAGCCGGTCACCACTCCGCCGGACGATGCGGTGGCATTGGACAGGTAATCCGGGTTGCGCGCGTACCAGACCTCGGAATACACATTGGTCGGAGCACCCGTGATGCCTGCATTGGGGAATTTCGTGACCTGCGTCAACGCGAGGTTCTGACCACCGGTGTCGAAGTTCACCGCGGTCAACCCGTCGGCCAGGCTGGTGGAACTCCCCGCGAAACCAAACACCAGGGTGTCGCCGCCGTAGCACCAGCTGGTACAGGCCTGGTGCGTACCGGGTGCTGGTGTTGTGGTGCATGTGTCCGTGGCGGGATCTGTCCAGGTGCCGTCATTGGTAAAGAAGCCGCTCGTGGAATTGGCCTTGGCGATGGTGCCGCCCGTGCCGCCGGATTGATCGTCGTTCCAATACGCAGCGCCCCCCGGCACCGGGTTGCCCGAGCTGTAGCGGCCGGTCAGGCTGGGGCCCGAGCCGGACCCCGGGAACAGCGCCCCGACTTCGGCAACGTTGTAGTTGCCCGACAAGGTCTGGTAGATGTCGTAACTGGCGCCACTGGGAATCGGCACTGCGTTGCCCATGCTGCCGACACTGTTGATGCCGTTCTGCGAATTGATGTTCCATTCCAGCTTGCAGGCGGCGTTGGTGCAATTGGCGCCGGTGTTGTTGCCCTGCCGGCGTGTCGCAAGACTGAACAGGGCGATCGCCGGCGTGGCATAGGTGTTTCTGAGATTCAGCTTCCAAGTCGCCGGCGGCGCCGAAGCATTGGTGCAGTTGCCCACGCTTGCATCGCAGGATGCCCCATTGAGCGATGTCAGACCGATGTCGTAGGTGAGCGTCCGTGTCGCCACTCCGACGGTCCCGACAGCCGTCAGCGAGCAATTGGTGCAGGCAGGATTGCCGCTGCCGCCGCAGGTCGCAGGGGTGGATACCCCGACGAGGGTGACATTGCCCCGTCCCAGTGCATAGCTCGAAGCTACGCCGGTGCACACCGCATTGGTCTGAGAGCCGGCCAGCGCCAGCGCGGCGCGGCCTTTGTCCAGCCCGCTCTCGGCCAGGAAGAAGGCCGCCGTGCTGTCGCCCTGGCGTTGGCCGTCGACGACATTGCCGCTGCTGACGTTGAGCATCTGCGACAGCGCGAACACCACGGTACCGATCAGGAACAGCATCACCACCGCGGTGACCATGCCGCGCTGGCCAGCCGGGCGTTGGCTGCGGGACGGCCTGGAGAGGGCGCGGTGCATCACGGTGCTTTGTCGGCTAGTCATTTCGCAAGGCCACGACGGTGCGGGTGGTGGTGGCCTGCACGCTGTTCGGCTGCAGGGTCAGGCTGAGTTCGACGAAACGCAATGTGCTCGCGCTGGCCGTCACCGCGTAAGCCGCGTCGAGGTACCGGATGCCGAAGCTGGTGGCATAGCCGGTCAAAGGGCTGGAAGCGGCCGAGGCCGCCGGGCTGGCCGTGTAGCCCAGGTACAGCGTCGAGCCCCGCTGGATCGTGACGGCAATATCGTTGGTCGCCGCCGTCGGGTTGGCACCGCCGCAGCCGGCCGCGAGTGCGCCGCTGGTCTTGTTGAAGACCATCTGCGTGGCGCCCATCGTGCTGACGCAGTAGGCACCGCTGGCGGAGTCGTACTTGACCTCGCGGATCTCGCGCGCCAGCCGCTCCAGCGTTGCACGGCCGTCGGCGATCGCCGCGCTGTCGGCGTTGACGGTACTCACCAGGCCGAGGCCGTTGACCCAGAAGAAGGTCGCCGTCGCCGCGAGGGAGCCGAGCAGCCCGGCCGAGATGATCACCTCGACCAGCGTGTACCCCCGCTGCTGCCGGCGGGCGCGCAGCCGCGCCGGACCGTCCCCGCATGGGAGAGGTTCTGTCGAAGCGCGCGCGCCGGGCATGTGCATGAGTCAGGGCTGGCTCAATACGAGCTGAGTCGCAGCGTGATGGGTGTCAACGAGGCCGCCGGGGCGGTGGTCTTGGAAATGATGATGGTGGCCGTGCAGGTCGCGGTGCTGCATGTCGTGACGGAATTGCCGGCGGCGTCGGCGAGCGTGACGGTCGGGTTGCTGGCGAAGCCGCCGATGCCTCCCATGCCGTTGCAGACGTTGCTGGTGACGTTGGAGTATCCGCCGGTCTGGCGCCGCACCGTCAGCAGCCGCTCGGCGCAGCCGCGCATCAGTTCGAAGCCGACGAACTCATCGCGACCGCCGGTCTGTGTCTTGAAGACCTGCGGCTGTATCGCCAGGATGCCCAGCGATACCAGCGTCAGCAGGCCGATGACGATGATTGTCTCGAACAACGAGAAGCCGCGGTGGCGTCGCCGCCGCGTGCTGCCGATGCGCGGCTGGATCGGCGAGAGCTGCATGGTCAGGGACTGACCGAGACCCGGCCGGTGAGTTTCGCCACGGTCACGGTGTAGGTGGTGGTGCCGTAGCTCAGTGTGAAGGAGGTGTCCCCCGCCAGCGGCGTACCGGTGCTGTTCACGGGCTGGCCTAGGCTGTTGAAGTAGACACTGCTGGCACCACCCACCACCGCACCCTGGCTGACGGTGAGGCTCGTGTCGGTATTGCACGGCGTGCTCGCGGGGCAGGCGACGGCGATGCGCCCGTTGACTCCGGTCGCGGTCACGCTCACTCGCGTCCGCTCGCCACGCACGACCGCCAGACTTTGCGCCCGGCGGATCACATCGGCGAGCGACTGTGCTTGCGCGGGCAGCGTCAACGTGGCAGGCGTGAGCAGCTTCATCATTGCGAACTTGGCGAACAGGCCAAGCAACACGATGGTGAAAATGACTTCCACCAAAGTGAAGCCGGGAGTCGTTCGCCTGGATCCGCTGAATGTCCGCATGGTGTGCCAGATCCGACGCAGTTAGCCGCAGGGCCTGGCCACCCACTCAATGTGTCAAGCTCCGTAGGCGCTAAAGACCACGTTGATCGTGCCCTTGTGGACCTGACAGCCCGACACAGCCGCTCCGTTTGCGGTCAGCACGGTGGTGCCACTGTCGGTAATCGTGTAGCCCGTCGGAATGTCAGCCAGTTGGGTCTTATAGGTCTCGATATCCGCGCAACTGGCGAGCGGCATGACGCAACTGGCAGGCGTGTTCAGCGCGGTGCATTGAACAAAGTTCGGCACCTTCGACCGGCCGTAGTTCACCGAAGTGCCCGAAGCCAGCGCGGCGGCGACACCCGCGGCGACGCCCTTTTCGGCATCGTTGGACAGGTCTAGGAACTTCGGAATCGCCACCGCGGCCAGCACGCCGATGATCACGATGGTGATGATCAGTTCGATCAGCGTAAAGCCCTTGTGACCCAGTCTTCCAGTCTTCCTGTGCATGTTCATGTTCATAAATCCTCGATGTGAAAGTATTTGACTCAGGTCGGACGATATGGGGTTTACCCGTCCGACCCTGCATCCCGAAACTAACTACATGACGTGGCTAGCGGGTAATGAAGACTATCAGCGCGACTCGTTTGACGTATCGTTTGTTTGTACGGGGCGACCGGGATCTTTGTCACCCCTCGACCAGGATCTTTGTCACTCTTCTACGGCGTCCCCCGTCAAATTCGACTTCTGCGATTGCATTCCACCGGCGAGCGAGCTTGAATTGCGGTTGATTGCGCTCGGGGTGTCATAGTCCTGCATCGCCTATTCGCGGGGCGCGGCCATTTTGTATGAACTCTTCGACATAGTCTTCCATTAAGGTCGATTTCCACCGTCAGTACAGCCTCGTTCGATTAGAGTGCCTTCCAAATGAAATTCGGGTTTACTTCTATCAATAGCAAAGGCTGGACGGCCATAGACTGCAGCGATGGCTCATCGCTGTGCGCCGTGAGCCTGAAGACCGCCGTGCGCGCCGACGAGCGGCCGCAGGTGCTGGCCGTTGCCGAAGTGGCTGGTCCGGGCGTCGATCCCGACGCGGCTGCCTTGCGCGACTTGATGGCTCAGGTGGATCGCAGTCTGCCGGTCCTGATGACGCTGGCGCGCACCCAGTACCGGCTGCGCGTGATGCCCGAGCCGGCGGTGCCGCAGCGCGAGATGCTGGCGAGCCTGCGTTGGTCGCTCGCCACTGAAAGCGACGGCCCTCTGGAGGACTTCAACCTGGCCTGGATGCGCATTCCCACCGAGGAGCAGATGCCGGCCCGGCCCAGACAGCTGTACGTCGTGATGGCTCCGACGGCCTGGCTGACCGCGCGCCTGGCGGCCTGGCGCCAGACCGGCATGAAACCCCGGGTCGTGGACATCCGCGAGACCGCACTGCGCAACATTGCCGGGGTGCTCGAGCGGCCCGGCGAAGGCCTCGCACTGGTCAGCGTGGATGCCGAAGGCGTCGGCATGACCTTCACGCACCAGGGCTCGCTGTACCTCGACCGCTACATCGAGCAACCCCTGGCCGAGCTCAGGGCTTCGGACCCGGCGGCTCGGGTCCAGCTGCACGAGCGCATCGCCCTTCAATTGCTGCGCTCGATCGATGTGATCGGGCGCAGCTACCCGTTCATGCCCATCACCAGGGTCGTCGTTGCGCCCGCGCCCGAGGCCCTGGGCTTGCTCGAATTCCTGAGCGCGCAGTTGCCGTTGACAGTCGAGCCGCTCGACCTGAGCCGGGTGTTCGACTTGAGCAAGGTGCCCGCGCTGGCGCAGTCACCGGCACTGCAGGCGCGCTGTCTGGTCCCGCTGGGTGCGGCCCTGCGCAGCGCGAAGGTGGCCGCATGACGACGCCGGTCACCCACATCAACCTGCTGCAGCGCACTGCCCCGGCGCACTCCGTGGGCTGGGCGCTGATGGCGCTGCTGGCGCTGACGGTGGTCGGCTCGGGGTACTACGGCAGCTCCGTGCGGGCGCAGGCGCAGGAGGCCATGCGCCTGCGCGACGACGTGGCGCAGCAGCTGAAGGATGTCCAGGCGCGCATTGGCGTTCAGAGTGGAGCGCAGGCGAAGAGCACGCAAGCTACCGCTCTGCGCCAGGAAGTCGACGCCTTGCAGGCCCAGTCGCAGGCGGCCCAGGCCTTGATCGACGCGGTGCGCACCGCAGAGGGCGGGCGATCGGATGATTTCGCGCGTGCATTGACGGCCATGGCCGGATTGAAAGAGCCTGGCCTGTGGTTGAACAGCCTGACCGTGAGTGCCGGAGGCAAGCGACTGGAGGTGCAGGGCGAGGCCAGCAATGGCGCCTCGGTATTGCGCTATGCGCGCCGGGCCAACGAGTCGCTTCAGCCGCTGACGCTGCGCCTGGACAGCCTTGACCTGCAGCCGGCCGCAGGCGGCGCGGCGTCGGGTGCGGGCACTGGCGCCGTGTCCTTTCGTTTGTACTGAACGCCAAAACATGCAAAGCAAGTTGCTTCAACTCTTCAGCCGGCTGGAGGCCCTGTCGCCGCGCGAACGGGCCATGGCCCTGATCGGCGTGCCGCTCGTGCTGCTGGTGGCCGGCGAAATGCTGGTGTTCGGCCCGGCGCGCAATCAGGCCGCCGAGGCCCGGAAGCAGGCCGATCTGCAGCAAACCGAGCTGAAGGCCCTCAGCGCCACGCTGGCTGCAATGCCGGCAGTCGCCCCCTTGCCGGGTGCGGATCAGTTGCTCAAACAGCGCAACGAGCTGCAGGGCCAGATCGACACGGCCCGCGCGATCAAGGCCAGCGTCCGTCAGAACGTCGACTGGGGCACGGTCGTGCGCGCGACCGTGGCCGGCACGCCCGGGCTGACGTTGACCCAACTCAGGACGATGCCGGCCGAACCGGTCCTTTCGCCTTCGATGGCCAAGCCGGCCGCTGCCCCGGCGTCGCGCCCCGGGGCCGCAGCACCCCTGCCGGCCGCGGGCGGCGAAGCGATCTACCTGCACCGCGCGGAACTCACCGTCAAGGGCAACGTCGGCAGCTTGCTGGGGTATCTGCAGACCTTGCAACGGGTGCCGGGCGATCTGCGTTGGGACCGTCTGCAACTCAGTCTGGCCGTCTATCCGCAGGCCAGTGTCCAGCTGAGCTTGCACACTCTGAGCGACCGCGCAGAGACACCATTCAACTGATCACGCGGGGCCTCGGCATGGAAGAAGTCGAATCGATAGTGGGCAGGACAGGGCAGTGCAGCGCCTGTCGTCCCGCGGCCGCCGGATGGCGGGCATGGCTCGTGGGGCTTTCGATCGCGGGCCTGGGCTCGGCCTGCCCGGCGGCCGACTCGATGGACGGGCTGGGCTCGGCCTTTCGGCCGCCGAGCGGGGCCGATGCACGAGTCGAGGGCAATGGCGAAAACCTGCCGGGCCTGCGTGTCGTGGTGTCGAGCGTCTCGCGCTCGGTCGCGTCGATCGACGGGCGGATCGTGCGCGTGGGCGACACGGTCAACGGCATGCGGGTGACGCAGATCAACCAGCAAGGGGTCGTGCTCACCGGAGAAGATGGCGCCAGCGAACGGCTGATGATCAATCCGTCGGTGGTCAAGCGCAAGCTCCCCGTCAAGGCAACACGCAATTCGAATGGAGCTCGTCAATGAAGTCTCGTGTCGTTCTCGCTCTAGCAGGGCTGTTGAGTGCCTGCAGCGCAACGTATCCGGTGAAGGATCTCTCGGCGCAGAACCGCATCGATGAGACGTTGAAGCAGGCCTCCGCACCCAAGGCTCCCGCGCCCGTCATCGTGCCGCCGGCGGTGAGCCAGTCTCTGCTGCCGCCGCTGCGGAGCGCCTTGCCGCGACGCGCCGCGCCGCAGACGGAGCCGCGCTTCGATCTGGTCGTCACCGACGCGCCGATCGGCCAGATCCTGAATGGCATCGTGGCCGATACGCGCTACAGCATCCTGCTGAGCCCGAAGGTGACCGCGCCGATGCCTCCCGTCACCGGCGGGCAACCCGATGCGGCAGCCCAGGCGGCGGCGAGTGCGGGCCGCCGCGACCTGATCACCGTGCATCTGAAGAATGTCACGGTGCTCGAGGCGCTCGAAGCGGTGCGCGAAACCTATGGCTACGAGTATTCGATCTCGGGAACGCGCATCCTGGTGGAGCCGCCCGAGGCGCAGACGCGCTTCTACCAAATCAACTACACGCTGGGCCAGCGCCGTGGCGTCAGCGACCTGCAAGTCGTGTCGGGTGCCGCGGCGGGCGGCGGTAGCAGCGGCAGTGGCGGTGGCAGCGGCTCGAGTTCTGGGTCGGGCAGCAGTGGCTCGTCCTCCGGCGGCAGTGGCGGCGGCGCGGCGAGCTACGCATCGAACCAGGCCAGCGCGCTGAGCACGGTGTCCAAGTCGGACTTGTGGGGCGAGCTGGAAGACTCGCTGCGCACGATCCTCGGCTGCCAGATTCCGAAGCTTCAGTCGAGCGGCGGGCGCGCGGGCCAGGGCGCGAGTGGCTCGAGTTCGGGCGGCAGCTCCAGCCGGGCCGACGTGTCGTTCGTGGGGGATTCGCAGCTCGGCGAGCGTTTGCGGGGCGTCGACGGCTGCGCCGACGGCCGGGCGGTGAACGTGAACCAGATGAGCGGGACGATCCTGGTCCGCGGCATGCCCAAGGAGCTGCGCACCATCGAACGGCTGCTGCGCACCATGCAGATCAACATCGAGCGCCAGGTGATCATCGAGGCCAAGGTGATCGATGTGCAACTCAACAAGGATTCGCAGCAGGGCATCAACTGGGCGGCCTTCCCCCAGGGCCTGATGCGGGCGTCGGTGGGGGGCGACCCCAGTCTGGTCGGTGCGCCGGGCACGGCCGGCGCCGGCACGGTCGCGGCCGGCGCCTCGCTGGCGAACCTGCTGGGCACCCAATTGATCGGGGGCACCGCCCGGACCGCATTTTCGGCCGGGCTGGGGGTCGCGCTGCAGGGCTCGCAATTCGCGGCTCTCGTCAGCTTCCTGGAAACTCAGGGTGACGTGCATGTGCTGTCCAGCCCGCGCATCGCCACGCTGAACAACCAGCAGGCAGTCATCAAGGTGGGCACCGAAGAGCCGTTCATCACGTCCATCTCGCCGGGCTCGACCAGCCTCTCCTCGGCGGCCGCCATCGCCGTGCCGCCCACCTTGAACTACCAGCCTTTCTTCTCCGGCATCTCGCTCGACGTGACGCCGCAGATCGACGATCGCGATCGGGTGACACTGCATGTGCATGCGATGGTGAACTCGATCATCGAGAAGGCCAAGGCGTCTTCCACGCAACCGGGGGCGGTGCCTGTGCCGCTGGCGGTCAACAGCGTCAACGAGACCGACAGCGTGGTGAAGACGGCCGACGGCATGACGGTGGTGATCGGCGGGCTGATGACGGAGAGCAGCAGCAACGATCGCTCCGCCATCCCAGGCCTGGGCAACGTGCCGGTGGCCGGCGCCTTGTTCCGCAAGGGCGATCAGGCCTCCAGCAAGCGGGAACTGGTGATCCTGATCAAGCCCACCGTGGTCAAGATGGATGCGGACTGGGCCGACGACATCGCCGCGGCGAGCCAGCGCATTCGGGACATGAACGCGCAAGGCCAGGGCCAGCAGACCAACTGAGCCGGCGCATGTACCTGAATCATTTCCAGTTGAAGGAGTTTCCGTTCGGCATCACCCCGGACACGAGCTTCTTCTTCTCGTCCGAGGCATCGCAGCAGGCGCTGAACACCTTGCTGGTGGCCACCCGCAGCGGTGAAGGTTTCATCAAGATCACCGGCGAGGTCGGCACCGGCAAGACGCTGCTCTGCCGGCGACTGCTGCAGAGCCTGGGAGACGACTTCCAGACGGCCTATATCCCGAATCCGAATCTGACCCCGCTGGGCTTGCTGCTGCAACTGGCCGAAGAGCTGGGGGCCGACACGGCTGCGCTCGGCCAGGCCGCGGAGACGCAGTACCAGCACTTGCTGCTCAAGGCGCTGAGCCAACGACTGCTCGCTCTGGCGCTGGAGAACAAGCGCGCCCTGTTGTGCCTGGACGAAGTGCAGGCGATGCCGATCGAGACCCTCGAGGCGCTGCGACTGCTCACCAACTTCGAGACCGAAAAGCGAAAGCTGGTGCAGGTCGTGATATTCGGTCAGCCCGAGTTGGACGAGAAGCTCGATCACCCGTCGATCCGGCAGTTGAAGCAGCGCATCACCTTCGATTTCCACCTCGGCCCTTTGACGGGGCCGGAGCTGGCACGGTATCTGGCCCACCGGATGGCGGTGGCGGGCTATGACGGTGCGCGTCTGTTTTCTGCGCCCGCCCTGTCGATGCTGAAGTGGCGCACCGGCGGCATCCCGCGCCTGATCAACATCGTGGCTCACAAGGCCTTGATGTGTTCCTACGGCCGCGGCAAGAAATCCGTGGGCTTGCGGGAGATGAAGGAAGCCATCGACGACACCGCCTCGCTGCGCTCCCGGGTGCCGCACTTGGCGTTGACCAGCCTGGCGATCCTCACCCTGGGCCTGCTTGTCCTGGAATTTGCGAGAACCGTATGAGCGTCATCAACAAAATGCTGCAGGACCTGGACAAGCGCATCGGGCGTCCCGGTGGCGAGTCCCTGCAAGGCGATGCGATCCGCTCGGTCAAGCCGCGGTCGCCTTGGCGTCTTCGACGAAACACCGTGTTCCCGTTGCTTGGCTTGGCGGTGGTGACGGTCGCTGGAGCATGGTGGCTCCAGCAGCGCGACCGCGGGGTCGAAGCCAGCCGGGTCATCGTGCCCGCGCCGCCGGTTCCCGTCGTCGCGAAGACCCCACCTCCGGCCGCTCCGGCAGTCCCGTCCGTTCCGGAGGTGGCAGTCGCCGGTTCGACGGAAAGCGCAACGGTGGCCGCGCCTCAGCAGGCTTCCGTCAGTGCCTCGGCCGCAGCCGGCCCGGCACCTGACGCGGCAGTGCCTCCCAAGCTCGTCGCATCGGCAGCGCCGCCGCCCATGGCCTCGGCCAGTGCAGCCAGCGCGCCCGACAAGGTCGAAACACCGCGGCCAAGCAGGTCCGCCGTCGCGAGCGCCAAAGCCGAGAGCGGCAAGACTTACAGTCCCGCGCAACTGTCTGCCAATCTATTCAGCGAGGCCGTCCTGCTCGACCAGCAAGGGCGTCAGCAAGAAGCCAAGGCGCCGCTGCAACGATTGCTCGCTGCCAACCCGCTCGACCTCAAGGCGCGGGAGATGCTGATCCAGCTGCAGTTGGACACCGGTCAAGTCGAGCAAGCCCGTTCGCTGCTGGCGGAAGGGCGGCTTCTCTTTCCCGAACAGACGAGCTTCACGTTGGCGCTCGCGCGACTCGAGGTGGAAGGCGGCGACGCCAACCGCGCGATTCATCTCCTCGAGACGGACCACTCCAGCGCGCGTGAGGAACCTCAATTCCAGGCATTCCTCGCTGCGCTCCTGTTGCGCGTCGAGCGATACGACGAGGCGGTTCAACATTACCTCGTCGCGCTGCGCTCGGACCCTGCGAACGCGAGCTGGCTGGTGGGCGTGGGTGTTGCGTTGGAGGGCCTGGGCAAGCGCGTCGATGCGGCCGAGGCTTACCGCCGGGCCGATGGTTCCGCGAACCTGACGCCGGAGATGGCCGCCTTTCTGACCGAGCGTCTGGCCCGGCTCGGACCTTGAGTAGAAACCTCCGGCTACCTGACTAGGTCGCCTTGCGCGCAAGACGGGCGCTCTGCTTTTCAACGTACTCGCGAAGCACACCGTCCATGCGCGATTGCCAACCTTCACCTGTGCTCTTGAAGTACGTGAGCACCTCTGGGCTGTAGCGAACCGACACCAGGAGTTTCTTGTTCTCGGACTTCGGACGCCCGCGAACCGACTTCAGCGGCACCATGGCCTTCAACTGAGACGCTGTCAGCGGTTTCGCGTCGGGGTCTTGCCTCGCGGCGGACACGATCCTTCGGTTCTCCTCGATCGTAGGTACGACTAGAACGCGCTTAAGGGTAGTTTTCGACATAGTGCTTGACCTCTCGACGTTCGGCAAAGCGAAGACTGATGATCCTTCGAACTTCACCTCGATCAACGAACGCGACGTAGTACAGCCGAGTTCCTTCGGGTACCAGTCCCACCATGCGCAGCTCGTCGTACTCGAACCGGTCGTCAACCCAGACTAGATGCGCACTCTTTAATGTAGCTACAAAAATGGCATGAGTCAAGAGCGGCGCCTCGAGACCGGGGACACGCCCCTCACCCCAGCGGCAGCGCCGTCTTGTAACGCACCTGCTTCAACGCAAAGCTCGACCGGATCTTCTCCACCTGCGCGATCGGCGACACCTGCTCGAGGATGAAGCTCTCCAGCGCCGCCATATCGGGCACGACCACGCGCAGCAGATAGTCCGCGTCGCCGGTCATCAGGTAGCACTCCATCACCTCCTGCCGCGCGCAGATGCGGTCCTCGAAGGCCTCCAGGGCCTTGCGGTTCTGCTGCTTCAGGCTGATCGAGATGAAGACGTTCAGGTGCAGCCCCAGCAGCTTGGGATCGAGCAAGGCCACGTACGACCGCACCAGCCCCGACGCTTTCAAGGCCTTGACCCGCGCCAAGCAGGGTGAGGGCGACAAGTGCACGCGCTTGGCCAACTCCACGTTGGAGAGGCTGGCGTCGGCCTGCAGTTCACGAAGAATCCGTATGTCGACCGCATCGAGGTCCATTGTTTCGCCGTTCTGCGAAGGCGCAGCAGATCGTGCTGCGATCAGCGCGAATCCTAAGCCAATCCAGCCAAACATCCGGCAGACGGGCGTCTACAGTTGAGCCGGACAAGGAGGCCCGAGCCATGAGCGACCAATCGATCCAGCACAGCCTGATCCCGACCGACATCGACCCGCAGGAAACCGCCGAATGGCGCGAGGCCTTCACCGCGATGCTGGCCGCGGCCGGCCCGGCGCGGGCGCGCTTCATCCTCGATCGCCTGGCCGAACTGGCGCGCCAGCCCGCCGTCGGCTGGGAGCCGGTGCGCGGCACGCCCTACATCAACACCATCCCGGCCGAACGCCAGCCGGCCTTCGACGGCGACCTCGCGATCGAAGAGCGCCTCGGCTCGATCATGCGCTGGAACGCGCTCGCGATGGTGGTGCGCGCGAACCAGGCCTATGGCGAACTCGGCGGCCATATCGCGAGCTATGCGAGTGCGGCCGATCTGTTCGAGGTCGGCTTCAACCACTTCTTCCGCGCGCGCAGCGAGGGCTTCGGCGGCGACCTGGTCTTCTACCAGCCGCATTCGGCGCCCGGCGTCTATGCACGCGCCTTCCTCGAAGGCCGCTTGAGCGAGACCGACCTGGCGCACTACCGCCAGGAGATCACCGCGCGCGCCAAGGGCGTGCAAGGGCTGTGCAGCTATCCGCACCCGTGGCTGATGCCCGACTTCTGGCAGTTCCCGACCGGCTCGATGGGCATCGGGCCGATCAGCTCGATCTACCATGCGCGCTTCATGCGCTACCTCGGCCATCGCGGCCTGCTGGACACCGCCGCCATCGCCGCCGGGCCGTCCCAAGGCGATGGCGCGCCCCCTCGGGGGGCCGACGGCGAAGCCGTCTCGGGGGCACATGTACGCAAGGTCTGGGGCGTGTTCGGCGACGGCGAGATGGACGAACCCGAGAGCATGAGCGCGCTGACCCTGGCGGCACGCGAAGGCCTGGACAACCTGATCTGGGTCGTCAACTGCAACCTGCAGCGCCTCGACGGCCCGGTGCGCGGCAACGGCCGCATCATCGACGAGCTCGAAGCGCTCTTCGCCGGCGCCGGATGGAACGTGATCAAGCTCGTGTGGGGCTCGGACTGGGATGGCCTCTTCGCGCGCGACACCGGCGGCGCGCTGGCCAAGGCCTTCGCGTCCACCGTCGACGGGCAGTTGCAGACCTTCGCCGCGAAGGACGGCCGCTACAACCGCGAAAACTTCTTCGGCCAGAACGAGGCGCTGAAGGCCCTCGCTCAAGGCCTCACCGACGAGCAGATCGACCGCCTGAAGCGCGGCGGCCATGACCTCGTGAAGATCCACGCCGCCTACCACGCGGCGGTGCGCCACACCGGCCGGCCGACCGTGATCCTTGCGCAGACCAAGAAGGGCTACGGCATGGGGGAGGCCGGGCAGGGCCGCATGACCACGCACCAGCAGAAGAAGCTCGACCGCGACGACCTGGTCGGCTTTCGCAACCGCTTCCACCTGCCGCTGACCGATGACCAGGCCGCGAACCTCGAGTTCGTCAAACCCGCCGACGACAGCCCCGAGATGCAATACCTGCGCGCGCGCCGCGCTGCGCTCGGCGGCACGATCCCTTCGCGCGTGCCGAAGGCCGCGCCGCTGCCGGTGCCGCCGCTCGAGCGCTTTGCCCAGTTCGCGCTCGACGCGGCCGGCAAGGAAATGAGCACGACGATGGCCTTCGTGCGCATGCTCACCGGCTTGCTGAAGGATCCGGCCCTCGGCCCGCGTGTCGTGCCGATCGTCGCCGACGAGGCGCGCACCTTCGGCATGGCCAATCTCTTCAAGAGCATCGGCATCTACTCGAACGTCGGGCAGCGCTACCAGCCGGAAGACATCGGCTCGATGATGAGCTACCGCGAAGCCAAGGACGGGCAGATCCTCGAAGAAGGCATCAGCGAGGCCGGCGCGATGAGCTCGTGGGTGGCCGCGGCGACGAGCTATTCGGTGCACGGCACGCCGATGCTGCCGTTCTACATCTACTACTCGATGTTCGGCTTCCAGCGCGTCGGCGATCTGATCTGGGCCGCGGCCGACCAGCGCTCGCGCGGCTTCCTGCTCGGCGCCACCGCGGGGCGCACCACGCTCGGCGGCGAAGGCCTGCAGCACCAGGATGGACACAGCCTCGTCGTCGCGTCGACCGTGCCCAACTGCCGCGCCTACGACCCTGCCACCGCCGGCGAATTCGCGGTGATCCTGCACCACGGCATGCAGCGCATGCTCGAGGCGCAGGAAGACTGCTTCTACTACGTCACCTTGATGAACGAGAACCAGGCCCAGCCGTCGTTGCCGGCCGGTGTGGCGGAAGACGTGATCAAGGGCTTGTACCTAGCCTCGCCGGCGCAGCGCAAGGCCGGCGTCCGCCTGCTCGGATCGGGCACGATCCTGCATGAAGTGCAGCAGGCGGCGCTGCTGTTGCGCGACGACTGGGGCATCGATGCCGAAGTCTGGAGCGCCACCAGCTACAGCGAACTGGCGCGCGACGCGAAGGCTGTCGAGCGCTGGAATCGGCTGCATCCGGGCGAGGCGCCGCGTGCGAGTCATGTCGAGGCCTGCCTTGCCGGCGACACGCCGATCGTCGCGGCCAGCGACTACATCCGCACCTGGCCGCAGCTGATCGCACCGTATCTCGGCGCACGCTTCACCGCGCTCGGCACCGATGGCTTCGGCCGCAGCGATACACGCAGCGCGCTGCGCAGGTTCTTCGAGATCGACCGCCATCACGTAGTGCTGGCGGCCTTGTCGGCTCTGGAGAGGCAAGCTGCCGTCGAGGCAACGGTCTGCGCGCAGGCGATCGAACGCTACGGCATCGTGGTGGCGGACGAAGCCCCCTGGGACTGCTGAGCCGTCTTCGCACAGGGATCGGGATCACGTCGGCTCGAGGAACGGGCGATGTGCAAAATTTCTTCGTTGTGCGGCTGGCGAATGCCAGCGGCCTCATTCTGGGGATGAGCGGCGACGCGCCGGCGGCGTTCGCGGTTGCGGTCTGTAACACTGTCGACTAAATGGTCCGACATTGAGAAGACCGGGGGAGGGCAACCGATGGACAGCGCGACGGATCTCTTACCGAATGTCTCCCCCCATTGCAATACCTATTCTCCCGCTCGCGGATCCTGCGAGCCCACCTCCCGCCATCGCGCCGCGATTTGGCAATCGGCTGACAACCGGCCACTCGGCAATTCCCGGCTCGACTTTAGGGCTGACCGGAAAGAATGTTGTTAACTATGTCATCCGAATAGCGTCGCCTTACGCCGTTCCCGATGGACGTTCTTCCGACGGCTCGGTCCAATTCAGCCGGGAAGGGAGTTCACCGCGCCAGCAAGATCGATTGGCGAGCTGCCGCCGCATATCGAATGTCCGTGCCACACCTCGCTAGTCGGGCTGCCGCTGCAGCGTCCCGCAGCTCCAGGCCACTGCATTCCGAGTCTGCGCTGCTGCGCTTCGTCGCCGGTGTGCGCGCGCTGCTGGCGGCGGTTTGCGGCGTGCAGTTGCTGGTCGCGACCGACGGTGCGTTCTGGCCCAAGCCCGTGCTCGGCCTGTACATGCTCTGGTCGGCCGGCTTGCTGATGCGTACCTTGCGGGGTTGGTCGGGTGCCGGCTCGCGACTGTGGCTGTGGATCGACGTCGCGGTCCTGCTCACGGTCTACAGCTTCTATGACGACTCCTCCGTCTATTGCGCGCTGATCGTGCTGCCGATCGTCGCGATGGTGCTGCTCGATGGCGTGACACACGCGATCGTGCTGGCGCTGGTGTGCGTCGCTGCGATGATCGGCCTGTCCTTCTGGCGTCACCCGGATACCGGTGCGACCTGGTCGCTGGCGGCGCCGGTGACGCTGCTGGCGCTGGGCCCGGCTGCCGCGCTGCTGACTCGTCCGAGCCGCCAGCTGATGCAGCGCCTCCAGCTGCAGGACCGATTCCAGCAGGGCTCCGATCCGCGCCAAGGCCTGCCTCAGCACGTGAACCTGTTGCTGGGACTGCTGGCATCGCACTTCGAGGCCGCCTCGGCCACGCTCAGCCTGCAAGGCCTCGAGCCGCGGGTCTTCCTCTGGTCGAGTGAGAGCGGAGTGCAGACGGCCGATGAAGCCGAGGCCGCCGGATGGCGCGAGCGTTTCTCCGCATTCCCGCATGACCTCGGCTGCCTGCATTCCGCCGGGCGCGGGGGGGAGGCCCGTATCGAGGCCTATGACCTCGTCACCGGACTGCGCCAGGCGCTGGCCGAGCCGGCCAAGGTCGTGCTGCGGGCATTGCCGCCACAAACCTTGAGCCTGCCGCTGCAGAGCTATGGCCAGCCTTTCGGCTACCTTTGCCTGCGGCGCGCCAGTGCCCCGTTCGACGCCGTCGACCTGCAATGGGTGCACGACCTGATGAACGAAACGCTGCCGCTGCTCGAACGCAGCGATCTGCTCGACCAGCTCCAGCGCGAGACTGCCGGGCGCGAGCGCGAGCGCATCGGCCGAGACCTGCATGACAGTGCCGTCCAGCCCTATCTCGGCCTCAAGTACGGCCTGGAAGCGCTGGCCCGCCGTGCCGGCCCCGACAACCCGGTGCGCGCCAACATCGATCAGCTCGTCAGCCTGGCGACCGAGGAACTCGAGAGCCTGCGGGGCGTGGTCACCGGCCTGCGCAGCGGCAAGGACCTCTACGACAACGATGCGCCGCTGGCCGCACTGCAGCGCCAGGTGCAGCGCTTCGAGGCCTTGTTCGGCCTGCGCGTGCACGTCTTCGCGCCCGACGCCGCGCACCTTCGCGGCTCCGCGGCGAAGGCCGTGCTCCACATGGTCAATGAAGCGTTGACGAACGTGCGGCGCCATACCTCGGCCACCGCGGTCTCCGTGCTGATCGATCTGCATGCCACCGACGTGGTGCTGCGCCTGCGCAATGACCATGGCTCGGGTGAAGGGCTGCCCGCCGAGTTCGTTCCCCGCTCGCTGACGGAACGAGCCGCCGAACTCGGCGGCACCGTGAATCTGGAGCACGAACAGAATTTCACCGAGATAACGATCACGTTGCCGATATTCAGGAGACAAGCATGATGCAGGACTACATGGCCGGGTCGGCCGCCGGATTTCGGCCGAGTCGATCTTCCGCGCCGATACGCGTGCTGATCGCGGATGACCATCCGGTGATCGTCTGGGGATTGCGGCAGATGATCGAGACCGATCCGCATCGGATGCAAGTCATGGGGACGGCCGAGAGCTGCGAGCGACTGCTGGCCCATCCGGCGCTCGACGAGGTGGACGTGCTGCTGCTCGATCTGAATCTGCACGGGTTGAACAGTCTCGACGTGCTGCCCAGCCTGGTCGCCGACCGCGGCATGAAAGTCGTCATCCTGACCGGCGACCTGAATCCGCGCTGTCACCAGGACGCCGTGATGCGCGGTGCCCGCGGCGTGGTGCTGAAGGGCGACCCGTCGGACGACATTCTCAACGCCATCGAGCGCGTCCACGCCGGCGAAGTCTGGCTCGACGGCTCGCTGATGGCCAAGCTTCTTTGCGGGCTGGCAGGCGGAGGTGCCGCTGGCAAAGCCGCACCGCAGGACGAACACGCGAAGCGCATCGCCTCGTTGACCACGAAGGAACGGCAAGTCATCGCGGCGCTGGTGAAGCATCGCGGAGTGAAGAGCCTGGTGGTGGCCGAAGCGCTCGGCATCAGCGAGCACACGCTGCGCAACCACCTGACGGTGATCTACAGCAAGCTGCAGGTGCAGGGGAAGCTGAATTTGTACGTGTACGCGATGGAGCACGGGTTGGCGGACACCGGCGCGGCCAGGGGGGATCGCCGTACAGCTGCCGGCACGCCGCCGTCGATGCGGAGTTGATCGGCACAGAGACCCGATCCCCGCTCCGAACATGGGGCCGGGGTGGCGCCATCTCTTGCGCGCGATGAGTGCTCATGACAAATCTCCTGCCTTGTCCGGGCACAAGCTACCTTAGAAAACATCGCCCTGCTGCGTAGTCTTGCGGGACAGCCGGGATCGATCGCCGGCTCGTCGCAATGGTCCGGCCCTCGCGGCCCGTGCTCCTACAAGTCGACCCTCGCAGCCATGAGTCTCGCCAACAAATCGTCCACCGAATGGTTCTTCCGGTCCTTTGCGATCGCGGCATACGCCTTAGTTCTCTGGAGAATGGGCGACGCATGGTGGCAGGACACGAGTCGATATTCGCTCTTGCTGCTGATCCTGACGGAGTCGTTCACGATGGCGCTCGTGGTCTTCGCCCGCCGTGCGATGCTGCGCGATGCTTCATTCGTGGTCATTGCAGCGAGCGCCTTCGCCTATAGCGCTTTCATCTTCTTTCAGTTCGGTGGTACGACGCGGGTCATTCCGGAGTCGGTCGGGGCTGCGATACAGCTGACGGGACTGGCCTGGCAGTGTTTGGCGAAGGCGGCGCTCGGCCGTGCTTTCGGAGTCTTGCCGGCCGCTCGCCAGCTTGTCACTACCGGCCCGTACCGGCTCGTGAGGCATCCGATCTACATGGGCTACCTGATCTCGCACATCGGCTTCTTGCTGGCGAACTTCTCCATTTGGAATCTGTTCCTTCTGGCGACACTCTACCTGGCCCAGGCAGTCCGAATGATGCGTGAGGAAGCCCTGCTGGAGTCGAGCGAGTTCCGGTCTGCCTATCGGAGCTACCGCGATCAGGTCCGCTTTCGCATCGTGCCGTTCGTCTTTTGAATCGGGCATCGGGATGCATTTCGACTGTTTGACGGGCCCGGTGGCCGATGCGCGCTGAGTCTCCTGCGACGGTGCTTGTCGTCGACGATCATGCGACAGTGCGCCATGGCATCAGCAGCCTGATCGATTCCCTGCGCCCGAATCTCTGCAGTGCCGGTGCCGCGGCAACGCTCGAAGAGGCCATCGAACTGACTCGCATTCTGCAACCCCACATTGTTCTCCTGGACGTCAATCTTGCCGGGGATGATGGACTCGCGCTGATCCGGACCCTTCGTTCGCTGGCGCCGTGTCGCGTGGTCGTGCTGACAAGCCTGACAGATCCGAAGGTGTCGGAACGCGCGCTGGATCTCGGCGCCGTTGCCTGCATTCAAAAGACGGCGCCCGCGGGCGAGCTGATTGCCGCACTGCTTTCGGCGGGTTCGTCTGAAGCCGGGTCGATTGCTTCCAGCACCCCGAATGAGGGGAGCGTCTTGTCCCGGCTGATCAGTACGAAGAGCCCAAGTCAGACGGTCGATATCGACGATGTGTCGCCGCAGGCTGCTGCCTACAGTACGGATCATGCAGTGACCGAGAGGCCGATGGAGGAAACAAGGATGTTGAAGCAACTGATTAGTCGGCTATCCGATGCGACTGCGGCGATCACGCTGTTCATCCGAAACGAGGAAGCAGTAACAGCGATTGAATACGGACTGATCGCTGCATTGATTGCGGTCTTGTGTGTTGGCTCCATCACGGCCACTGGGACATCTCTTTCGCAGCTTTATGTCACCTGGTCAACAGCAGTGATTGCCGCTCTGTAGCGTTGAGCCGCGGAGCGTACCGAGTTCAGCCCACTTTCCGGGCTGGTCGTTAGGCCGGAAACGGCAATTTCTTAAACTAAAGAGGAAGATACCATGGAACTCACTCAATTCATCAAGAACTTCGGTCGGGAAGAAGACGGCGTGACTGCTATTGAATATGGACTGATTGCGGCACTCATCGCAGTCTTTATTATTGGTGCGCTGACAGCGGTGGGAACGAGTCTCGATACGTTGTTTAGAGGTATCGCCGCCTCGCTGTAAGTACTGGTGTTTGGCGAGATTCGCGATTGGCAGTGCCTTACGATTTCGTCGAATTAGGGCGACGGGTGGATGTTGACGGATCCACCTCCGCCTTAGATCTTGTATTTATTCCGAGATTCGCCAGTTTGGCTGAACTCCAATTTCGCGCATGGTACGGATTGACGAATTGAATCTCAACTCGCTCACTCATCGAGCGTGGTCGCCAGCAATACCGCGTTTTGATGATGTCGTTTGGGCGTAGCCACGGGGAATCGAGGCGAGCCTGATAGACACATTTATGACGGCGTCGGCGCTCTTTGATCTCAAAGAGCTTAGGCCGACCCGAGAATTGCCTGCACCAGAGGTTATCGGCAAAGCTCGGTTTGGCAAGCATGAGTTCAGCAGCTGGTGGCGGAAGCTAAGAGCCTTGAGCCGCGATGATCTTCGGAAGAAGAGGAACCAATCGAGATTCCAATGAGCCTGATGCTTGTGTTCAACCTGTTAATGCTCTCCAGCCTGATAGCTGGAGCCGTGGTCTACGACATCCGTTGTCGGCGTATTCCCAATCGCCTCGTGTTGACGGGCATCGTTATCGGACTGTTTGTCCGGACCTTTTGGGACTTCAACGGCGAATCTGTTTCGATGAGCCAGTCCTTGGCCGTCGTGGTTTCTGCGGCTATGGGCGGCCTCTCCGGACTCTTCCTCTTCCTCCCCTTCTACGCCTTGCGCACCATGGGTGCCGGCGACGTCAAGTTGCTGGCTATGGTCGGCGTCTGGGTGGGCAGCCAAACCGTCTTCTGGGCCGCCGTCTTCACTCTCGCCGCAGGTGGCGTGCTCGCCCTCGCCTTTGCGCTCTATTCGGGTGTACTTCGCCAGGTATTGCAGAACGTGCAAGCCATGGTGATGTCCACCACAGCCCGAATGCAGGGCGCACCGGCCCTGCCGCGGAGCACTATCCAGACGACAGGCCGATTGCCGTATGCCGTAGCCATTGCCTGCGGCACATCGCTCGCGCTAGTCCATCGGGCCGGTTGGCTCCCTCTATAGGACTGCGGAGCCCATGATTTCCACTCCCGTGATCCGACTCGCGGTGCCGCAAGAGACCCCCGCCGACCGGTCGATGGACTACTCCGGCAACGCCTTCCCTGCCGCGCCCCGCACACCCGAAGAATGCGGCCTGCCCCTGCTGCTGCAACTCGAACTCACGCTGAAGGTGATGCAGCAGCACGGCCTCTCGCATCTGCAGGAGATCGCCGCGCACATCAAGCTGAGCGCAGCCGTGCTGGAACTGCTGCTGGCCCAGTTGCGCAAGGACATGCTGGTCGAGGTGCGGCGCCGCGGCCAGCTGGATGGCGACGTGAGCTACGAGCTCACCCACGCAGGCCGGGCCCGCGCCACCGACGCGCTCACCCGCAATCTCTACACCGGCCCGGCGCCGGTTCCGCTCGAAGCCTACGCGGCACGCGTCGCCAGCCAGAGCATCGGCCGCTTCCACGTCACCAAGCCGGAGCTGGAGCAAGGCCTGGCCGGCGTCGTGTTGCACAGTGAAGTGCGCGACCAGCTCGGCCCGGCGATGAACTCCGGTCGTGCGGTGCTGATGTATGGCCCGCCTGGCGCCGGCAAGTCCTTCCTGTGCGAGCAACTCGCCCGCTTGCTGCACGGCAGCGTGGCCGTGCCGCATGCGGTCGAAGTGGCGGGCGAGATCATCCGCGTCTTCGACCCGCTGGTGCATAAGCCGGTGAACGACGCGGCCGGTGGGCGGTCCACCCTCGACAACCGCGAACGCCGCGATGCGAGATGGGTGATGTGCGAGCGGCCCGTCGTCGTCACCGGCGGCGAGTTGACGCTGGAGATGCTGGACCTGGTCTACGACCCGCGCGCCGGCTATTACCAAGCTCCGCCGCACTTCAAGGCGAACAACGGCCTGTTTCTGGTCGACGACCTGGGTCGTCAACTGATCACGCCCAGGCAATTGCTGAATCGCTGGATCCTGCCGATGGAGAAGCGCGTCGACTACCTGATGCTGCGCACGGGCAGCAAGTTCCGGATCCCGTTCGACTCGATGCTGCTGTTCTCGACCAATCTGCAGCCCTCGGAAATGGCGGACGAGGCCTTCCTGCGGCGCATCGGCTACAAGATATTCGTAGGCGAACTGGCGGTTGACGACTACCGTGAGATTCTGCGCGGGGTCTGCGCCGATCTCGGCGTACCGTGGCAGGACGCGGCCTTCGACTATCTGGTCGAACACCTCCACCGCCGCTACGAGCGGCCGATGCTGGCTTGCTACCCGCGTGATCTCGTCGGCCAGCTGGCCGACAGCGCTACCTATCACGGCCATGCGCCGGCGCTCACGCCCGAGCTGCTGCGCAAGGCCTGGCACAACTACTTTGCTCAGCATGACGCTGGCGCGATCTGAGGTCCACCATGAGAAGTACCCGAGGTTTGTTCATGCTGCTGGTCGCGATCGTCGCGGGCGGCGCGGCCGTGATGTTCGCATCGCGCTGGATGCAGGCGCAGGCGAAGAGCACCGGTCAGATCGTCTTCGCTGCAGTCGACGTGGAGATCGGCGGCAAGCTGACGCCGGAGATGCTGCGCATGGTCGATTGGCCGATCGGCAATATTCCGCCCGGGGCGTTCTCGGACATCGCCTCGGTCGACGGGCGCGTCGCCAAGACTTCGGTGACCCGCGGCGAGCCCATCCTCGAGGCCCGGCTCGCGCCGCTCGGCACCAAGGGCGGGCTGTCGGCCGTCGTGGCCGAGGGCCGGCGCGCGATGACGGTACGGGTCAACGACGTGGTCGGCGTCGCCGGCTTCGCCTTGCCCGGCAACTACGTCGACATCATGGTCAACACGCAGAACGAGGGCAGCCGCCGCGGCGAGCTCGACAAGGCGATCAGCAAGATCGTGCTCGAACGCATCCTCGTGCTGGCCGTCGCCCAGGAGGCCAACCGGGACGACACCAAGCCCAAGGTGGTCAACGCGGTGACGCTCGAGGTCACTCCCGACCAGGCCGAGAACCTCGACCTGGCGCGCAGCGTCGGCACCCTGTCGCTGGTGCTGCGCAACCAGGTCGACCCGAGGCTGGCGGCCACCGATGGCGCCACCAAGGCGACGTTGTTGAAGGATGAAGTCGCGAGGCCGATGCCGGCCGCCGCCCCGGCGTCCGCGCCGCGGATCGTCGCGGCAAGGCGGGCCGCGGCACCGCGCGTCGTCGCGGCAGTCGAACCCAAGTCGTCGCAATGCGTCGAGGTGATTCGCGGGACCGTCAAGTCCAACGAGTGTTTCTGATGAGTCGCGAATCCACACCCGGAGATTCCATGCAGTCTGGTCGCCCCATGCAGCAAGTGCTGTCGCTCTCCATCGCCCTGAGCCTGTGTCTGCCCGTCGTCCCGGTGCTGGCGCAGACTCGTGCTGCGCCCAAGGCCGCGGCACCGGCCGCATCCGCCGCGCCGCGCACGCCGATCGCACAGGTCCTGACGCCGGTGTTTCCCACCGCGCCCTGCGGCCGCGTGGAGATCGCGCCGGTGGTGCAGGTCAGTGTCGGCAAGTCGACCGTGCTGCGGCCGAACAGCCCGATCAAGCGCGTGCTGCTCGGCAACCCGGTCGGCGCGCAGGCGGCCCGGCCGGTCGAAGCCAAGGACAAGCAGAAGCCGGCCGAAGGGGAAGGCGCGGCCGAATCCAACGAGAAGTCGCGTCCGGGCGTCTCGGAGGTCGATGTGCTGCTGCTGAGCCCGTCCGAGGTCTACCTGCTCGGCAAGAGCATCGGTTCGACCAACGTCGTGCTGCTCGACGATGCGGGCCGCTGCACGGCCTTCGATGTGGTGGTCGGCATGGATACCGGCGCGCTGCAGACGATCATCGGCCAGCTGCTGCCGGAAGAGCAGGGCGTGCGCGTCAGCGCGGCCTTCGATTCGATCGTGCTGACGGGCACGGTCAGCGGTGCCGGCGCGGTCACGCGCATCGTCGATCTCGCCAATGCCTTCGTGCGCGGCTCCGGCGGCGGCACCGCCGCCAGCGTGGCCGGCGCCAACCCGCGCATCGTCAACATGCTGTCGACCGGTGCACCGCAGCAGGTGATGCTCGAGGTGAAGGTGGCCGAGATCTCGAAGTCTCTGCTCGATGTCTACGGCATCAACTTCGCGCGCGCCTTCGTCTCGGGCGACGGCTCGATGGTGCGTTTCCTGTCCGGCATCTTCGGCGGCGCGATCGGCTCGCTCGGGCAGATCACCGGCACGACGAACGGCGTGCCGTTCAGTTCGGTCGATGCGGTCGTCGGCGGCAGCGTGACGGGCGCCACCGGCAACGGCATCACCACCGGCGGCCTCACCGCCGGGAACGTCACGCAGACCTTCGATGCCCTCGGTCGCCCGATCTACACCACCACCTACGGCACCGTGCCCGGCCGCGGCGTCACCAACGGCACGCTGGACATGCAGAAGACCGAAGGCCTGGTGAAGATCCTCGCCGAGCCGAACGTGATGGCGATCAGCGGCCAGGAAGGGCGCTTCAACGCCGGCGGCAAGATCTTCATCCCGGTCGCGCAGAAGAGCGACGCCGGCGGCACCACCATCACGCTCGAAGAAAAGCAGTTCGGCGTGTCGCTGCAGTTCCGCCCGACGGTGCTCGACGGCGGGCGCATCAACCTGCAGATGCTGACCGAGGTCTCGGATCTGAATCGCGACGGGGTCGGCATCTCGGCGCCCGGGGTCAATGGCCTCGCGGTGCTGCCGTCGTTCACGTCGCGCAGCGCGTCGACCACGGTGCAGCTGACGGACGGGCAGAGCTTCGCGGTCGGCGGCCTGATCAAGAACAACACGACGGCCAACATCAAGGCCTTCCCGGTGCTGGGCGAATTGCCGGTGATCGGCGCCTTGTTCCGCAGCACGCAGTTCCAGAGCGACAAGTCGGAACTGGTCTTCGTCATCACGCCGCGCCTGGTGAAACCGCTGCCGAACCACTACGCGCTGCCGACGGACAGCTATGTCGAACCCACCCGCTCCGACCTGATCGTCAACGGCAGGCTGGAAGGCAAGCGCCCGGAGCCGCCGCCGCCCGGTGCGGCCGTGGCCGCCCCCATCACCCCGGACGGCGCAGCGCCTGCCGGTGGCTTCCAGGTGAAGTGAAGGAGACCCGTATGAGAACCTTGTCGGCCTTGAGCCTCGTGTTGATCACCGGCACTGCGGCGCTGAGCGGCTGCGTCGCCGGCTCGCCGGAATGGGACCGCAGCTTCGGCGACGCGGCGCGCTACAACCGCACGCAGCAGACCATCGATCCGGATGCGGCGAGCCGTCAACGCGAACCGGCGACGACCGACGGCAAGGCCCTTGCCGGCACGATGAGCAAATACGCCCAGTCGTATGGCTATGCGGTCAAGGAGACGCAGCAGCCGGCACTGTCGGTCAGCACCACTGTCGGGCGCTGAGCGGGAGACTGGCGTGGCACACCGGCCTGCTCCTGTCGCCCGGCGCCGCAGCGGCGGCCGCACGCACCGCTTTGGCGGCGGGCAGCGCGGTGTGGTGGCGATCATCGTCGGGCTGACGCTGGCGGTGATGGTCGGCTTTGCCGGCCTGGCGCTCGACGGCGGGCGGCTCTATGTGCACAAGACCGAGTTGCAGAATGCGGCGGATGCCTGCGCGCTGGCGGCCTCGCAGGAACTCAACGGCGCACCGAACATTCCCTTGGCGAACTTCCCGATCGCGGCGGCGGCGGGCAGCTTCGTCGCATCGCAGAACCGGGTGGGCTTCCAGGCCGCCGCGATCGGCTCGGGTGCCGTCACGGTGGCCTTCAGCACGTCGCTCAGCGGCAGCTGGGTCTCGGCCGCGGCAGCCTCCGCGACCTCCAAATACGTTCGCTGCACCATTGCGCAGACCGGCATCACGCCCTGGTTCATGCAGGTGCTGGGCTTCGGCAGCCAGACCGTGTCGGCGCTAGCGACCGCGAGCCTGGTGCCGTCGCAGAACAACTGCACCGCGATCCCGCTGGCGATGTGCGCCGCCGGCTCTGCCACCTCGAGCCCGCCGTTCGGGCTGCAGGCCGGCCATTGGTACAACGGCGGCTTCTCGAACCAGGACAACCTGACCGGCAGCTTCAACTGGGTGGACTTCTCTCCTCCGAGCGGCGGCGCCAGCGAACTCACCGCGCTGCTCGCCGGCACCGGCGCCTGCACCATCTCGATCGGCTCGCAGGTCGGCGCGCCCGGCGCGATCAACTCCGCGCGCAAGGCCTGGAACACCCGCTTCGGCATCTACGATCCCTCCAACCCGTGGAGTCCGCCGGGGTCACCGGTACCGGACCGTTCGGGCTACGCCTATCGGCCACTCAACTGGCCCCCGCAGGCGAACGCGTTGGCGGACTTCCTGGCGACAAAAAGGCCCGTCAACAAGCCGTATGGAACGAGCGTCAGCAACGGCAACTCCATCACCGGGCTCGACGTGAAGCCGACCTCGTCGACCGTGCTGCAAGCCGGCACGCTCGCGACCAGCGGCGCCGACCGGCGGCTCGTGATCGTGCCGATCGTCAACTGCGCAGGACTCTCCGGCAGCCAGACGGTGCCGGTGCTCGAATGGGGTTGCGCCTTCATGCTGCACCCGCTCGACAACACCCCGGGCTTGACCGTGTACCTGGAGTATGAGGGGCTGACCCGCGACGCCGGCAGTCCGTGCCCGGCGGTCGGTGGCGTCGGCAAC
>Ga0105239_10001596_pt1 | contig 29953 bp, 33 predicted proteins | sample KBSC44metaG_FD_92761 | JGI IMG/M metagenome (GOLD analysis project Ga0105239, IMG submission 92761) | Corn rhizosphere microbial communities from Kellogg Biological Station, Michigan, USA - KBS C4-4 metaG | ecosystem: Host-associated > Plants > Roots > Rhizosphere > Soil | place: Michigan, USA...
ACGATGCCGCTCTGCGTCAACACGTTCGGCCCGTTGGTGCCGTCGCCGGGATACGGGCCTCCCGTTTCCTGCGGGATCAACGTGCAGGCACGCAGCGCGCCGGGCAGCAGTGCGAGCGCGCCGACGCCGCCGAGCAGGCCGAGCACGCGGCGCCGTTGTTCGAGCACGTCCAGGGTTTCGGCGAGCGTCGCGTGCGGGCTGCGCAGGATGGGCAGGATTTTCGCCATGGTCGTTCTCCTCGACGTGGGTCGCGCCGGCGTCCGGCAGAACGTAAGCTAGGCCGCGATTGTGCAGTTCCTGCGCAGGCATGATGGAATCGATGCGCAGCCTGGCCACGCGACCAGGGCGCGAGGGCAGGAGAGGGATCGATGGATCGCATCATCGCGCTGCGGCTCGCGCCGTTCGCAATGGTCGCGGCGCTCGCCGGCTGCGTCGCGCCACGCACGCAGGCGCCGCCGCGCCGTCCCGCCGACGTACGTGCGCAGATCGTGCGGCTGATGCCCGCGCAGGTCGCCGATCGCGAAGGCTGGGCGGCCGACATCGACGCGGCCTTGCGCACGCAGGAGATCGAGTCGACCGCCGCGAACCTCTGCGCGGTGCTCGCGGTCGCCGAGCAGGAATCGACGTTCCGCGCCGACCCGCCGGTGCCCGGCCTGCCGAAGATCGCGCGTGCGGAAATCGATCGGCGTGCGGCCTCGCTGCACGTTCCCGACTTCCTCGTCGACGCCGCGCTGCGCATCGACTCGCCGGATGGGCGCAGCTATCGCGAACGCCTCGCGTCGGTGCGCACCGAGAAGGACATGAGCGCGATGTTCGAGGACTTCATCGGCATGGTGCCGCTCGGCCAGCGCCTGTTCGGGCGGCTCAATCCGGTGCACACGGCGGGGCCGATGCAGGTGAGCATCGCATTCGCCGAGGCGCACGCGAAGGGCTATCCGTACCCGATCGACGGTTCGATCCGCCATGAGGTCTTCAGCCGGCGCGGCGGCCTCTGGTTCGGCACCGCGCACCTGCTCGGCTACCGCGCGCCTTATCCGAAGGCGATCTACCGCTTCGCCGATTTCAATGCCGGCTGGTACGCGAGCCGCAACGCGGCCTTCCAGAACGCGGCGAGCGTCGCCTCCGGCGTGCCGCTCGCGCTCGACGGCGACGTGCTGCGGCCGGACGCGTCGTTCGATGATCCGGGCCAGACCGAACGGGCGCTGCGCACGCTCGCGCGGCGCATCGACCTCGACGAGCGCGACATCCGCCGCGCCCTCGAACGCGGCGAAAGCGAAGCGTTCGAGCGCACGTCCCTGTACGAGCGCGTGTTCGAACTCGCCGAGCGCGGCGAACGCGAGCCGCTGCCGCGCGCGCTCGTGCCCGGCATCGCGTTGCACAGCCCGAAGATCACGCGCCAGCTCACCACCGCATGGTTCGCGAGTCGCGTCGACGAGCGCTACCAGCGCTGCCTCAAGCGCGCGGGCGGCTGAGGGTCCTTCCCGCGTCAGCGAGCCGCGAAACGATCCGCGAGTGCGTCGGTCGCGCCGACGAGCACGTCGACGATCGCGGGATCGGCGGCGCTGTGCCCGGCAAGCACGATGTGCAACGAGGCTTGCGGCCATGCCGCGGCGAGGTCGATCGCGCTCTTCACCGGGCAGATGATGTCGTAGCGGCCGTGCACGATCGTCGCCGGGATGTGGCGGATCCGATCGACGCCGCGCAGCAGCTGGTCGGGCTCGAGGAAGACGCGATGGCGGAAATAGTGCGCCTCGGCGCGGGCGACGCTGATCGCGATGGTGGGTTCCTCGAAATTGCCGCTCTCCTGCGGGTCGTGCACGAGCGTCGTGCTGCCGCCTTCCCACCAGCCCCAGGCGAGCGCGGCGGCGAGGCGCACGTCGGGATCGGGATCGTCGAGGCGGCGCCAGTAGGCTTCGACGAGCTCGCCGTGTTCGGCTTCGGGGATGTAGTCGAGATAGCGCTGCCAGCGTTCCGGGAAGATCCAGCGCGCGCCGCCGTCGAGCTCGTTGAACCAGCGCAGCTCGCCGGGGCGGCCGAGGAAGATGCCACGCAGCACGAGCCCGAGCACGCGCTCCGGATGGGCCTGCGCATAGGCGAGCGCGAGCGTCGAACCCCACGAACCGCCGAACACGACCCAGCGCTCGATGCCGCAATGGACGCGGATCTTCTCGATGTCGGCGACGAGGTGCTGCGTGGTGTTGTCGCGCAGCTCCGCGTGCGGTGTCGACTTGCCCGCGCCGCGCTGGTCGAACAGCACGATGCGGTAGCGCGCGGGGTCGAAGAAGCGACGATGGTAGGTCGAAACACCGGCACCGGGGCCGCCGTGCAGGAACAGGACGGGCAGCCCGTGCGGATTGCCGCACTCCTCGATGTGCAAGGTGTGCAGGTCGTCCACCGCGAGGCGGTCGGTGCGATAGGGCTCGATGTCCGGATACAGCTCGCGCATGCGGGACTCCGTGGATGTCCACGGGAGCTTAACCGAAGCAGCTAGGGGCACGACGGCGCGGAAGAATGCGGCAGCGGTCGCGCAATGCCCGGGGAGGCTTCCGTGCCCACATCGGGGCGCCCAATCCTGGCGCGAGGTGGTCCCGGGCGAAGTCAGCTTGCGCGTCGCCGACAGCGCGGGCGATGGCGGATCGCCGCGCCTTCTTGTAGGAAAATTCCTACAGCGTCATGTCCGACCGTGATGGTCGGCCCGAGGCAGGGTCAGCCAGCGTCGGTCGCGCGGCACGTTGCCGGGCGCGCGACACCTGGCGTTCCGCCCAGCGCTTGAGCACGCGTGCGCGTCGCGCACCGGCTTGCGGATCACGCACGACGTCCTCGACCCGGGCGAGCAGGGCGTCGACGTTCTCGCGCGGATCCTCGTGGGCTTCGCGCCCACCCGACCAGACGTCGATCCAGCGGTCGGACCGCTCGCCCAGGCGCAGCACGGCGCGGAAGAAGCGCGGCTCGTCCGTCTTCAGCAGGACGAGGTCCGCACCGGCGGCGATGAGCGCGAGCGGGATCAGAACGAGGTCGCGCGCGGCGTTCAGCAGCAGCTTCAGTTGCAGCAGGACGACCGCTCGCACGAGCGCGCCGGCGGTGCGTTTCTGTTCGGGGTTCATCGGGCGAGCGTAGAACAGTTCCTCTCGCGCGGGAACCGCCGTCGGTCATGCACCAGGCGCTGGTGCGCGCCGATGCTCTCAGCCGTCGATGCCGTCGACGAAGATCGTGTCCTCGTAGGCGCCGACGTCCGCGCTGCCGCGGCCCGGGAACGGATGATCGTCGAGGTCGGTCGTACCGTTGCCGGCCGCGCAGAGCCCGAACAGCGGCGACCCCGCTCCCAGGTGGTAGTCGCCGTTCGCTGCATCGACGAACGCCGGCGAGACCGAATGCACGTTCGCGACGTAGTCGGGTACCGCACCGCCGATCGCGCCGTAGTCGTCGCAGACGAGCGCGGCCGGCGAATCGAAGTAGAGGCCGACGTTGCTGTTGTTCCAGGCGATCGTATCGAAGACGTTGCACAACGCGGTTCCGCCGCAATAGAGGCCGCCGACGCGATCGCTGGTCGCGGCGGCGGCGTTGCGCGCGATGGTCGCGTGATCGACCAGCGCCGTGTCGCCGTACGGCGTGACGTAGGCGCCGCCGTAGTTCGCGTCCGACGCGTTGTCGACGATCAGGGCGTCGGTGAGCGTCACGGCCGATCCGGCCGATGCGGCGCCCGATGCGTAGAGGCCTCCGGCATCGACGCTGCTGTGGTTGCCGCGGATGATCACGTGGTCGACCTGCACCGAACTCTCGACGGTGACGAGGTAGTTGATCTGCAGGCCTGCGCCGGGCGCGTCGCTGTCGCCGTTCTGCAAGGTCAGGTGCGTCACGGCGAGCGGGCCCTGCTTGTTGCGCAGGACGAGCACGGCGGTCGAGCCGTGTCCGTCGAGGATCGTGTCGGCGGCCGCATGGCGGCCGCCGCTGCAGCCGGGCCCGTATCCGCCGTAGAGCGTGAGGCTGGTGGTCGAATGACTCGAGTAGAAGAAGAACGGGCCGTTCGACGTTGCCGCTCCCGTGCGATAGGTGCCTGTGACGAGCTTGACGAGGTTGTCCTCCGCCACGTACGGCCCGCCGTCGGAGGCGTCGGCCAGCGCCTGCTGGAGTTCTGCGGCGGTCGAGACGCACGCTTCGTGCGCCGCCGCTTGCGTGGTCGCTGCGGCGGCGAACAGCGCGATGGACAGGTACGCGGCTCGGAACGGCGTGGTCATGGCGTGGCTCCGTGGACATACCCAGGGAACACGCCGTTCGACGCCGGAAGCGGGCGTCGTTCACGCCGCGGCCGGTGCCGCGGCGGCGCAATTGGTCAAAGCGGATCGAGCGGAAGGTTCGGAAACTTGCGGGCGAGCATCTCGCGCGTGCTCGCGAGCGCGCGCGACTCCACGAACGAATAGGTGAACAGCTCACCGCAGGTGAGGCACTCGACGTAGTCGTCTCCACGCGGCAGCAGCGGCGTATCGAGGTTGTAAGCATTGCAGTGCGGGCACTGCAGCAGCATGCCGTTGCCGGCGGTGAGGTCGGGAATGTCGATCTTCGTCATGGGATGTTCTCCGCGCCCGTCTTCCCGTCGGCAACCCTAGGTGAGCCTGGCTGAACGTCGCATGTGCGAGGCGGGCGGAGATCGCGATGCGCGATCGCGGTTCACCGAAATGGAAACGGCGGGCCCGACTCGCGCCGGGTCCGCCGTCTCTTCGCCGCGTCCATGGCGATCGATTATTGCGACTTGTCCTGATGCGGCGCTCACGCGCGGCGCAAACGTGGGATTGACTCAGGGGAGGGAGTTTCACCAATCGTTGCAGGGTCAGTTTCGCATCGCGTTGCTGAACGCGTCGCAACAAACGGAATTTGAACCTGCGACGTTTCAACGCGTCGCGTCGTGCGCAATGCGGCCTACGATCGATGAGTCTGCATCGTGTGCGCTGCGGATGGCGTTCCGCGCGGCAACCGCTCGACGATTCGATCGTGCAGCACCGATGGATGCGCCTGGAGGTCGCGCGTGACCATCGGGCGGATACGCGGGGTCGCGCATGCCGTTCGCGCGGCGCGCCGCGTCCTTCGAAGGTAGCATGGTCGCCCGCATCGGCAGGAGACGATCATGGGCGGAACAGGGTTCGACGCCGGGCGCACGCCGCTCGGCGAAGGGGAGGCGTACGCGGTATCCGACAACACGGGCTTCCGTACGACGCTCGACATCGCGGGGCACGCCGCGATCGCCGACGAACCGGTCGCGCTCGGCGGCACCGACCAGGGGCCTTCGCCGTACGGCATGCTGTCGGCAGCACTTGCCGCGTGCACCGCGATGACGATGCACTCCTACGCGAAGCTCAAGGCCTTGCCCGTCGCGGGCATCCGCGTCCTCGTGCGGCACGAGAAAGTGCACGAAGTCGATTGCGAACATTGCGAGACGGACGCCGGCGCGAAGATCGACCGGCTGGAACGCACGATATGGATCGACGGCGTCGTGCCGGAACCCGCACGCGAACGCTTGCTGCAGATCGCCGAGCGCTGCCCCGTGCACCGGACCCTGCAGGGGGCCGTGCGCATCGTGACGCGGGCGGGCTGAAAGGGAGGAAGGTCCGCAGCACCAGTTCGAAGTAGCCCTCCCTTGGCCTTCGATCACTGGTGCTGCGGCGGCCCGAACATCCGGCGTCCGCTACCTCACTGGCGGCGGCCGACCGGGCGGCTCTCCTTCGGGTGGATCACAGGCTAGACCAAACGATCGGCCGGCACAGCCGGGAAAACCGCGCGGTTCGGCGCGGAGAATCCCTCGAAACGCCGTCCGGCGGAGCCCGTCACGGACGAGGCGAGGGGATTCGCCCGTCACGGGGTATCGAAATCATTGTGGAATATTCCATCGGATGCCGGGTCGTAGACCTTCAGGGTCACGATTCCGCCACTGACGTTGAAGCCACCGGGAGCCACGCACAACGGCAGGCTGTGCGTACCGTCGTAATCGCTGAGCGTCACGTGCGCGACGAGCCCGGGGCAACCGCTCGTGTTCAATGCCGCATCCGTCGAACCGACCTTGCTCGCCAATGCCGCGCCGATCGGTGCCGCGACCCACATCCATGCACGCCTCACCGCGTCGCCTTCCGCATCGTCGACGTCCACATCCGCGACTCCCTCGTCGACATCGCCGCGATGATGCGGCCGCGCGAAGGATGCGATCCATCGGGTTAAGGAAAGGCAAGCATGCCGTTACGCCGACGCAATCAGCCGCACTGATCGAAGTGCGCGGATACGGCTGTGATCGCAGCGTCGCTGTCGATCGGGTCCACGCTGCGCCCGAGGTGGTTCCAACCCTCTTCCGCAGTCTACATGTGTGGACGTATACATTGGCTCACGCATTGCATCGTCGTGATCAGCGCTGCGGCGGATGCGTCGCACGACGACGGAAGGGGAGGTGTCGGGCACCAGCGGACGAAGGCGGATGCAGGCGCCGTCAGGGTAGAGGCGCAGCGATGGTTCGATGCACTCAGGAGGAGGGGGTCGACGTCACATGTGGACAAATTATGCCAACAAGTGTCCCGGCGTCGCGCGGCGAACCGCGCGGCGAGCCGCGAGCGAGAACGGAGGCCGCGCATGCCGACGCTGAAGATATGTGACGTAGGTCTGCAACCCGACACGTCGCACGCATTCCATTCCATGTTGACGATCGTCGCCGGCCGCTCGAAGGCTGCCTGGCAGCTCGCCGGGGTCGAACATGCCGACGTGCTGTTCGCGTCGTCCGAAGGCGACGGCAGCGCGTTCGCCGCGTGGGGCGCCACCGGCAAGCCGGTCGTGCTCGTGATCGACGACCGCAGCAGTTGGCCGCCCGCGCCGTTCGTGTTGCGCCATCCGTTCCGCGTCATGCAACTCCTCTCCGTGCTCGACGACGTCGCAGACCTGCTGGCCGCATCGCCCGGGCGCGAGCGCGGCGACCCGAGCCGCTGGAGCGCGGCGGAATCGCTGCGCGCGTTGATGCCGCAGTCCGGCAATGCAGCCTGGCACGTCACACGCACGCCGCTCGGCGAGGAGGTGTGGCTCGGCCACGGCCTCGTCAGGGCGGCGGCGCGAACGATCGCGAGGTTGCGCGCCGGCGAACTCGAAGTCGCTGCATTCCATCCCACGGGAACGAGCCCGCCTGCCGATGCGCCGGCGATTGCCGCCTGCGATTTCGCCTGGTACGTCGGATTGAGCGGGCCTGCGCGGCTCGCGCCCTGGCTCTTCGCCGACGTCGCCTACCGGCTGCGGCGATGGCCCGACTTCGGTCGGCTCGGCGTGAATACGGGAATGCTCGAGCTGTGCGCGATGAGCACGGTGCGCGCATGGACGCCGGCTGCGCTCGTCGAGGCGAGCGGTCAGCTCGCGGCCGACGTGCACCGCTTCCTCGCGGCGGCTTCGCTCGCCGGCTTGCTCGTCGCGAACGGCAGCGAGCAGGCGCCGGCGTTGCTCGCGCGCGGTCGCGTGCAGAGCGGCTGGGATCGTTTCCTCGGCGGACTGCGGCGCCACCTGGGGCTTGCCGCATGAGCGGAGTGGAAGCGGGCGAGTTCAAGATCGTGTTCACCGGGCCGATGGGCGCGGGCAAGACCACGGCGATCGCCGCGATCAGTGAAGTCGAACCGGTGCGCACCGAGGTCGAGAACACCGATCGCGTCGCGCACGCGAAGGAATCGACCACGGTCGGCTTCGACTTCGGCCGCATCACGCTCGCCGACGGCAGCGTCGTGCGCCTGTACGGCACGCCCGGCCAAATGCGTTATCGCTTCATGTGGGACATCCTGGGGCGCGGCGCGGCCGGCGTGATCGTCCTGCTCGACGCGAGCGCGCCGGGCGCGCTCGTCCAGCTCGACGTGTTCGTCGACGCGTTCATTCCGCACGTCGCGCACGGTGCGCTGGTGGTCGGCGTCGGTCGCACCGACGTGCCGAACGCGCCGAGCACCGACGCGTTCGCGGCGCGCCTCGATGCGCGCGGCATCGTCGCGCCCGTGCTGTCGGTCGACGTGCGCAGGCAGGGTGACGTCATGATGCTGGTGCGCACGCTCGTCTGCATCCTCGGTTCGCACACGGCCCACGGGGTGCCCGCATGAGCAAGGTGCGACCGGCCAAGCTGTCGCGCGAACTCGCGCGAAAGGTGCTCGAGGGTTACGGCGAAGTCGCCGGCGTGCAGTGCGCCGTGCTGTTCTCTTCGGACGGTTTCGAGATCGCGTCGCACGCGGCCGATGCCGCCGCGTCGGCGCGCCTCGCGGCGATCGGAAGCTCGCTCGCCGCGCTCGGCACCGCCCTGGCGGGCGAGGCGGGCCTGGGGGACTTCGAGCGCACCACGATCGAGAGCAACGGCGGCGCCGTGACGATCATGCGCGTCGGCAGCAGCCGCTCGATGTCGCTCGCCGTCGTCGCCGGCAAGGATGCGGTGCTCGGGCAATTGTTGTGGGCGACCCAACGCTGCTGCCAGGCGCTGGCGAAATTGCTGGATCCATGAGTCGCGGCCGGATGAGGCACCGCTCGCGGCGATACAACCCGATGTCTCGGAGACAAGGCAATGGCCAACATCAACGATAGTCTTGCGAAGCTGCTCGAAGTCGACGGCGCTCTGTGCGCCGCCGTGGTCGACGCCAACAGCGGCATGTTGCTCGGAAAGATCGGGACGGGCCTCGACCTCGATCTCGCGGCGGCCGGCAACACCGAGGTCGTGCGCGCGAAGATGAAGACGATGAAGTCGCTCGGTCTCAACGACGCGATCGAGGACATCCTGATCACGCTCGGCAAGCAGTACCACATCATCCGCCCGGTCGCGGCCAAGGCCGGCCTGTTCGTCTACCTCGTGCTCGACAAGGCGAAGTCGAACCTCGCGCTGGCCCGTCGCGGCGCGCAGGACGTCGAGCAAACGCTGCAGCTGTGACGATCACGCCGAGCCCGCGGCGACGGCCGCGGGCATCGGCGGCTAGAAATCCTTCTCGAGCACGACCGAAACGTGGCGGCCGCCGACGTCGTAGCCGTCGAGCGTGTAGATCGCCGGATCGGCCGTCGTCCACGAATACGCGAGCGTGAGGCTCGTCGCGTGGACGAACGAGCGCGCGACCGACAGCTTGTAGTCGGTGTACGAGAAGCGCTTCTCGTTGCTCGCGCCGGTCTGCGGGTCGGTGCCGCGCGAATGGCGCCGGCCGACGTGCGCGGCGAGGTTCCAGCGCGGCGCGACCGGCCAGTTGGCGTTGGTGTCGAGGTACCACGAACCGCGTGAATCGGGCGTGCCGAACGAATCGGTGACGTCGTAGTTGATGCGCGCATTGAGGCCGTGCCAGCCGACGAAGGCGAAGACTTCGGTCGTGTCCGGTCGTTGCGCGTGCGCGATGTAGTGACCGGGAAACTGCAGTTGCAGCACCCCGGCGCGGACCTCGCCACTGTGGCCGAACAGCCAGCGATAGCCGAGCACGGCATCGATCTCGTAGTGCACGCGATTGCCGGGCGTGATCTTGTCGATCCAACCGATGCGCACCGCGCTCGCATTGCCGTAAACGCCTTCGCCGGGGTTGACGTCGACCTCCGCCTGCACCGAAGGCTCGCCCACGCTCTGCGAAAGGCCGCGGCCGATGTAGTTGTTCATGAGCTGCACGTAGCCGTACACGAGCGGCGGCGCATCCTCCGCGCGCGCCGGCGAGCCGGCGATGGCGAGGGCGAGCGGGAACACGATGCACGGCGGCAACTTCGCTTTCATGCGGACCTCGACGGGTGGCGGCGGGCGACATCGTGCGGCGCGGCCACCGTCCGATCCATCCGAGTCTTGCGCCCGACCTCCCGCAGCAACAGGACCACTTGCAGCGACGCGAGCCGGAGCCACTGCAGACGGGCGCGTCCGCGGTGCGTTTCATCGCATCGGCGGTACCGCAGGTAGCGCTTGCACCACGACGGCGTCGCACAAGCGGGGACGCGCCCGATGACGACACCGTCACGCCACCGCCGGGCGCATCGGCCTACGATGGCCGCATGATCGGAGGAAGGACGATGAATCCCATGCCGGCGGCCGTCGCACGCGCTTTCGCGGTCGCCCTGGCATGCGCGGCGGCGCTGGTCCCCGACGAGGGTATCGCGCAGGTCTCGTTCGACTGCGTCACGCCTGCAACGCCGTCTCTGGTCGCGCCCGTGGTGCTCGGCAACGGCAGCGCCGGCAGCGTGACGACCGCGCAGGTGCAGCAGGCGCTGGATGCGGGCGGCCCGATCCGCCTCGACGTCGGCGTGTCGACGCTCGTGCTCGGCACGACCTTGCGCGTCACGCGCGCGACCACGCTCGATCTCGGCGGCGCGACGCTCTCGGGTGGCCACGTGCGCCGCGTGATCGAGGTGCAGAATCCAGCGAACCAGACCTACGCGTTCACGCTGTCGCACGGGAGCATCGCCGACGGCAGCACGCCCACGGCGAGCGGGGCGGGCCTCTACAAGGCGACGGGCGGGCCGTGGCAGGCGGTGACGCTGCGATTCTTCGACGTGCGCTTCACCGGCAACCACGCGATCGCTTCCGCGCAGGACGACGGCGGTGGCGCGCTCTACGTCGTCGGTGCCGCCGAAGTCGCGGTCGTGCGCGGGCAGTTCGACGGCAACAGCGGTTCGAACGGCGGCGCCTTCTATTCGCTCGGCTCCAAGCGCGTGAACCTCTACGACAGCGTGTTCACCGGTAACCACGCGACCGGCAGCGGCGGCAATCCAGGCAACGGCGGCAACGGTGGCGCGATCGGCGTCGACGGCGACGCCCGCTTCCTCAACCTCTGCCGCATCCGGCTCATCGACAACGAGGCGAATGCGTTCGGCGGCGGCCTGTTCACCGTCACCTACAGCAACGCGTCGCACACGCGCCTGCAGACTCCACCGTGCAGGGCAACACGAGCAGCGCGGCGGACAAGCTCGCCGGCGGCGCGTATATCCAGGGTAGCCCGATCGCGATCAGCGGCAGCACGTTCCGCGACAACGACGCGAACGGCTACGCCGGCCTCGCGCTATTCGGCTACGGCGGGGTGCTCGAGGGCAGCATCAGCAACTCGACGTTCGTCGGTAACCTCGCACGCGGCGGCCTCGGGGGTGCGATGGCGATCCAGGCGGCGAGCGCGCTGACCTTGCAGAACCTCACGATCGCCCACAACGCTGCGCCGTGCGCGGGATGCTTCGCCGCCGGCATCGCCAACGACAGCGGAGCGTCGCTGACGTTGCGCAACGTGCTGTTCGAAGACAACGTCGGCGGCAACGCGTACAACCCATGGGCGATGTTGCATCCCGCCGCGAACGGTGCCGGCAACCTGCAATGGCCGCAGGCGCGTCCCGCAGCGGGGCAGGGCGAAACGGCCGTCGCTCCGGGAACCGTGTTCGCGAAAGCCAATCTCGCCGACCCCGCGGCGAACGGCGGTCCGACCGAGACGATGGCGTTGCCGCCCGGCAGCCCGGCGATCGACGGTGGATCGACTGCAGGTGCACCGGCGACCGACCAGCGCGGCGCGCCGCGCGGCGACGCGGTCGACATCGGCGCGTACGAACGCCAGCCCGATCTGATCTTCCGCAGCGGTTTCGAGCCCTGACTTCCCGACTGCGCCCTGAACAGCCGGGCGCCACGCTTCAGGCGGCGCTTAGGTGCTTTCGCTTACGTTCGATCCGCACTCACTGCGAGGAGAACGCATGAACAGTCAGTTGCCGATCGAAGGCCAGAAGATCGAGGTCAAGCTGCGTGACGGCGAGTGGCAGGACGCGGTCTATCGCAACGACGATTTCATCGACGTCTACGGCTTGCCGCTGTCGTTCGACAAGATCCTCGCCTGGCGGCCGGCGAATCCCAAGGGCCGGTCCAACGGAGAACCGCACGGGAGCCTGTCGCTGCACTGAGGCACTTCCCCCGGCGGCGCGGCGACCAGGGACGGCCGCCGCGCGAAACAGCGCGCGCCGCGTGACCCGCCATGCACTACACTGCGGCCATCGCTTGTTTCGGGCCGGGGGGCATGGGAACGAAGCGTGTGAATCCGCCGCCGTCGGCTGCGTCCGCGTCTTCCGCTCCGGAACCGACGCGCGAGCAATTGTTCGCGCGCATCGCCGAACTCGAAGCCGACCTCGATCGCCGCCGGCGCACGGATGGTGCGGGTGCATCGATCGACCGCCTCACCACGGTCAAGGTGCCGCCCGAGTTCGAACAGCCGTTCCTGCACGCGCAGGCCCACGTCGCGCGCTACTTCGCCGACCGGGTCGAACACCCGGACACCGCGACGATATCGATCGCCGGCGAGCGTTACGTTCTGCTGCGCGCGGCATCGCTGTCGGTCGAGTTCGTCGAACTCGTCATGAAGTTGTACCAGGACAAGGGCGTCGACGAAGCGCGCGCGGTCGCGAACAACCTGCTGTTCGATCTCGCGCACGCGCTCGGCCGGGCCGACGCGCGTGCGTTCCGCGAAAAGATGTCGCTGCACGACCCGATCGCGAACCTTTCCGCGGGGCCGATCCACTTCGCCTTCTCCGGCTGGGCGTTCGTCGACATTTCGCCGGAGTCGAGACCGTCGCCGGACGAGGACTACTTCCTGCTGTACGACCACCCGTTCTCGTTCGAGTCGCATTCGTGGCTAGCCAAGCACAAGCGCAGCGAGACGCCCGTCTGCATCATGAACGCCGGCTATTCGTCCGGATGGTGCGAAGAGAGTTTCGCGATGCCGCTCGTCTCGGTGGAGGTCGAGTGCCTCGCCGCCGGTGGAGAACACTGTCGCTTCATCATGGCGCCGCCCACGAGGATCGAACGGCACCTGGAAGCGTACGCACGCCGCGGCGGCACGCACGTCGCGAGTGCGGCCGGCGGGCGCCTCGGTATCGTGCCCGAGTTCTTCCAGCGCAAGCGACTCGAGGAAGAGCTGCGCGAAGCGAACGAACAGCTCGAGGCGCGCGTGCACAAGCGCGCGCGCGAACTCGAACGCGCGACCGAACAGTTGCGTCTGCTCGGATCGGCGGTCGAGAACGCGACCGAAGGCTTCGTGATCCTCGAACAGCACGACGGCGACGATCCGTTGCGCATCGTGTTCGTCAACCACGGCTTCTCGCGCATCACCGGCTATCCCGCGAGCGACGTCGTCGGCCGTTCACTGACGCACCTTCGACTCGCGGCGGGCGAGGGCGCGATCTTCGCCGCGCTCGCCGACAGCGTGCGCCGCGGCGAGCCGTTCCAGGCGGAAGCGGTCGCGGTGCGGCCGGACGCATCGGTCTACGCGCTCGAATTCCACGCGATGCCCGTGCCGAGCGAAGTGCGCCAGCCGCCGCACTGGATCGCCATCCTGCGCGACGTCAGCGACCGCAAGGCGCACCTGGACGCCCTCAAGCACCAGGCGCTGCACGATGCGCTCACCGGCTTGCCGAATCGCGTGCTGCTGCACGATCGCATCGAACAGGGCATCCTCGGCATGCGCCGTCACGGCCGGCGCTTCGCGTTGCTGTTCCTCGATCTAGACGGTTTCAAGGAGATCAACGACACGTTCGGCCACCTCGCCGGCGACGCGCTGCTGGCGAAGGTCGGTACCCGCCTGCGCGCGCGCCTGCGCGAGGCGGACGTGATCGCGCGCCTCGGCGGCGACGAGTTCGCCGTGCTGCTCGACCACGCCGACGACGTGGAGGCGTCGAGGCGCACCGCCACGGAGCTGCTCGCGACGCTGGAGCAGCCGTTCGAGGTCGAGGGCCACAAGCTCGTCGTCGGCGCGAGCATCGGCATCGTGCACTGCCCCGAGCACGGCACCGATCCGACCACGTTGATGCGGCGCGCCGACATCGCGATGTATGCGGCGAAGAACGCGCGCGCCGGCGCGACGATCTACGACCCGCAGCAGGACGCACACTCGCCGGCGCGCATCCGCCTCGTCAACGAGTTGCGCGGTAGCATCGGCGGCGACGCATTCGAACTGCACTACCAGCCGCAGGTCGACCTGCGCAGCGGCAAGGTCGCGCGCGTCGAGGCGCTGCTGCGCTGGAATCATGCGGAGCGCGGCCTGCTGCTGCCGGACGAGTTCCTGCCGCTCGTCGCGTCGAGCGAACTGATCGACCGCATCGCGCGCTGGGTCCTGCACACGGCGATCCGCGACTGCAGCGACTGGGTCGAGTCGGGCATCGATGTCGGCGTCTCGGTCAACCTTGCGGCGCACAACCTGCGCGACGCCGACCTGCCCGATTTCATCGCGCGCGAGCTCGCCGGCGCCGGCTTGCCGGCGCACCGGCTGACGATCGAGATCACGGAGAGCAGCCTGCTCGAACAGGCGGTCCTCGCCACCGACATCTTCCAGCGCCTGCGCACGATCGGCGTCGGCCTTTCGATCGACGATTTCGGCACCGGTTACTCGTCGCTCATGCACCTGCGCCATTTGCCGTTCACCGAGCTGAAGATCGACCGCTCGTTCACCGGCGAGATGCTCGCGAACGAGCGGGACGCGGCGATCGTCCGCTCGACCATCGACCTCGGCCACGAACTCGACCGCAGCATCGTCGCAGAGGGTGTCGAGACGCGCGAGGTGATGGAGCAGTTGCGCCGCTACCACTGCGACTTCGCGCAGGGCTATCACGTGAGCCCGCCGCTCGCCCGGGTGGCGTTGCGGGCATGGCTGCAGGACCCGCCGGTCTTCTCGATCGGACGCTGAGGCGGGTCGCCAGGGCGCCCGTGCCGACGAAAAACGATGGCAACCTGGGCTCGGGTGCCCTAGAGTTCCGCATCGCGCTGTATATAGTTCCTCTTCGAATACATCGGTGCTGCATGAAAATTTCAAGAACGGCTTCGGATGACCGGGTCAAGCTCGCGGGGCGCATCCGCGTGGCGCGACGCGACGCGAAACTCACCCAGACCGCGCTCGCGGAGCGCGTCGGCGTCACGCCGAGTGCGGCGGCCCAATGGGAGCATCCGAACGGCACCAGTCCCGGCACGCCGCGCCTGCAGGAGATCGCGGCCGCGACCGGCGTCAGCTTCGAATGGCTCGCCACCGGCCGCGGCGAACGGCGCCAGAAGCGGCCGCATCCGGATTCGATTCCCGCGCTCAAGCTCGACGTCTACGCGCAGGACTGGACCGAGGAAGTGTTGCTGGAGCGCTTCCGCCTGCTGTCGCCACGCGCGAAGCAGATGCTCGTGAACCTGCTCGAAGAAGTGCGCCCCGGCCGGCGCTGAATCGCGCGCGCGTGCACGCGGCGCGTGTTGCGTCGCGTGCGCGGCCGGCGATGACTCCTGCGCTATCGCGTCGCTGCTGTTAGCCGTGCTAACGCCGCAGCTGTCTTGAACCGTGGTGACCCGGATTGCTAGCGTCCGTACCGCACGCAGATTCGGCGTTGGGGAGGAACCTGCACGCACCGTTCGCGGTGGACGAGCGTCCGTCCACGGCGAATGCGTTGCATCGACGGCGGGAAGGCAACCGTCGGCGTGCAGGAGGGCCGGCGGCATCCGTCCCGCCCGGCACCGGGCCGGGTGCCGCCGCGACCCGCGCGTGCCTCATGTCTGCTAGGGAGCGTGGACCATGGTAGGCAAGGCGGATGCGGGCGCTCCGTTCACCTGGAGCACGCCGCTGCGGCACGATCCGGACCTGATCGACGAGCTGCGGCGCGCGAATCGCGAACTCGCGATGAGCTACTCGGTCGCGCTGCACGCGGGGCGGCGCGGGTCTTTCGAGGCGGCGGCGCTGGCGATCAGGCGGTGTGCGCGCCAGTTGCATGACGTACAACGCATCGAAGCGCTGCGGCTCTACCCGACGATCGCGCGCCGGATGGTCGACGATCCCGACGGCGCCGCCGCGGTCGCGTCGCTGCGGCGCGAGTCGAATGCGCTCGCGCGGCATTTCATGCGGCTCGTCGAAGGCCTGTTCTCGCGTGCGCGCCCCGGCATGCCGCCGGCATCGCTCGTCGACGAGGCGCGCGGCGTGCTGCAACGCTACCTCGAAGAGAAGGAATCGCGACTCTACCGCTTCTACGCGCTGACCGCGCCGGTCGACAGCGACGCCGCCTAGCGCCAGTGCTCAGCGCGGGCTCGCCGCTGCCGCGTAGTCGGCCGCTATGCCCTCGAGCATGCGGCGCAGCGTGGTCGCGTCATGCCAGCGCCCGTCGACCATGACGCCCAGCGGCCGGCGCAAGGTCGCGAGGTCCTCGAGCGGATTGCTTCCCGACAGCAGCAGGTCCGCGCGGCGGCCCGTTTCCACGGTTCCCGATTCGATCGCAGTCGGCGCCGCGCGGTGCAGCAATAGGCCAGGCGTGCGCGTCGCGGTCGCGAGCACCTGGTAGCGCGACAGGCCGGCCTGTTCGAGCGCCGCGAGATCGTCGTGCAGCGACCAGCCCGGCACGAGGCCGGGGATCGTCGGCGCGTCGGTACCGGCGACGAGAGCGACGCCGGCGTCGCTCATCGCCTTGGTGAAGCGGCGCAGGAATGCCACGTTGTCGTCGAGGTTGCCGTTGCGGTCGGCGTAGCCTGCGTGCCGCCAGGACAGGCGCCGGTCGGGCGAGAGGTAACGTACTTCGTCCATGCGCAGGAACTGCTCGACCACCGCGGGCTTGCCCCATTGCCGCGCGATCGTCTCGTAGGTATCGAGGTCCGCAGTCACGAACGCCTTGTTGCGCAGGACCGCGGCGATCGCGCCGGGTATGCGTGCTTCGTCCGGCAGCGGATCGGGATGGCCCGCGCGCGGCTGCAGCAGGTAGGTGTAGAGGAATTCTTCGGCATGCGCGACCATCAACTGGCCCGCGTCGAGCTGGCGTTCGATACCGACCGCGGTGACGCCGTGGCCGACGATCGGCAGGCCTCGCCGGCGCCCCTCGTCGACGAGAGCACGAAACGTCGTCGGCGAGAGGTTGTTGTACACCTTGATGAATTCGTAGCCGTTGGTCTTGGCGAGGCGCACGATCGCGCGCGCCTCGTCGGCGGTCGTCACCGTGAAGTGGCCGTAGCGTGGCGAGCCGTCGACGAGGAACGCGGCATGGATGTGCGGCCCCGGCTTGTCGCCGCGCTCGATAGCGGGACGCACCTGCGCGAGGAATTCGTTCGATGCCTCGCCCATGTTCAGCACGGTCGTCACGCCGTTGGCGAGATACAGCGCCATGTCGCGCGCGCTGTCGGCATGCGTGTGCATGTCGGCGAGGCCCGGCGAAAGATAGGCGGTGCCGCCGCCGTCGATGACTACGGCTTGCGCAGGCGGCTCGATTGCCGAGCCGACGGCCACGATCCGGTTGCCGTCGACGACCACGGTCTGGTCGCGCAGCACGCGTTCGCGGTCCATCGGCACGACGTTGACGTGCACGAACGCGATGCTCCGCGAAGCCGCAGGTGCCGCCGGCTCGGCGGCGAACGCGTGCGACATCGATGCGGCGAGGAGAATGACAGTCAGGCGCTGCGGCAGATCGTTCAAGGGAAAGGCCCGGGCAGTGGTGGATGACGTCCCGTTCGATGCCCGCAGCGCGGGCAGGGTTTAGCGCGAGCGCGCAAGCGTGGTCACGCACGTCGCACCCATCGAGCCTACACTGGGGTACCTGCCCCCGAAAGACGAGGACACGATGACGCCGATGCGCTGGCTGTGGATCCCCACGTTCGCCCTGTGTGCCGCGAGCGCCGCGTCCGCGCGCGACGCCGCCGCGGACACGCGCGACCTGCTGCGCGTCGAAGCCGAACTCTGCCAGGCCTTCGAGAGCGGCGACGCAGCGACCGCACGCAAGGACCTCGACGAGACGTTCACGCTCACCGATTCGCACGGTGGCGTGACCGACCGGGCGCAGAACCTCGACGAGATCGCGCGGCGCGAGCCGCGCTACGAGGTGTTCCGCAACCGCGAGCAGAAGGTGCGCCTGTACGGCGACGCGGCGATCGTGACCGGCATCACCGCGGTCAAGGGCATCTCCGGCAAGGACGCATTCGCGGCCGACTTCCAGTTCACCGACACCTGGGTGCGGCGCGACGGCCGCTGGAAGCTCGCCGCGAGTCATGCGAGCCGCCTGCAGAAGTGACCGCCGCGATCGCGCCGCAGCGGTCAGAGGTCGAGCATCGGCTTGAATCCACCCCAGAACATGCGCATGCCGTCGAACGGCATGTCCTTCGGGTCCATCTTGAGCCGCGGGTCGGACATCACCTTCTTGTTCACGCGATCGCGTTCGCGTCGCGAGGCGTAGACGATCCACGAAAACACGACGACCTCGTCCGGCTTGAGCTTGACCGCTTGCGGGAACGACGTGACCTTGCCCGCCTTGACGTCGTCGGCGACGCATTCGACGTAGTGCAGGGCGCCGTGCTCGCGCCAGACCTTGCCGGCCTTGCGCGCGAGGCGGCGATAGGCGGTGAGCTTGTTCTTCGGCACGGGGACGACGAAACCATCGACGTAGGACATGACGGACTCCTCTGGGGTGGGCGGCGACGATGGCCGCACTTTCCCGACGAAGCAGGAGCCCGCCGATCGACAAGCGACCGGACGAGCGTCGGCGTCCGTTAAGATTCGCCGCGGGGAGGACGCCGATCCGACGATCCCGCCGACGCGCCCGCGCCGGCGCGCCTGGCTGCAACCCAGTCCATCGGAGACACGACGATGTCGATCGAAATGAAAATCCTGGCGTGGTCCATCGTGCTCGGCCTCGTGCACGTCCTGGTCGCGGCGAGCCTGTCGACCGCGCAGCGCGGATTGTTGTGGAACATAGGGCCGCGCGACGGCGCGCCCGCGCCGCTGACCGGACTGGCCGGGCGCCTCGATCGTGCCTCGCGCAATTTCCTCGAGACGTTCGTATTCTTCGCCGCGGCCGTGCTCATGCTCGCGTTCCTGCAGAAGGGCAACGAGCACACCGTGCTCGGCGCGCAGATATGGTTCTGGGCGCGCGTCGCCTACCTTCCGGCCTATGCGATCGGCATTCCGTTCCTGCGCACCGCGGTATGGGCGGTCGCGCTGGTCGGCCTAGTGATGGTCGTGTCCGCGCTGTTCTGAGCGCGGACGTTCGTCAGTCGGCGCGGTGCGCCTCGGAAGTGCCGAGCACTTCGGGATGGGAGATCCGTTGCGGGCGCTGCAGCAACGGGTGGACGAACACCGCGCCGAGGATGATCGCTGCACCGCAGTAGAACGTCGGCGTGAGTTCGTGCTGCTCGCCGAGCAGGATCGCCGCGAACACGATCGCGTAGACCGGCTCGAGGTTCGTCGCCAGTTGCGCGGCGAACGCGCTCATGTGGCGCAACGCGACCAGGGCGAGCGTGAACGGCAGCAGGGTGCAGGCGAGCGCGAGCACGAGCAGCAGGCCGGTGTCGCGCAGGCCGGGCAGCGCGAACGGGTTGCCGGCGAGCACCGGGAACACGTAGGGCAGTACCGGCGTCAGCAGCGTGAGCGCGGCGACGCCGGCGCCGAGTTCGAGGCCGGTCACGGCGAGCGCGTCGGCGTGTTCGACCAGGCGCTTGTTGAGCGAACCGAACAGGGCGACGAACAGCGCCGACAGCGCGCCGACCGCGATGCCGACGCGCATCGATCCTGGTACGCCGCCGACGACGAGCGCGACGCCGGGCAGCACGGCGACGCCGAGCAGCAGTTCGCGCAGCGAGAACTTGCGGCCCGCGAGCTTCGGTTCGACCAGCGCGGTGAACGGCGTCGCGAGCGCGATGCAGGTCGCGCCGACCGACGCGTTGGCGAGCTTGATCGACCCGTAGAACGTGAGCCAGTGCAGCGCGACGAGCACGCCGACGCCGGCGTAGGCGGCGAGCAGGCGCGGCGTCAGTGCGCGCAGGCCGCGCCAGACGCGCGGCAGCAGCGCGAGCGCCGCGACGACGATCAGCATGCGCCACCAGACCAGCGCAAGTGCGTCGAGCGTGATGAGCTTGCCGAGGATCGCGGTGAAACCCCAGAGCAGCACGCAGAAATGGATCTGCAGCTGCGCTTTCGTCGTGGGAGACAGCGTGGTCACGTCTTGGGAGAATGCGGAGGGGAGTCGCATCTTAGGGCGTCGCCCGGGCGCGTCAATCGAATTTTCCACCACGCGGGGGTCGCATGGACATGCGCATCGAACTCAATGGCCGTCCGGTCGACGTCGACGGCCTGCGTGTGCTCGCGCTGGTCAACTACGGCCACTTCAGCTCGATGCAGGTACAGGACGGCGGTGTGCGTGGCCTCGACCTGCACCTGGAGCGCCTGCGGCGCGCGACGCACGAGCTGTTCGCGACCGCACTCGACGTCGATGCGACGCGCGCATGGATGCGCCAGGCCGTCGCCGGCTCGCGTGGCGCGCTGTCGCTGCGCGTGACCGTGTTCTCGCGCGCGCTCGATCGAGATCACCTGCTAGAACCGGCCGCGCCCGACGTGCTCGTCGCGACTGCGCCCGCGCGCACGCTCGCGCCCACGCCGCTGCACGTGCGCAGCGTGCGCTACCAGCGCGAAGCGCCGCACATCAAGCACGTCGGCACGTTCGGCCTGTACCACCAGAAGCGGCTCGCGCAGGCGGCCGGCTACGACGATGCGTTGTTCGTCGACGCCAGCGGGGCGGTCGCGGAAGGCTCGATCTGGAACGTCGGCTTCCTCGACGGCGAGCGCGTCGTCTGGCCGGATGCACCCGCCTTGCAGGGCATCTCGATGCAACTGCTGCAGGACGGGTTGCGCAAGCGCGGCGTGCCGACGGAGGTGCGCAGGATCGACCTCGACGGGCTGCGCTCATTCCGCGCAGCGTTCTTCACCAATACCTCGTGCACGGTCATGCCGATCGCCAGCATCGACGGCATCCCGTTCGCGACCGGTGCCGAACCCCGCGCGCTGCTCGATGCATGCATGGCCGTGCACCCCTGGCAGCCGATCTGACCACGGGAACCCTCGTCGCCGGATGCGGTCGAGGAGGCTGGTCGATCGACGGGGTCCATGGCGATGCGAAGGATGATGATGGCGGCGGCGGCCGCAGTGGTTGCACGCACGACGCTCGCGGTAGCGCTCGAACCGGCCGGCATCGTGGATGCGATCCACTATCCGCCGGCCGTGTTCGCGCCCGGTACGATCTCCGGACCCGCGCACGATTCGGCGCCTGCGTTCACGCCCGATGGCGCGACCGTCTACTTCACGCGCAGTAACGCCGCGCAGTCGACGATCTACGTTTCGCGCAAGCAGGGCGAGCGCTGGTCGGAACCTGGCGTCGCGTCGTTCTCGGGCGAGTGGAACGACATGGAGCCCGCGTTCGCGCCGGACGGTTCCTGGATCGTGTTCGTGTCGAACCGGCCGGCGAAACCCGGCGGAGTGCCGATCGAGGCGAGCTACAACGGCGGTACGCAGAAGGGCGGCAATCTCTGGCGCGTCGAACGCAAGGGCAGCGGCTGGAGCGAGCCGGTGCGATTGCCCGATGCGGTGAATCCGAATCCGTCGACGTTCGCGCCGAGCGTCGCCGCCGACGGCAGCCTCTGGTTCATGACGCCCGACGCGACGAGCGGCAAGTTCCGGCTGTATCGCTCGCAGTTCCGCGATGGCCGCTACGAGGCGGCCAAGCCGTTGCCGTTCAGCGACGGCAGCGTGACCGACGTCGACCCTGCGGTGGCGCCCGACGAGTCGTTCGTCGTTTTCGGTTCCGGTCGCAGGCCGAAGGTCGGCATCGACCTGTTCATCGCGTTCCGCGACGGCGACGGCTGGGGCGAACCGGTCTGGCTCGGCGACAGCGTCAACAGCAGCGGTTCGGACGCGGAGCCGCGCCTGGGGCCCGATCACGCGACGCTGTATTTCAGCAGCGAGCGCGTCGTCCCGGTCGCGTTCCCGCGAACGCGCGCGCAGGCGGACGCCGACACCGCGCGCATGCTCGCCTGGGACGACGGAAACTACAACATCTGGTCTGTATCGCTGCAACCGTGGTTCGCGGCGAAACCGCCTTCGAAACGGTCAGAACCGTGACAGCAGCGCCATCGCCGCGGCAGGGTTGCGTTCCTTGGCCGCGCTGATGAAATAGACGAACACGTCGCGCGTGCCCGCGGACGGCAATGGCGCCGCGACGCGCGGCAGGTCCGCCGGATCGCCGCCCGCGGCCCACGCACGCGCCCGCTCGGCCCACGCATCGAGCGCGGCAGGCGCATAGCCCGTCGCGTTCGCGCTTTCGCTGCGCATGAGCCGCGCGTACACGAAGTCGCCGGTGACATCGGCGAACGACGGGTACTTCGGCGAGTCGGTGAACACGCTGGCGACGCAATGGGCGCGTGCGAGCGCGAGGTAGTCGTCGCACAGGAACGAGGCGTGGCGCACCTCGAGCACGTGGCGCAGCGGACGGCCGTCGAGCTCGCGCGGCAACAGGTCGAGGAACGCGGCGAAGTCGTCGCGCTCGAACGCCTTGTCCGGCGTGAACTGCCAGTTGATCGGGCCGAGCCGGTCGCCGAGTTCGGCCAGGCCGCCATGGACGAACGCATCGACGGTCTTGCCCGCGTCGGCGAGCACGCGGCGGTCGGTGCTGAAGCGCGGCGCCTTCAGCGAGAATACGAAGCCGTCGGGCGTCTCGCTGCGCCACTTCGCGTAGGTCGCCGGCTTCTGCGCACCGTAGTAGGTGCCGTTGATCTCGATCGCGTTGACCTGCCGGCTCGCGTACTCGAGCTCGCGTCGTTGCACGAGTCCGGCCGGGTAGAAGTTGTTGCGCCACGGCGCGTAGGTCCAGCCACCGATGCCGACACGGACGGGTGCGTTCGCGGCAGGGTTCGCGAACAGGTCGGAGGAGGGTGCGTTCATCGCATCGTGATCGTCGGCGGCGGCACGCTATGATGGCAGCGCAGCCAAGCCGATGCCACGGCGACGGAGGAACATGCAGATGCCATCCGCGGGACGCAGGCTCGCGCTCGTCGTCGCGACGGTCGCATGGTCGACGCTGGTGCTCCAGTACGTGCTGCTGATCGCCGCGACCTGGAGCGACATCGGGCCTTGGCTCGGCACGCTGCGCTACGTCAGCTTCTTCACGATCCTGAGCAACCTCGCCGTCGCCTTGACGACGAGCGCGGCCTGGCGCGGCGGAGCCGCCGCCTGGCAGCGATTCTTCGGCAGCGCGCGCGTGCAGGGCGGTACTGCGCTCTGCATCGCGATCGTCTGCGCGATCTACCATTTCCTGCTCGCCTCGACCTGGTCGCCGCAGGGCCTGCAACTCGTCGCCGACGTCGCATTGCACTACGTCGTGCCGGTGCTCTACGTCGGCTGGTGGGTCGCCTGCGTGCCGCATCGACGGTTGCAATGGATGGACCCGTTGCGCGTGCTGCTGTTCCCGGCCGTGTTCTTCGGCTGGAGCCTGCTGCGCGGCGCATGGTTGCACGAGTACCCGTATCCGTTCATCGACGTCGATGCACTCGGCATCGCGGTCGTGTTGCGCAACGCAGGTGCGATCGCTGTGCTGTTCGTCGCCGCGGGACTGCTCGTCGTCGCCTTCGATCGCCTCGCGCCGCGCGCGGCTGCGGAGTCGTCGCGTGTTCGGGCAGAATAGCGGCCTGTGGCACGACGCGACCAGGCGATGACGGACAACGCGCTACCCCACGTACTCGTCATCGGCGGCGGTTTCGGCGGATTGTGGGCGACGCGCGCGCTCGCTTCGGCGCCCGTGCGCGTGACGCTCGTCGATCGCACGAATCACCACCTGTTCCAGCCGCTGCTCTACCAGGTCGCGATGGCCGGCCTGTCGTCGCCCGACATCGCCGCACCGTTGCGGCACATCCTGCGCCGCCAGCACAACGTGGTCGTGCGCATGGACGTCGCGCGCGAGATCGACGTCGAGCTGCGCCGCGTCCGCTTCGACGGCGGCTCGCTCGACTACGACTATCTCGTCGTCGCGAGCGGCGCCCGCCACGCGTATTTCGGCCACGACGAATGGGCGCGCCATGCGCCGGGATTGAAGACGCTCGACGACGCCTTGCACATCCGCCGCCACATGCTGGAGGCGTTCGAGGCGGCCGAGCGCGCCGTCGATCCGCGCGCGCAGGCCGAGTGGCTCGACTTCGTCATCATCGGCGGCGGGCCGACCGGCGTCGAGCTCGCGGGCACGCTCGCGGAGATCGCGCGCCACACGTTGCCGCGCGAATTCCGCCACAGCGACCCGCGCCGTTCGAAGATCCATCTCGTCGAAGCCGGCCCGCGCGTGCTCGCCTCGATGCCGCCGTCGCTGTCGGACCGCGCACGGCGGCAGCTCGAACGGCTCGGCGTGAGCGTGCACCTCGGCAAGCCGGTGACCGCGATCGACGAACGCGGCGTGGACCTCGGCGACGAACGCATCGATGCTCGCACCGTGCTGTGGGCCGCGGGCGTCGCCGCATCGCCGCTCGGCGCGCAACTCGGCGGCGAGCGCGACCGCGCCGGCCGCGTACACGTCGCGGAAGACCTTTCACTGCCCGCACATCCGGAAGTCTTCGTGGTCGGCGACCTCGCCGCCGTGGCGCAGGACGGCAAGCCCGTGCCCGGCGTCGCGCCCGCGGCGAAGCAGATGGGCGCGCACGCGGCGGCGATGATCCGCGAGCGGCTCGCGGGTCGTGCGACGCGCGCGTTCCGCTACCGCGACTACGGCAACCTCGCCACGATCGGGCGCATGGCGGCGGTCGTCGACCTCGGTCGACTGCGTTTCTCGGGCGCGCCCGCCTGGTTCTTCTGGCTGTGGGCGCACGTGTTCTTCCTGATCGGTTTCCGCAACCGTCTCGTGGTCATGGCGGTGTGGATCTGGTCGTACGTCACCTACCAGCGCCACGCGCGGATCATCATCGGTCGCCGCGACGAGTCGTGAAGAAGCGAAGGGCAGGAGATTTGAAGCACGAAGGCCACGATGGAAGAGCTCTCCCGTCTGATAGCTCTTCCTCCGCGTGCTCCGTGTTTCAAGTTTTCCTCCTGATTCTGCGTTTCCTCCGTGTCTTTCGTGTTTGAATCTTCCAGGCTCTGGTTTCAGATCTTGTGGCCTCTAGGCTTCCGCGCCCCAGGGATCGTATTCGCCGAACCACCAGAGGTGGCCTTCGGGGTCGCGGCAGGAATAGCCGGCGCCACCGTAGTCCTTGTGTTCGAGTTCGTCGACGATGACCGCGCCGGCCGCCTTCGCGCGGGCGTAGTGCGCCGCGCAGTCGGAGACGATCACGCACGGGCATTGCGTCTCGCGTCCGCCGATCTCGTCCGGTTGCGCGATGCGTTCGCCCCAGGCGCTGCGGTTCGCGACCGAGCCGAGCATGACCATGCCGTTGCCGAACACGAGCTGGGCGTGGTGGACGACATCGCCGTCGGCGTGGACGGCACGCTTCTCGAAGCCGAACGCGCGGCACAGCCATTCGATCGCGGCGGGCGCGTCGCGGTAGCGCAGGCTCGGGATGATCGTCGAGGTCGTATTCGCGGCGAGCGTCGTCATGGCGGCTCCGGTCGATGGCTGGACCGGCAGCGTAGCGTCGCGGTTCGCGTGCGTCTTGTAGATTTCGGAACGCGTCAGGCGAGTTCGACGTGGTTGACGTACGGACCGCGCCGCGCGACGTAGGCCGCGGGCGTCATGCCCGAGAATGCGCGGAACTCGCGAGCAAGGTGGGGCTGGTCGTGGAAACCGCAGTCCGAGGCGACGCGTGCCCAGTCGACGCCGCCGCAGCGCTGCGCCTCGGTGACGACGCGACGGAAGCGCTGCAGGCGCAGGTATTCCTTCGTGCCGACGCCGACCTGCTCGCGGAACAACGTGCCGAGGCGGCGCGCCGAGACGCCGCAGTCGGCGGCGAGGCGTGCGACGAGCGGCAGGCTCGGTGCGCGCTCGATCGTCGCGAGCGCTTGCGACACCGCGGGGTGCAGCGTCGCTCCGATGCAGCCGCGCAACAGCCAGCGCGCGAGCACGCCCAAGCGTTCGCGCGCGTCCACCGCGTGCAACAGGCGCTCGCGCAGCGCACGGGTGGTCGACCCGAGCAGATCCTCGAGCGCGAGGTGGCGGTTGCCGAGCGCGTCCATGCGCTCGCGCAGCAGCACGCGCGCACCGCCAGGGCGGAACGCGACACCCATGACCGCGACCTGTTCGCGCGTGTCGATGACGAAGCTGCGCGTGAACTGGCCGCTGTAGGCCGATCCCGCGAGCCGTTCGCACTGGTGGCCGCCGTCGTCGCCGTAGACGCGCGTTTCGTCCTCGAGCAGGTTGAGGATCAGCGCCGACCCGGGTTGCGGCAGGATGCGCTCGAAACGCAGCTCGCCCGGTTCGACGTGCCAGTCCCAGATCCGCTCGATCGACGGATGCAACGGCGGCGGCGGTACGAAGGTGACGAAGGCCATGCGGCGGCTCCGCGATGCAGAGCCGAGCCTACACCGCGCACGCCGTGTCGAAAACACGTATCGTGCGATTTCGCGGCAGCCGCCGCGGTGGATCGCTACGAGGAACCATGGCAGTGAATGTCGTGCACAACGCGGCGCAGCGCCGCTTCGAGGCCGTCGTCGACGGCGTTTCGTGCGTACTCGAATACGGCCTGCACGATGGCGTGATGACGATCACCCATACCGGGGTACCGGCGCAGGTCGGCGGCCGCGGCATCGCGGGCGCGCTCGTGTCGGCCGCGTTCGACACCGCGCGTCGGGAAGGCTGGCGCGTGGTGCCGGCGTGCTCCTACGCCGCCGCGTGGATCCAGCGCCATCCCGAATACGCCGACCTCGTCAACCGCGCGTAGCGACGGTCGCACCCAGCTTGTGCCCGAGTTCGACCTGCTGTCGGCGCGTGGACGACCCTTCGACGAAACGCGTAGCGAGCAACGGCGTGATCGCGTCATACAGCGCGCGAGCTTCCTCGCGGTTGCCGCGCGCGACGAGCACGTCGGCGAGCTGCAGTTTCGCGTCGATGGTCGAGTTGGCCTGCGGTCCGGCGCTACCTGACAGGATTTCGACCGCGCGGCGCAATTCCGACTCCGCTTCGCCGAGGCGACCGCGATCGCGTTGGACGAGGCCGCGCAGGCGGGCGATCGCGCCATGGCGCGCGTGCGTCGGCGGATACAGTTCGGCGAACGCGGCGGATGACTGGTCGAGGTAGCTCATCGCCTCGTCGTAGTGGTGGCTGCGGCGCATCCAGTCGCCGAGGTGGGCGAGCCGGCGCGCGCGTTCGATGCGCAGGTCCATCGAATCCGCGTTGCCTTCCACCGGCATGTCGAGCATCACGCGCGCGGCGTCGAGCTTGCCGTTGAGCATGAGGCTGCGGCCGAGGTTCTGCCGGTAGATCGGCAGGCGCGGATCGTCTGCTTCGACCGACTGCTTGAGCGCGTTGTCGAGCACTTCGCGGAACATCGCGAGCGATGTCGTGGTGTCGCCCGCCTGTTCGAGCAGGCTCGCGAGGTTGTTGAGGCCGATCGCGTACGACGGCGTCTGCTCCTGGTGGTTCGCGCGCATGAGGTCGACGTTCTCCTGCAGCAGCGCGGTCGCCTCGACGATGCGACCTTGCAGTTGGATCGCCTGTGCCAGGTTGTTGCGTGCGGTCACCGCCCAGGCGCTGCCCGGATCGAGTGTGCGCAGGCGCGTCTCGAGCATCTCGCGCAGCAGGCGCTCGCCATCGGCGTAGCGTCCCTGCTGTTCGTACACCTCGGTGAGAAATCCCTTCGCCTGGATCACTTCGTCGGCGTCGTCGGGCAGGCGCTTGCGCATCGTCTCGATGCTGCGCAGCGCGTCGCGCTCGGCGTCGTCGAAACGGCCGCTGCGCATCTCGGCTTCGGCGAGCGCGTACAGGCACTGCGCGTAGCTGACGCTGTCGGTGCCCTCCGCGGCGGCCGCGTAGTCGATCGCGCGTTGCGCGCTGGCGACACCGCCCGGCGCGTCGCCGTTGCGCGCCTGCGAAAGGCCGAGCGTGGAAAGGATGTCGGCGGCGAGCCTGCGGTCTTCCGGCGCGACCGTGCCGAGCGTGGCGATAGCCTCGCGCAGGACCGGCTCCGCCGAAGCCGGGCGTTCGGCGAGATTCATCGCGTAGCCCTGGTCGGACAGGTACGCGGCGCGCTGGCGCGGCGTGCCGTGCGTGCGTTCGAGTTCGGCCGCGCGCGACAGGCTGTCGGCCGCGTCGTCGGGAAGGCCGAGTTCGAGGTAGATCTTGCCGAGCGCGCCGAGCAGGCGCGCGCGTTGCTGCGGCGCGTCGGCGAGGCGTGCGTCGATCTCGCGGCGGCCGCGGTCGACGAGGTCGCGCGGTGCGATCGGGCGCGTGCCGGTTTCCTCGGGCGAAGCCGAGCGGAACAGCGCGACGAGGTAGTCGACCACGCTGTTCGCGGTCGCCGACTGCTGTTGCGCGAGCGCCTCCGCGCGCAGCGCGCGGTCGCGCTCGTTGGCGAGGCGCCAGGTGAACCATGCGGCGAGCGCGATCGCGGCGATGCCGGCGGCGGTCGCGAGGCGGTGCCGGCTCACGAACTTGGCGAGGCGATAGTGCAGGCGGTCCGGCGCCGCGTGCACGGGGCGGCCACGCAGGAAGCGCGTGACGTCGTCGGCGAGCGCGGACGCGGACACGTATCGCCGCTCCGGTTCGACGTGCGTCGCCTTGGCGACGATGAGGTCGAGTTCGGGCGGCAGGCGACGCTTGGCGACGCGGCTCGGCGGCGGCAGCCGGCCGGTGTCGTCGCGACTCGGCACGCTGTCGCTGATCGTCTCGTAGAGCAGCAGCCCGAGCCCGTGCACGTCCGTCGCCGTGCTCACCGGGTGGCCCTTGCGCTGTTCCGGGCTCGCGTAGGCGGGCGTGAACCAGGGCAGGCCGGTCTGCTGCGCGGTGCCGCCGGTTTCACCGAGTAGCTTGGCGATGCCGAAGTCGAGCAGCACCGGTTCGCCGTCGCCGCGTACGAGCACGTTGGCGGGCTTGAGGTCGCGATGGATGACCAGGCGCTGGTGCGCGTACTGCACCGCGCCGCAGATCTTCGCCAGCAGCTGCAGGCGCTCGCGCAGCGGCAGGTCGTGCGAACGGCAGAACTCGTTGAGCGGTACGCCGTCGACGTACTCCATCACGAGATAGGGCTGGCCGTCGGCGGTAGTGCCGCCGTCGAGCAGGCGCGCGATGTGCGGATGGCTGAGGTCGGCGAGGATCTGCCGTTCGCGGCGCATGCGTTCGGTCGACTCGCGTGTCGGCAAGCCGCGCAACAGCTTGATCGCGACGCGCTGGTCGAAATGCTGGTCGACACGCTCGGCGAGGAACACCGTGCCCATGCCGCCGCTGCCGATCTCGCCGGTGAGGCGGTACGGCCCGAGCTGGCGGCCGCTGGTCGGCGTCGACGCGACGCGCGCGGCCGCTTCGCGCAGCTGGCGCGTGATGCCGTCCTCGCCGACGTCCTCGGCGGCGACGAGCGCGAGTGCTTCCGCGCGCAGGTCCGGATCGGGTTCGACGTCGGCGAGCCAGGCTTCGCGCGTGCCCGCGGGCCGCGCGAGCAGGCCTTCGAACAGGATCTGCAGGCGTTCCCAGCGCGGGTCGCTCATGCGGCGAGCTTCTGCTTGAGCCACGCGCGCGCGAAGCGCAGCTCGCGGTCGACGGTCGGCACCGACACGCCGATCACTTCGGCGATCTCCTCGCGCTTGAGGCCGAGCAGGTAGTTGAGCTCGATCACCTCGCACTTGCGCGCATCGAGTTCGCGCAGCGCCGCGAGCGCCTCCTCGAGCGCGAACGCTTCGCCCTGCGCGTCCGTGTCCGGGGCCTCGTCGGCGGCCGACAGCGTCACGTGCACCTCGCCGCCGCCGCGCCGCTCGGCGCCGCGCGCGCGCGCGGCATCGACGAGGATGCGGCGCATCGCGACGCTGACCACGCCGTAGAAGTGGCGCCGGTCCTGCCACGCGACGTCCGCGTTCATGAGGCGCAGGAACAGTTCGTGCGCGAGTTCGGTCGGCTGCAGGGTCATGCGCCCGCCGAACTGGCGCAGGTGCTTGCCGGCGATCGCGCGCACCTGCGCATAGACGAGTTCGGTGAGGCGTTCGGCCGCGGCGGCATCGCCGTCGTTCCATGCGTGCAGCAGGCGCGTCACCGCCTGCTGGTCCTGTCCGTCGTTCGCTGCGTAGGGTTCGTTCATGCGCCTGTCCGCACGTCGCCTGCGGCCGATGATAGGAAATCTTCC
>Ga0105239_10001599_pt1 | contig 29922 bp, 24 predicted proteins | sample KBSC44metaG_FD_92761 | JGI IMG/M metagenome (GOLD analysis project Ga0105239, IMG submission 92761) | Corn rhizosphere microbial communities from Kellogg Biological Station, Michigan, USA - KBS C4-4 metaG | ecosystem: Host-associated > Plants > Roots > Rhizosphere > Soil | place: Michigan, USA...
CGCCTCGAAGCGCATCTACCAGATCGTTCACGTCTGGGACAACCCGGACGGCTCGGCCACCGTGAACGCGATGACCGAGCTCGATCGCGAGCCCGCGAACCCCAACGTCCTTCGCTACCATCCTCGTCGCGGCTTCCGCAGCGAGGATGTCATGAGCGCGCCTCCCCAGGGCATGTCGCTCACGCAGAAGCTCAAGAACAAGATCGAGGCCGCTACGGCCAAGAGCAACTGAGCACGCTGCACACTCTGACAAGGCGCCCCATCGGATCACACCGATGCGGGCGCCTTTTCTATTTCATCTACTCCTCGTCTTTTTCCTTGTTCGGATCGCGTTTCACGAGCACGTTTTTGAATCTCTCTTTCCACGAGGCGACGCTGCCATCACCGATCACGCCGAGTCCGTCTACTTCCCCACCTTTCACCCAGGACGGAATCGGCAAACCTTCATACAAACGGAAGGCGTGCGACAAGAACGAGGTCGCATATGAACCCTTGCCCAGTTCGAAACGCATGACCACACCTTCGTCGATCGGTTCCCAGGCGAGATTCTTGGCGCGCAAACGGGTCGGAATTGTTTTGGTGGTTGTCTGCAAAAACGGAAACACCGACATTGCTTGTTCGTAATCGGATGTTCCATCCTGGTCGATCAAATCGACATACCCCTGCGGAATTCCTCCGGGCGTGAGCGGCAACGGCAATTCTTCCGGCAACTCTCCACCCGCCTGAATCAAGCGCGAAAGATGGCGATTCAGGACCCACGATCCATAGGCTGCCTGCCACAGTTTTACTTGGTCTTTGATTTCCGAAAGCGCTGCGCGCGTCTTTTTTGGTTCGCGCACCAAGGCCTGCAACACCTTGATTTCACTGCCTAAACTACTCGGCAAAAATGAGGCGATCTTGAGCATGCGCTCCCAATCTCCGTACACGGCCGCCAATGATTCGCGCACTTCGCGGAACAGCGGAATATCAAACGGACCCGGCTGTCCAAAATACATCCGAAGCAATCCATCGAGATCGCCTTGTAACAATTTCTGGCCAAGACGATGCGAGGACACGCGCAAGCCAAAGCGCTGCGGACCGAAAAAATTGTAACCGCCGTAGGTCCCAAGCGTATCGATCAACGCGTCGTTAAAATCACCTTCCGTGCGCACCGTGATCGTAAAACGGTTCCCTTCCAAATCCCCCACTTGCAACGCGCCACTGCCATACGCCACCGGACGCAAGGCAATGTGCGGATGCGAAAGTCCTTCGGCTTGTTCCTTGGTTACGCCCCGTAGCGAGATGCGTTGTGCCGTAAGTGCGATCGAATCCTTGATGCCGGCGTATCCGAGTTGTCCTTCTTCGATGCCGAGCGTCGAATACAAATCATGTAGCGCGTGATGGTGCGCGATTCCCGCCTTGATCAGATCGGCAAACAAGGTGCGACGATCTTCCGAATCCTGAAATGGCGTTGCATTCGACAAAGAGATAAGTTCACCATTCTTGTTCAATTCTTCGACGATAAAATCCTGCGGATACAAACGGATATAACCGCGCGTTCTGGTCTCCGGCAAAAACGTGACGCCGATCATGCCCAAAATCAGATCCGGATCCGGTGATTGCGGACGTTCCAAAAGATCGGGACGCGTGGCACGGATTTTCTCGAACTGCTCCTGTTCCTTGGCTTTCCACACGGCGTACAGGTCTTGGGACATGCATACAGGATATCAGGTGGAAGGATTGACAAAAAGCCCATTTTAGGTTTCAGTCACGTGGCACAAGGAGGATTCTGATGGGAACTTTCGAAACGTTTCTCAACAAGTTGGATCGTCACGTGGCTCTGCTCCAGCTGATCGGCTACCGCCTGCAGCCCGACAAGCTCGCGACGATCGAAGGCGTCGAGTCGAGCGCGGCCTTCGACCCCGAGGCGTTGATCCTGAAGAAGGATCAGGTCGAGCTGTGGGTCGATCTCGGTCTCCCCGACCCGGGCGCGCCCGACCGCGACAAGGGGAAGCTCTGGCAGCTGCGCGACGCGGGCGTCCGCATCGTGATCCAGCAGGCAGAAGACGACGTCTTCTCGCTCGAGGTGGAGCGCCAGGCCGAGGACGGCTCCTTCCACCTGAACTGCTCGTACGACCACGCCGACGGTCTGACCCTCACGCCCGTCATGCAGCAGCTGACCGAGATCTTCGAGATCGAGATCGGCGGCACGAAGACACTCGACGAGAACGGCGCGCTCGAGGTCATCGGCTGCATGCACATGATCATGCTGCGCCTCTTCGGCGGAGCTCCCCTGCCCACCAACGCTGGCTAGCGATGGTGGGCTTTTTCTATCCCTCGCTAGGATTGACAAAACGCCCTTTTTTTGATATGCAGAGCGCATTCCAGCCGGAATATCTTATCTATGAAATACCTCTCTCTTAAGCCGTTTTTCGTTGGTGCGGCCTTGGTCGTGGCGCTTTCCGCTCTGACATCCATCGCGCCGGTCTCCGCCGACCGCGATGCCTGGACCTGGACCGACCAGAGCACCGCCCTCACCCAGCGTGATGGCGTGAAGCTTGCGCTCTCGGCCGAACGCCAGGGTTCATGGCTTATGTCGGACGGCAAAAACCTTGTCCGTTTCGATGGCAACACGGTTGCCGACCTGTCGCAGGAAGCCCGCGATCGCGGTTTGGACTCGATCAAGTTGATCGCTTCCGATGGCCGCGAGTGGCTTATCTGGAACAAGGGCCTGGCCGACCGCCGCGGTTCGTTGTGGTTGCGCGATGGTTCTGCGTGGACCGACATGACGAATGTCTTGCCGCCGTCCGTCGAATCGCTCGAAGTCTCGGGCCATGACGGCCAGTGGTATTTGAATGCCACCGCAAATGGCATCACGCGCCTCGTGTACGTGAACGGTACCGCTTCCATTCCGCAAGATGTGACGCTTCCGCTTGAAGCCGCGAAAGCTGGCCATGCCGCCTTCGTGAACGGCCGCTGGTTCTGGTTCGGCTCGCAAGCCGGCCATGCCATGGTCTGGAGCATCAATGATCTCGTGATGACTCCGGTGAAAAACGTTCCGGCTGCTTCCGGCATGCCGACCATCTGGCGCGCCGATGCTTCGGCCTTGGTCGCCATGGGTGACGGCTTGTACGTGTTCGACGGCTCGACCTGGACCGATCTTTCGTCTCAGGCCAAGGCCCTCGGTTTGCTTCCGGCTGATGCAAACTCGCTCAAGGCTGCTTTCGGCGGCATGAGCTGGATGATCGTGTCCGGCAACGCTTTGTATCGCTACGACGGCTCTGCGCTCGCGTCCAAGGGCACGAATCCGAATCACATGCTCACCGTGAGTGGCGGCAACGGCTTCGCGCTTACGGCAACCGATGCGAACGGCTTGGCGAAATTGTTCTCGGTTGAAGACGACATGGCTGAATCGCAAATCGCTCCGGCTCCGGTGGCCACTTCGAATGCCAGCGCGATCGCGAACGCCATCGCCGGTACGGACTTACGCGTCGAAGGCACGCCCTCCGATCTCATGGTCGGCAACGGCATGGGCTTTACCTTTCACGCCTCCGCTTCGGATGTTGCCGGTTTGAATCGTATCGAAATTTATGTGAACGGCGCCCGCGTGCGTATCTGCCCTGGCAATGACTGTGTCTTCTCTTCGACCTATTGGACGAATGGCCTCGCGAACCGCGCAGTCACCTTCCAGGCCAAAGCGTGGAACACGATCGGCGTCTCCACCCAGAGCCGCGTCATCACCTTGAATATCAAGCGTGATTCGACCGCCGGCATTACTCCGATTTCGGATGTCGCGCCGACGCTTTCGACCGATGCCGCGACCGGCATCTCGTTCTCGGCCCGCACGGTTCCGGCTGGTTCGACCCTGCCGTCCGGTTCGACCGCGAGCTACGTCGTCACGTCGCAAGACAAAATGGACGGTCTCTCGAATATCGAAATCTGGTTGAACGGCAAGAACGCGAAGACCTGTACGCTCGGCGGCATCAAGGCGCAGACCACGTGTGAACTTGGCTTGAACGCCAATGATTACCCGGTCGGTACGGATCTCTTCATGAATGCCCGCATCACCGACGTGAAGGGCAACGCCGTCTGGGCTCCGGCCACGACGCTCACGCGTCCGGCGGCGAGCTCGATCGCGACGGCTCCCTCGACCTCCGGCTCGACTACGGTCACGACTCCGGCTCCGGTCTCGAATCTCCCGGTGTTTGCCGCACGTCTCGAAATCGCTCCGGATGTCACGGACATGAATCGCGGCGGAACGCTCACTGTGCGCGCCCTCGGCCAGGACAATCGCATCGGTATGGACCGCATCGAAATTTCCTACGGCGGTCAGATCCATCAGATCTGTCGTTACGGCATCGCTATGAGCGAAGTGAAATGTGAACTCACGATCGACACGGCCACGCTCGCCGACAACACGAGCCTGTCCTTCGTCGCCCGCGCCATCAACACCGATGGCCAGGAGGCCTGGAGCAATGGTCGCAGCGTGACCATCCACCCGGCCAACTGGAGCCCGAGCCCGGCCGGTTCCGCCGTCGTCACCGATGGCGTGACGCGCTGGAGCTGGCTCACGCCGCCGACGGCCATGCTCGAAGCCACCCAGGAAACGACCTACAATGTCGGCGCTTGGTCGGCTGATGGCATCGCCAAGATCGAAATGGTCGTGAACGGCGCGACTCGCAAGACCTGCGGTTTCGTCTCCGGCACGGCTGCACGCGATTGCGCGTACGTGCTTCGCACCGGCGATTGGAACCACGGCCAGGTCGTCACCGTGAATGCGCGCGTCACCGACATGAAGGGCCACGTGGCCTGGACGGACGCGAGCTCGGTCACGATTTCCCGCGGCTGGTGGGAACCGCTCAACACGCCCGGCCCGTACGTGACCGTTTCCGCCAACAAGAACGATTCGTTCTCGAATGGCGACACGCTCAGTTTCACGATGTCGGGTTGGTCTCCGAATGGCGTCGATCATCTCGAGCTCTACCTGAATGGCTCGCGTGTTGCGACCTGTCCGTCCGATATCTGTCGCTTCACGAGCGCCGCGCTCACGAGTAACAATGTCGAATACCAGGCCCGCCTCGTGGACACCCAGGGTAAAGAAACCTGGACCGCGTTGTACGGCTTGAACAAGAAATAAGTTCAAATCAAACAGACCCTCACGGGTCTGTTTTGTTATCCCTCCAAAACTTGCTCGCTCGCATCGTACTGCATTTCGGCGTCCAGGATTTCGAGCGGGATCGCTTCTCCAGAAAAATAAATACGATCTTCGAGATCGGCCAGCTTGTCGAAATACGCGATCTGTTGCGTGCCTGTTACCGCATCGGCCTGTTCGCGCACTTTCTTCAAACGCTTTTTCATGGCTTCAAGCTCGCTTTGCGCTTCATCGATCAACGGCTCAAGACTTTCGGCGTGATCTTCATACAAGGATGCGCGCACTTCGTCGCGGATCATGCCGATTTCGATTTCCTGGTCAGGCTTCAAAAGGGTAGATGCATCCGGATGTGCGAGCGTAGAGGTGAGATCAGCCGCGCCAGAATCCTTGCGTAATTTCTTGAGCGTCGAGCCCGTGGTCGGACGCACATTTTTGATGACGCCTTCCCATTCAAGCTCCGAACCGACCGTCTCGATGAAACGCGCGAGCGCACGACGGCGCGGCCAGGTTACGGCGGCGATATTCTTGGCCATTTCGGCCAGGCGTTCGACGGTTACGTCCTTGCCTTCGCGCGCCTCCTCGACCACGGCCTCATACGGCTTGCGATCCTTTTCCGGCAGGAAACCAAGAATCGACTCGATGAAGTCGCAAACAGCCACCGTATCGCGCAAATTTAGCAAACGTTCGGGCATATGCCGGAATGATAGCATGCTTGACCTTTTGCCCGCTTTTGGCTAAGCTGCGGCCACTGACACCTTCATTCATGGATCTGGACCGGGGCAATTTACCCACGGCAGACCGACTCTCAGGGAAGACCCTTGGAGCTTATATGGACTACTCAGTTATTAACTATGGAAAAGACCATGCAGAACGAGAGTGAAATCTCGAAACTGATGGAATCCGGCGCCTCTCCGGCCTACCCGAATCTCGGTGAGGTCATCAAGGGCAACGTGATCGCCGTCGGCCGCAACGAAGTGCGCGTCGACATCAACGGCCTCGCGATCGGTTTGATCCGCGGACCGGAACTCGACAAGCATCTCGACCTCCGCCTCGGCGACGAAGTCGAAGCGACCGTCATCGAACTCGACAACGAATTCGGCGAACTCGAACTCTCGCTCAAGGGCGCGGGCCGCAAGCGCTCGTGGGAGAAGATCAAGGAATTGCTTACGAGCAATGCCGTCATCTCCGTCAAAGTCTTGGACGCGAACAAGGGTGGCTTGGTCACGCGCGTCGAAAACGTGCCGGCCTTCATCCCGGTGTCGCAGCTCTCCCCCGCCAACTATCCGCGTGTCGCGGGCGGCGAGAAGAACAAGATCCAGGAAAAGTTGAAGCAGCTCGTCGGTCAGACCTTGGAAGTGAAGTTGCTCGACGTGAACGAGGAAGAAGAAAAGGTTGTCGTGTCCGAAAAGGCCGTGTGGGAAACCAAGCAGGAATCGGTCTTGTCCAAGTACAAGGTCGGTAGCAAGGTCGAAGGCGATGTGACTGCCGTCACCGACTTCGGTGCCTTCGTCCGCTTTGACGAGAACCTCGAAGGTCTCGTGCACATCTCCGAAATCGCCTGGCAGCGTATCGACCACCCGCGCGACGTGCTCAAGGTCGGCGACCATGTCGCCGCCGAAGTCATCAACATCGAAGGTTCCAAGATCTTCTTGTCGATGAAGAAGCTCGTCGATGACCCGTGGAAGAGCGTCGCCGCCAAGTACAAGCTGAACCAGTGGGTGAAGGGCCGCGTGCTCAAGATCAATCCGTTCGGTCTCTTCGTTGAGCTCGACCCGGATATCCACGGCCTTGCTCACATCAGCGAACTCGGCGCGAAGCCAGTCAAGGATGTGAACGAAGTGGCGCGCGTCGGTGACGAGTTCGAGTTCCGCATCATCTCGATCGAACCGGACAACCACCGCCTCGGCCTCTCCCTCCGCAAGCCGAAGGAAGAAACGGCTGCCAAGGCCTAATCTTGGCCCCGGAAAACCGCTGGACTAACCGGCGGTTTTTCGTTAATCTTCGCCCACCAGTATGAATACGACTGTCCGCAATATTTTGATCATCGTGGGCGCCGTGGTCCTTGTGGCCGCCGGTTTGTCCCTCGTGAATCTCGAACCCAAAAATACGCTCGATGTGGCGACCTTCGCGGCTGACGCGAAAGCCGGCCAAGTCAAAGAAATCATCGCCAACGGCGATCGTTTGGACGTGACCTTGGCCGACAACTCGCATGTGTTTGTCGACAAGGAGTCCACCATCTCTGTCTCTGAACTTCTGAAGAACTACGGCGTGTCGGATGAAACCGCGCGCGGTATCAAGACGACGATCAAGGAAGAATCCGGCGTTGCCTTCTGGGGCACGCTCGCGCTTCAGACCTTGCTCCCGCTCCTCGTCTTGTTCGTGCTCATGTTCTTTTTCTTCCGCCAAGTACAAGGACAGAACAATCGCGCCATGAGCTTCGGCCAGAGCACCGCGCGCGACACTTCGAAGACACAGGAGAAGGTCACCTTCGCCGATGTCGCCGGTGTGCGCGAAGCCAAACAGGAATTGAGCGAAGTCGTGGAATTCCTGAAGCAGCCGGAAAAGTTTTCCAAGCTCGGCGCCAAGATCCCGAAAGGCGTCTTGCTGATGGGCTCGCCGGGTACGGGTAAAACCTTGCTCGCTCGCGCCGTCGCCGGTGAAGCCGACGTGCCGTTCATGCACATGTCCGGTTCGGAATTCGTGGAGATGTTCGTCGGCGTCGGCGCCTCGCGTGTGCGCGACCTCTTCATGAAAGCCAAGAAGAGCGCCCCGTGTATCGTCTTCATCGACGAAATCGATGCCGTCGGTCGCCAGCGCGGTTCCGGTCTCGGCGGTTCGCATGACGAACGCGAACAAACCCTGAACCAGATTCTCGTCGAGATGGATGGCTTTGAGCCGAACCTGGGCGTGATCGTGATCGCCGCCACCAACCGTCCGGACGTACTTGACCCGGCTTTGCTCCGCCCGGGGCGCTTCGACCGCCGCGTCATGCTTGATCCGCCGGATATCCGCGACCGCGAAGAAATCCTGACCATTCACGCCAAGAACAAACCGGTCGCAAAAGAAGTCAGCCTGCGCAAACTCGCCGAACGCACGCCGGGCTTCTCGGGTGCCGACCTCATGAACCTCATGAACGAAGCCGCCATCACCGCCGCTCGCAAAAACAAGACCGAGATCGGGATGGAAGAACTGCTCGACTCGATCGAAAAGGTCATGCTCGGTCCGGAACGCAAGAGCTATCTGATGAAGGAAGAAGAACGCAAAGTCACGGCCTATCACGAAGCCGGCCATGCACTTGTCACCCACCTTCTCCCCAACACGGATCCGGTGCAGAAAGTCTCGATCATCTCGCGCGGCCGTGCCGCCGGGTACACGATCAAGCTTCCGCTCGAGGACCGCATGATGAAGAAGCGTGAAGAGTACGTGGAAGAAATCGCCATGGCCATGGGTGGCTATGCCGCGGAGAAAATCATCTTCGGGGACATCACGACCGGCGCCTCGAATGATATGCAGCAGGCCACGGGCCTCGCGCGCAACATGGTGACGCAATGGGGCATGTCTGAATTGCTCGGTCCCCGCTCCTATGGCCGCCGCGAAGACATGATCTTCCTTGGTCGCGAAATCCACGAAGAGCGTGACTACTCCGAATCCAAGGCCGAGATCATCGACAAGGAAATCGACATCCTGATCAAGAACGGCTTGGAGACGGCGCAAAACATCATCACCAAACATCGTGACGCCATGGATCGCATCGCCGCCTATCTGACGACGCATGAGACCATCGAACGCGAACAGTTTGCCGAGATCGCCGGCATGCCGCCCGCGAACCCGAAGAACATCATCAAAAAGAGCTAAGCAAACAACAAAACCGCTCCGGAAATTTCCGGGGCGGTTTTTTGTCGGTCGTGATATACTTTTTGCTGTATGATCCGCAAAAATAAAATCGTTCATCGTCCCGTCTATCGTGAAATCATCCCCGCTTCGATCCGCGGCGCCTGGCGCGAACGCTGGCTATGGCCGCTCGCCATTCTCGCGGGCCTGATCCAGACCGGCGGAATCCTAGATGCCTTTCTGGTTTCTTCGCGCGATGCGGGCCTGCAAAGCGTGACCTTATTCGACGCCTCCTGGAACGCGTCTTTCCATGCCATGTGGGCGAATGTCGCCATGGCTCCGGATGCGCTCGGCTCGATTTCCGCCATCGAGGGCGTCGTGCTCTCGCTCACCATCATGGTGCTCACGATCGGCCTTTCGCTGATCGCCCAAGGCGGACTCGTGTTCGGTATCGGCGGCACGGCGCGCGGCGGACGTCCCGGTTTGCGCGACTGTTTGCGCGCGGGCGCCAAATACTTGCCTCGCGTATTCGCCTTGAACATCGTGACGCTCGGCCTCATGTGGCTCGGTCGCTTTCTCATGCTCTTGCCGCTTACCTTGTACGCGGGCTCCCCGACTCCGGCATTGGCTCTCGCTTCGGTCGGCATGACGATGCTCTACGTGGTCGCCATTCTGTCGCTCACCGCCATTCATTTCTTCGCGCTCAATAACATCGTCCTGCAAGATGGCCATGTCGCGGAATCTATCGAGCGCGGGCTCGTCTTGTTGCGTGGCTCATGGCTTAGCATCATCGAAGTCGCCATCATTCTCTTCTGCGTTGGTGTCGCGACCTTTATCGCAGGCATTTTGCTCTTCGTCGCGATGGGCTTGCCGGTTCTGCTGATCCTGCTCGGCGCGGTCCTCGTAAACGCGAACTTGCTCGCTGAATTCGCCTGGTTCGTGTGGGCCACGCTCTTCATCCTGATCATGCTCATGGCCGGCGCCTTTAACCTCTCCTTCCAGTATCGCGCCTGGCATCATCTCTACAAGCGCCTGAACGAAGGCGTCGCGCTCGCCAAAATCCATCGCTGGTTGCACAGCCTGATCACGGGCATGCACGCCTAATCGTATGGCCAATAACACGACCTCGATCGAGGACTTGCTGAAGAAGGCGCGCGCGGCTCACGCCGCGGCCCAAGCTCCGGCCAATGATCCGACCAAGCAGGCCGTTGTTGTTGAAAAACCCAAAGCTGCAGGCAAAGCCCCGACCGCCCAAACCAAGCTGGAAGAAACCATGGGCACGGTGCGCTTGCAGGAAAAGGAACGCGAAACCTCCCAAAAAGCCTCCGCCCAGGGACTTCCTTATATCGCCTTACGCGGCTTTCCGATCGCGCCGGAAGCCCTGTCATTGCTCACGCGCGATGTGGCCGAAACCGTGCGCGTCGTCGTCTTTTTTCTGGTGGGCGATGAGATCCGTCTCGGAACCACAACGCCCGGAAAAGAAGTCGAACGCATTGCCGAGCGTATCGCAAAAGAGCGTCATGCCAACGTTTCCACCTACTTGATCTCCGAAGACAGCCTCGCCTACGCACTCAAGTTGTACGACAAATTGCCGACGCCGAAAGAGGTCATTTACGGCTATCGTATTGAAGAAGCCGATCTCGAAAAATACGAAAAAGAAATCGACGACTTTGCCGCACTCCAAAAAAAGATCGGCGAAGTGAGCACCACCGACGTGATCACGCTTATTTTTGGTGCGGCCTTGCATATCGGTTCGTCGGACGTGCATATTGAAGCCGAAGAAGAAGACGTGAAAGTCCGTTTCCGCATTGACGGTCGCTTGCGCGATGCCGCTTCCCTGCCGAAAACAGCCTGGAAGCAGATGATCGGCCGTCTCAAGCTACTTGCCGGTGTAAAGATCAACATCGAGGATGTGCCGCAAGATGGCCGCATCACGATTTATCTGACAAATGAAAAGATCGACATTCGCGTGAGCTTTTTGCCTACGGCCTTCGGCGAATCCGTGGTCATGCGTATCTTGCGTCCGAAAGCGATTGCTCTCGAGTTTGATGATCTGGGTATTCGCGGCAAAGCCCTTACTGACCTGACCGCCGAAATCCAAAAACCGAACGGCATGATTATCACGACCGGTCCTACCGGTTCGGGTAAAACAACCACGCTCTACGCCATCTTGAAAAAACTGAACGATCCGACCGAAAAAATCATTACGCTCGAAGATCCGATCGAATATAAATTGCAGGGCATCAACCAAAGCCAGATCGAACATGACAAAGGCTACGACTTCGCCAAAGGATTGCGCTCGATTCTCCGCCAAGACCCGGACATCGTGATGGTCGGTGAAATCCGCGACCAGGAAACCGCCGAAATCGCGATTCAAGCCGCCCTTACCGGACATTTGGTAGTCTCCACGATTCACACGAATAGCGCGGCGGGCGCCATTCCCCGCTTCATGTCGATGGGCGTGCGGCCGTTCTTGCTTGCTCCGGCCTTGAACGCCGTCATCGGTCAGCGCCTCGTTCGTCGCCTCAAAAAAGACATGGCCGTACCGGCCAAACTTTCGGCCGCCAAACTGAAACAAGTGAAAGAAATTCTTGGCTCGCTTTCAGAAAAATCCGGCTACAAGGTGGATTTGGACAAACTGACATTCTTCGAACCGGATCCGAAAAAAGTCACCAAAGAAGACGACGGCTACAAAGGGCGTATCGGTATTTACGAAATTTTCACGATGACGCCCGAGATCGAAGAGATCATTTTGTCCGGCAATGAAGTTTCCGAATACAAGATCCAGGATTTGGCGGTGAAAAACGGCATGATCACCATGGCGCAGGATGGCTTGCTAAAAGCACTTGATGGTTTGACCAGCGTGGATGAAGTGCTGGCCGTTGCCAACGTCGATTCCACTAATTTCGAACCACTTACGGCTGAAGGTGAGACCAAATAATTACTCCGTCACTTCGACCCGGCGCACCTCGCTGCCGGCGTCTTGGCTGATGGTCAATTGAACAATCGGTTTACGCATTGCATGCAGGGTCGAACCGAGACGTTCCGGCCACTCCACTACCAACAACGATCCATCCTCGGCGGACAACTCATCGAGGCCAAGCGTCATCGCGTCCGCTTCATTTTCCAGACGATACGCATCGACATGTACGAGTGTCGAGAACGGAGATGTGTTTGGAAGTTTGTAACTGCGCACGAGCGAGAACGTCGGACTGCGTGGATTTTCCGTCGCGCCAAGCGCACGCGAAATCGCTTGCACCAGCGTGGTCTTTCCGGCGCCAAGCGGACCCGACAAGGTAAGAATCGCATTCGGCGGCAAACGGCTCACCAATTGTTTGGCGAGCAAATCCCAATCCTCGATGCGGTGGACAATAAACTTCATAGATTCCATTCCGGCTTGGCTTCGATTTTTTTCCAATCATGTTTCTCCCCTTTGGCGAGACGCCAGGCGCCGGCGGCGGCGATCATCGCGGCGTTGTCCGTCACAAATAATTTGTCGGATGGAAGAAACGGCACGCTCGGCAATTCGCGCTTGAGATCGGATTCCAAACGTTCACGCAACATCACATTCGCCGAAACGCCGCCCACGAGCAGCACACCTTTCACTTTATATTTCTTGGCGGCGGTCAACGTTTTTGCCGCTAAGACATCAACAATTGCCTGCTGCAAGCTGGCGGCTAAATCGCGCTTGGCCTTGTCTTTCCGTTCTTCTGGCCCCTTCATCCACGGCTCCCATGTCTGGCGCACGGCCGTCTTCAATCCGCTGAAACTGAAATCCAAACTGCCGTCATTCAACATCGGGCGCGGCAAATCAAAACCGGCAGGATCACCTTCGAGCGCGAGCTTCGCGATTTGCGGACCACCCGGATACGGAAGTCCCATCAGCTTTGCGGATTTATCGAATGCTTCTCCGGCCGCGTCATCGCGCGTTTGTCCGACGATTTTATATTTACAAGCGTCCTTCATGAGCACGAGCTCGGTGTGCCCGCCCGAAACCACGAGCGCAAGCAATGGATATTTCCAGCGCTTGCGATTGTCCGCGTTCAGCCACGCAGACGCGAGATGCCCTTCAAGATGATTCACGCCGATGATCGGCTTGCCCGAGAGCATGGCGAGCACGCGGCCCGCTTCGATGCCGACGCGTAACGCCGTTGCGAGCCCGGGACCGTTTGTCACCGCGATCGCGTCAAATGCTTTCAAGCCTTTTTTGCCGAGCACTTCGGTGATCAATGCCACCGTTTCCGGCACATGCGAACGGGCCGCCACTTCCGGAACCACGCCTCCATATTTCTGGTGGATGGGAATTTGTGATGAAACCAAGTTTTGTTCAACCTTCACACTCTTACCAGACACATTCAAAATCGAGATAGCAGTCTCGTCGCAACTCGTCTCGATCCCCAGGATGCGCATCCCCTTCATACGCGATACAATGGAGCAAAATATGTGGATTGTCTATGGACTGCTGTCCGCCCTCACCGCCGCCCTCATGACCGTTGCCGGTAAAATCGGCCTTGCCAAAGTCGATCCGACCCTGGCTACCGGCATCCGCAGCTTCTTCATGTTCGTTTTCATGACGATGATCGTGTTCGCGACGGGCAAGTTCAAAGGCTGGAATGCGCTCGCTGGCAAAGAATATGGCTGGATTATCGTGGCCGCCATTTTTGGAGCGTTGTCTTGGCTGTTCTATTTTCTGGGTTTGCAACAGACCACAGCTTCAAAACTCGCCTCACTTGATCGCTTGAGCCTGCCGCTCATCATCCTCTTCTCGCTGCTGTTTCTCTCTGAAAAATTTTCCTGGCAACTCGTGGGCGGTGGCGCCCTCGTGACACTCGGCGCCATCTTGATCGCGTGGGCATGATATCCTGCCTTCATATGAAGAAACTCCTGCTCCCCATCGCCTTGCTCGCCCTCATGGGCCAGGGCTGCATGTCCTCCGCTCCGACCCCGACTCCCGTCCCGGTTGTTCCGCCGACCAATGTTCCGGCTCCGCACCCGACTCCGACCCCGATGCCGCCCATGCCGGAATCGAGCGAACAGAATATGCCGCCGCAGGACAACACAACTCCCCCGCCCACTCCTGCGCCCACTCCCAAACCCAGCGCTTCAACCTATAACGTAAACATCCAAAACTTTGCTTTTGCCCCGCTCACCGTCACGGTCAAAAAAGGCGACAAGGTTATCTTCTTGAACAAAGACAGCGCTCCGCACACGGCGACTTCCGACGCAAAAGGATTCGATTCAGGCATGTTAGCCCAAGGCCAGTCCTGGACGCTTGATACCTCTTCCCTGACTGCCGGAACCTACGCCTATCACTGCAGCGTGCATCCGATGATGAAGGCGACCTTGATCGTAAAATAAAAAAGACCCGCGTGGCGGATCAGGAGAACCGGGGGTCCGGCTTCTTCTTGGTGGCGTTCGGATCCGGTCGCGTGACCAGACGGACGAACTCGCCGATGTACGGCGTCATCTGCTCGGCGAGCGACTCACGCTCGGCTTCGAACAGCGGCTTGTAGACCTCGGCGGAGGACATGCTCTCGGCGATGGTGATCGTCCCGCCCACCGGGTTGAAGACGATCACGCCCGCGGGATGCAGGCCGTTCAGGGCTTCTTCCAGATCGGCGCAGCAGTGACGCATGCCCGACAGGATGAAGGTGAGCTCGGGAACCCAGCTGGGCTTGCCGGCTCGCAGCTCGCGGATGGCGTCGAAGACCCTCTGCTTGGGGATGACTTCGTAGCCCGCATCACGGCAGGCTGTCAGAACGAGAATCAGGAGCTGGCGCGGAGTCAGGTGACGAGTCTCCATGACGGCCTCCTTGGCAGCGAACCGCGATATGCGGCTTGCGCCCGTAGCCTAGCCCAGGGCCGATCTTTTTTCAAACCTAAGCAAAATTTGTGACCGAGCGGAAAAAATGATATAATATTGTTGTTGAAAAAATCCATGTAAAAAAATATGAAGATGTTGCACGCCCTTTTTTCCGTACTCTTGAGTTTCTCTTTATATCGCATGCCCGCGATGGCGGCCGCCCCTGCCGATCCTTGGGCCGATGCCATTTATAACTACGCCGGTACGAGCGCTGACCAACCCAACAACGCGCTCGGTCCCCCGGACAGCCAGACCACGAATAACCTCGGCGCCCAACATGCCATCACGCTCGATATGGGCGAAGGCGAAGAAGGTACCGGAGCCTTGCGAGTCTATTTCGGTCAAATCCTGCTCCAAACAAATGTCCAAGTCACTTTTTTGGATGCAGGTTTGAATACCATCACCAGCAATTCGCGTGGACTGACGCTCGCCTTGTCGACCAGCTCGGTCGTGTTTCCGTATGATCCGGCCGCGTTCAATAATCGTGCCTATCGTTACGTACGGCTGAATTCACTTGCAGAAGGAGGTTTTGCGCTCGATGCCGTCGAAGCGGCGTCTTACAATAATAATATCCCGCAACCGACCCAGACTCCCCCGCCTGCGAGCTGCACCAGTGATACCTGGACCTGTAATGACTGGGGCAGCTGTACCGCGGACGGTCGTGAAACACGCAGCTGTGTTATGACGACAGATTGCGCTGGTGTAGCTACCCCGAGCCCCGCGCTCACGCGTGACTGTATTCCGCCGTCTTCAAGCCCGGCTCCCACATCCCAGCCTTCTTCGTCGTCAAACTACTCGTATTACTCCTACTACTCGTATACGCAGCCGGCTCCAACTACGGCTCCGTCGCCTACGCCTGCACCGGCTCCAACCCCCGCTCCGACACCGGCTCCAAGCAATTCAGGCAGTCATACGACCAATTCGGGTGATACCACCGCGCCTGTCATCTCCAATGTTCAAGCGCTCCCGCTTGATCCGATGACGGAAAAGATCACCTGGACTACAGATGAACCCAGCGACAGCGGTGTTGAATACGGCGCACAGGGCGGCGTACAACGCTTCACTCCTCCGGATCCGACTCTGACCAAGGATCATACGGTGTGGCTGTCGGGTCTCATGCCAAATACGACCTATGTATTCCGCGTCTATTCGCATGATGCAGCCGGAAACCAGGCTCGCTCGCCCGAATCCACATTCCTGACCTCCGCCTATAATGCCGCAGCTTCGGCCATGGGTTGGTTCGATATGCTGGACTGGTGCGGCTGGGCCAGCCTGCTCTTGCTCGCTTTATTCGCTCTCGCAACTGGCACGGCGGTGTACTGGCACAACGAAGCCAAGCGCTTGAGAAAGAAGGCTCAAAAGAAAACATAGTTCGAGGGAGCCTTGACCGCAGGACAAAAAACAGCTATCTTTCCTGCGCTTGGCTCCTTCGTCTAACGGTTAGGACAGCGGCTTTTCAAGCCGTTAACAGGGGTTCGATTCCCCTAGGAGCTACCACGAAAAAAGACCGCCTACTGGGCGGTCTTTTTCTGTTGGCTTTTACGCCACTCCTCGATTTTCGCATGATTGCCCGACATGAGCACAGCTGGCACTTTCCACTTCTTATAGATTTCCGGTCGCGTGTATTGCGGGAAGCTGCCATGCACTTCTTCCAGTGACTCCCCTTTGCCGAGTACGCCCGGAACATGGCGGCTGACTGCATCGGCCATCACAAGCGCCGCGAGTTCACCGCCAGTCAGAACATAGTCCCCGATCGACAGCTCCTCATCTGCGAGATGCTCCGCCACGCGCTCGTCCACGCCTTCGTAGCGTCCGCACAAGAACACGAGACGATCGTATTTTGCGAGGCGCTTGGCGTCTTCTTGCGTGAAGACTTTGCCTTGCGCGCTGGTCAAAATCACGCGCGATTTCTTCTTGAGTTTGAGAGCTTTAAGCGCTTTATCAAAAGGCTGAACCTGCATCACCATGCCCGGACCGCCGCCAAACGGCTTATCATCGACATGGTTATGTTTGTCATCCGTCCATTTGCGCAGCTGATGCGCAGCCAGCTTCAACACGCCGCTTTTCAGGCCCCGGCCCAAGATGGAACCGGACAAATAAGGCATCACCATCTCCGGGAAGATGGTGATGATATCAATCTGCAAGGCTTTGCGTTTTGCCATTAGATGCCGAGATCGGACAAATCGTCGTCCGAGACGAGGCCGGCGTCACCGTGGACGCGCACCTTGGGACGCTCTTCCGAGCCGCCTTCCGTAGCCGCAGGGGCCATGGTCGCCTTCTTTTCCTGGTGCTGGCGGCGAAGTTCTTCCGGTTCGAAGATCACCATGCTCACGCGGGCGTCATCCTTGGCGCCGACGATCTTCAAGAGAATGCGGAGCGCGCGGGCGGTCTGGCCCTGGCGTCCGATGATGTATCCCATGTCTTCCGGATTCACGTGAAGCGTGATTTTCACGCCACGGTCATCGATTTCGCGGTCGGTCTTCACGTCTTCCGGGTGGTTGACGAGCGACTTCACGACGTACTCAAGAAACTGCTGGTCCTTCTGCATTTCTGCCATATCAATAGGAATGGTTTTAAGTACGGAAATGCTATCACAATGCCCAAAATAGGGCCAATCTTGACTGTTTTAGCAAAATTCTGTAGTGTCTTGCCCATGCTCTTGGGAGCTCCTCTGGCGGGGAAGCCCCTCTTCTAAACCAACCTATACATCAACCATGTTGACCATCCGTTTGACCCGTGTCGGCAAGCGCAAGCAGCCGCAGTATCGTTTCATCGTTTCGGAAAAGGCCCGCGACCCGTGGGGCAAGGCCCTCGAAATTCTCGGCACCTACGAGCCGCGCCGCACTCCCCCGTTCATCAAACTCGAGAAGGAACGCGTCCAGTACTGGATGAGCAAGGGAGCCCAGACGTCGGACACCGTGCACAACCTCTTCGTCGATCAGGGAATCGTGAAGGAAGGCAAGCGCAAGATGCCGGGTATGTCGATCCGCCGCAAAGAAAAGAACGCCAAAGAAAAAGCCGCCTAAGGGCGGTTTTTTCTTATTCCTTTCCTGGTTTCAATTGTTCGAAATCTACCGAGAGCAATTGCGAGACGCCGTCGTCCCCCATCGTGACTCCGTAGAGCACATTCGCTTGCGACATGGTGGCACGATTGTGCGTAACCACCACGAACTGCGTTTTGTCCGAGAGCGTGCCGATAATCTCCGCGAATTTGCGCGAGTTCGACTCGTCGAGCGCCGCGTCTACTTCGTCGAGCACCACGAACGGTGACGGATTGGTGGCCATGATGGCGCAGATAAGCGCGATCGAAGTGAGTGCGCGTTCACCACCGGAAAGGAGCGCAATGCTCTTCGCTCGCTTGCCCGGCGGCGTCGCCATAATGTCGATGCCCGCGACTTCGCCTTCTTCCGGCTCACTAATGATATTTCCTTCTTCATCCGTTTCCGGTTCGGGCTGTACTTCGATCAAAGATGCATCACCACCTCCAAACAGTTTCTTGAAATAGGCTCCGAATTCCTTGTCGAGCGAACGGAAGGCGCGCGCACTGCGGCCGCGAATGGTTTCGTCCAACTCATCGACCACGGTTTCCAAGCCTTGAATCCCTTGGCGCAAGTCGTCCACTTGCTTGGACAAAAACTCGTAGCGCTCTTTGATCTCGCCATGCTCTTTGATCGTTTCCGGATCAATGCCGCCGATCCATTCGAGTTGCGTGCGCAATTTCTGCAAACGCGCCGGAGCATCGGCCGAAACCTCGGCATTTTCTTTGGCGGCTTTATCAAGCTCGTTCTCCAAGTGCGGCGCATGCAAACGAAGTTCCGCGAGCAATCCATCGCGACGCGTTTCGAGGCGCGCGACATCCACGGACGCTTCGCCGGCTTTGCGCTCGGCCGCCTGCGCTTCGGCGCGCTTCTGGTTGAGCTTGTGCTGGGTCTGGAAGATGCCCGAGCGCTGTTCGTCTTCTTGCTTGCTCCACGCTTCTAGGGCCGCTTCCGCATCCGTGGCCTTCTTGGCCAAACGGGCGCTTTCTTCGGCAATTTGCTTCAATTCTTTCTCCAAATCCTTATCCATGGGTTCTTCCTTCACGGCTTCCGGCGCCGGACGCTGCAGCTTCGAAACCAGGTCTTGGCTGGTCTCACGCAAAGCGGCCGCAAGCTTGCGCGCCTTCTCGATATCCGGATTTTTCTTTTCGAGTTCCTCGGCCAGCTGATCGTGCTTGTCGCGCAGGCCATCAACCGTCTCGATGATCTTCGACAACGGCAACGGCGACCACGGCTTTTCCGCCCGCACGGCCGCCACCGCTTTTTTGGTTTCCAGCTTTAATTCACGCTCACGCAAATTCGCACGCTCGACCGCGACCGCATCCAACGCGGCGCGCAATTCTTTGAAACCTTCGCCGCGCGGCGTTCCCTTTTCCATTTTGGAGAGCTCGGCCTCGAGTGCCTGCGCTTCTTTTTCCAAATTCGCTTCGGCGGCGCGCGCTTCATCAAACTTTGTTTTGGCCGCGTTCAATCCGCCGGACAATTCTTTCCATTCATGGCCGTACCAAGCGCGTTCGAGGGCGCGCAATTCTTTCTCAACCGTCTCGCGTTCGGAGAGGCGCTTCACTTGGCGCTCAAGTGTGTTCAAACGCGGACCAATCTCCGACAAGATCTGTTCGGTCTGCAAAAGATTCTTTTTTGATTCGTCGATTTTGCCGAGCGCATTCGAACGCTTGAGCTGGAACGGGCGCAAACCAAAGGCTTCATCGAAGAATTCCTTGCGTTCGGCCGGTGATGCAACCAAAACGGCGTCCACCATGCCCTGGCCGATGACCGAGTACGTGCGTTGACCAATACCGCATTGTGCAAGCAATAGCGCGACGTCCGTCAGACGCGCGGACTGCTTGTTCACTTCGTATTCACTTTGTCCGTCACGATACAAACGGCGCGTGACCGCGATCTCGCCCATCGAAAGTCCTTCGATCTTGCCGTCGTTCTCCATGATCATCGTGACTTCGGCAAAACCGGAACGCGAACGTTTTTCCGAGCCGGAAAAAATCACGTCTTCGGATTTTTTGCCGCGCAACAACTTGAGCGACTGTTCGCCCATCACCCAACGAATGGCATCGGCGATGTTGGATTTACCTGAACCGTTCGGTCCGACAACACCGGTCACGCCACGGCGACCTGAAGCATCTGGTCGGAATTCCAGTACCGTTTTCTGTGCAAATGTCTTGAAGCCCTGGATTTCCAGCCGTTTCAGGTACATAACGAATGTGAGTATCTTAGTTTGACGCTCTGCTTAGCGCAAGACAAGATACCCTCATATGGCGAACAACCGCATGGAAACAGGTTTCGAGCATCTTCGCGAAGGCATCGCCGAAGCCATGTCGGCTGTGGTCGAGTTTCCGAAAGGTGTTTTGGTGACCGTTTTACGCGCCAAAATGACCGCCAATACGGCCCATGCCCGCATCACCCTCTCGGTATTCCCGGAAGACCGCAAAGACGAAGTAATCGCCATCCTGAAAGGCGCCGACGCTGACTTAAAGGATGAGCTGGCCCAACGCATCCGTTTACGCCGTATTCCGCGCCTGCATTTCGTGTTTGATGACACCGAAGCCGAAGCCGCGATCATCGAGGGTGCCCTGCATCAAATGAAGGTCAAAGGCGAGCTCTAAGGCTTGACGAAAGGCCTGTTTTCACCTAAGGTTGGCCGTTCCCTATGGCCGCCCAGAATCCCCTGAAAGACGTCTATAAAGCGCTTAGCCAGGCCAAGCGCGTGCTTGTTATTGGTGACGGCAAGCCGGACGGCGACTCCATGGGTTCTTCGACCGCGCTCTACGGTTGGCTGAAACGTGAAGGCAAAGAGGTGAAGCTTTTCATGAGCGTCCCCTCCCCCAAAAATTTCTTGTTTTTGGATCATGTCCATGAATTCACGTCCGACCCTTCCGTCTTTGACGAACAATGGGACGTGGTCGTGTCTTTGGATGCCAGCGCTCCGGGCGCCGGCGGTTTTGAAACCCTGCAGCCGCGCTTGAAGCCGGGACATGTATTCATCAACTTGGATCATCACGTCACCAACACGAAATTCGGTCACATCAATGTAGTGATGGTGGAGGCCTGCTCGACCTGCGAAGTCGTGTATCGTTTTTTTGAAGACAACAACATCGCGCTCGACGACAAGATTGCCACATCGTTGATGACCGGTCTCTGCACGGACACCTCGCATTTCACGAATGCAGGAACGAACATCAAAGGCATCGAAGCGGCGGGAGTCTGTACCGCTGCCGGCGCACGTCACGCGGATATTTTGCATCATCTCGTCTTGAACAAGAGCGTGGCCGGTTTACGCTTGTGGGGACTCGCGCTCTCGCGTCTGCAATATGATCCGAAATTGGATCTCACTGTCACCTATCTTCTTCTGAAAGATTTGGAAGGGCTCCCGGGCGCGGATGAAATGGTGGAAGGCGTGTCCAACTTCTTGAATGCCGTGTGTGTTGAATCGGATACGGTGATGGTTCTTCGCGAAAAAGCTGATGGAACCGTAAAGGGTTCAATTCGCAGTCTCACCAAAGATATTTCGATTCTCGCCCAGTCTCTCGGCGGTGGCGGGCACAAAAAAGCGGCCGGATTCAGCCAAAAAGGCCATATTGAGGTGCAAAACAACTTGCCGGTGATCGTGGCCTAATTAGCAGTCTCTAAATTTGACTGCTAAAACGGGCAGGGGTATCCTATCTGCACGTATGAATCCCTACACGATTTCCAACCTCGATCCGAAGAACTGGCTGATCCCGACGGTCATCGAAAAAACCAACATGGGCGAACGCGCTTATGACATTTACTCGCGTCTCTTGAAGGACCGCATCATCATGCTCGGCACGGCCATTGATGATGAAGTCGCGAACGTCGTTGTCGCCCAGCTTCTCTTTTTGGAAAGCCAGGACAAAGACAAGGACATCAAGCTCTACATCAACTCCCCCGGCGGCTCGGTCACGGCCGGTCTCGCCATCTACGACACGATGCAGTTGATCAAGCCGGATGTCTCGACCATCTGTATCGGTATGGCCGCTTCGATGGGCGCGGTACTGCTCGCCGGTGGCGCGAAGGGTAAGCGCTTCGCTCTCCCCAACTCCGAAGTGATGATCCATCAGGTTCTGGGCGGATTCCAGGGCCAGGCCACGGATATCAAGATCCATGCCGAACGCATTCTTGATACCAAGAACAACTTGAACAAGATTCTTGCCAAGCACACGGGTCAGCCGCTCAAGACGATCGAGTCTGACACGGAGCGCGACAACTTCATGGAAGCCAAGGAAGCGATGAAGTACGGATTGGTCGACAAAGTGATCGAATAAAAAACATCCCGCGCAAGCGGGGTGTTTTTTATCTGTAGGCCTTGCGTAACTCTGTTCCGGTGTAGAAATGCGAGAGAATCTGGTCGTAGGTGTTGCCGTGTTTGGCATCCATCTGAAGGGCGCCGGTAGCTGACATGCCTACGCCATGGCCCCACAATGTCTTTCCAATATCATCCGGAACCGGCACGGACACGAGCCACGGAATAGCTGAGCCGCCCCAAACTTCGGTCCAGGAACGAGTACGACCATCTGACGTCGAAAAGTAAGGCGTAATCGCGAGCTTGCCCTGATAAGTCACGATTTGGCCGCGCGTCGCATCTACCGCTTGCACCACGGCCGGATCGCGCGATTCCGCTCCATAACCGCGATACACCTGGTCATAGGTCGCATCCACCGTGAAGTTGGTGGCCGCGTGTTTCGTGCCGCGTTGCACGTGATACATCGCATAGGTACGGGCGGCGGTAAGCAAGGCGCGCTGATACTGTTGCGGACTCGAGTTCGATGTTTCGCCAATACCCTTCAAATACCATTCGATCGGCAATTCATTGATCACCCAGACTTCATTGGTGGCGGAAGCAAAGCGCAACTCAAGCTGGTCGCGGAAGGTGTTGTCGTTCGCGCCCGGCAACCACGACACAAGACGGCTGAAGTCGCTCATTTCCATCGGTGAAATCCCATCCTGGGCACGCACCACATACCACGTGGAAGATTGGCCGGTACACGCACCTGACAACTTGTAGACGCGGTTGGCGCGGTCGTACGCAACCGTCACGCTTTGACCGGTGGTCATCGAACACACCACATTGCCGGTCGCGCCGCCCACGCGCACTTCGAGCGGAGCAAAACGGGCAGTAATAACCATGGTGTCGTCCGTGGTCGCGAAGATACCCACACGGATAATCGGCTCGGCCGGAAGATTCGACGGATCGCCATTCAGCGGTTGCGGATCAAGTGCTGGCGCGACCTGATTCGGCACGGACGGACTCGACGGCGGCACATACGGCGTCGTCTGCGTCGGCTTGGGTTCAGGCTCGATATACCCATCAGCGGTCACGGTAATCGGAATATCGATCACACCGCCGTTCACTTGCTGGTTGTCAGCATACAGTTGGAAACTCGCGGTATAGCTCCCCTTTTTCACCGGAGCTTTGATATAAAATGTCATGAAACCGATTTCACCCGGAGCAATCGCATCCTTGGCTTGCGCGGGAGTACCGATATCGGTCCAAGTATCATCGCGCACGGAACCGAGATTGCCGCTCAAAGCCGGAACCACGCCGCTCACCTTGAGCGAGCGCGTGCTCCACGTCACATTGCCGTCATTTTTGAAACCGATCGTGACTTGCTGGCGAGCATTACCGATCGCGGTCATCGATTGAATGGAACGCAGCAATAGTGTTGCATTATATGTACCGCTGCGCGCCGCGGAGGCCTGGCTCAAAATATCCGCGCTCGTCATGCCGGGCGGCGCGGTCGCGATAAAATCACTCGTCATCGGCACATTGATCGGCAACAATACGCGGCTGCCATTAATCCAGGCGATATTCTCGGAAGCCAGCATGAATTCTTCGCGATACGCGCCCGGGGCGCGCGGGGCGCGTAACTCGATCTTGAAATGGGCCGTTTGTCCCGGTTTTACTTCACTTTCCGTCATTTTGGCCGCTTGATTGCCATTCCACAAACCGCTCTTGAAAGCGCTCGCGCGCTCTTTGCTCCCGGTTACCGAATACACGGACACGTAACCGGTTCCATCTCTCTTCCAGCTTTGCGTACCCACGTTTTTAATCTCGAGCGTCACGAAGACATTTGTCTCCATGTCGATTTGCCATTCGCTGCCGCCTGTCGAAACAACCTGGGCCTGCAAAGCCGTAGAACCGACCGGCAGCACAGGATCAGTCGTGACAGTCGGCGTGGGTGCAGGCGCGCTGATCAGACTCGCGCTCGGAGTAGGTGCAGCGCTCGTGGCCGCATTCGGATCAACGGTATAAGAAATGGAAAAGCGACCATTGCCCATGCGACGCAGATTCTCCGCTACGAGCAAAAAATCTCCGCGATACGTACCGGCTTTGGTCGGCGCCTTGATCGGAAACGAGAATACGACCTGTTTGTTCGGAGCAAGCGACGCGACCGGTAAACGTACCGGGCTCATCGGATTCACCCAACCAGGCGAGGCCAAGGGGCTATTCACCTCGGTCTTGCGCGTAAAATCGTAGCCGTAAATCGAGACGAAGTTCTTTCCTGTGTTCGACCAGGCCGCACTGCCGATGTTCTGCACCGTCACTTTGACCGTATACGTTTGTCCGGGAGCGAGGCGGGAAGGCGCATCCAACGAAATGATGGAGGCGTCGTACGAAGTGGTCGCGGCCGAAGCCGGAACCAGACTGCCGAACGGTATCGCCAAAGACAGGCAGACCAGGAGGCCAACCGTCATTCTCCCCATACGGAGAGCCTGGCGTGCCATAGCGGCGATCATAAGGTTCGTTTGGATTTTTCCCTACCGTATATTACATCTTAGCATTTTTTGGCCTCTTCGTAAAAAAAGGCTCTATGGAGCCAAGATCCATAGAGCTTCTTCTTTTTTGAGCTAAATTTTAGGGCTGATAGTCACCGCCAACAATCACCAGGATATCCGCAGTCGATGGGGTTTCATCTTTTAAGGAAGAAACAACCGATCCATCTATCAACTTAGCCAAATCCGATGGCAGACTACCGAGCGTTTTTTCGCTCGAGCCAAGAACTTGGCTTGATTTTGCATCTTTTTGTTTGGCATTCGTCACGGTTACCACTTTCCAGCCTTCGGCTTTGAGCTTGTCGGCGGCTTTGGTCGCCAATCCGAGAATACCGCTCCCATTACGGACTTCGACGGTCACCTGGTCCTTGGACGGACTGGCGACAGGCGTATTCGGAGCCGAAGGCGTACCCGCGGAAGGGCTCAAAGGCGCCATGGCCAAAACGATATCGCGCGACGGCGAGTACAGGACCGCCTTATCCGACCAAACTAGGAGACGATCCCCTGTTTGGGCATCCTTATAGAAGAGAGCGTTCTGCGCACGCAGTGCATCGGGATCCTGAACGATGGCCACCATCGGCGTCTCCCCTGCCTTCACCACGATGTGCTTGGAGACCGCCTTCACTAGATCGGCCACCTGATCCGTAGTCGAAGCCGAAGCCTTGGTCGCGCCCTTGTTCGAGCTCGGCAAGTACTTCCAACCCGCCAAACCGGCGCAGGCCACGAGCACAAGCATCGCGATCAGGCCGAATGGTGAACCACCCGATTTTTGTTTCGGAGCCGGATCAGGCTTCGAGACGGGAGGCGCGGGTTCCTCGGCCAAGGGCGTGGTACGACGGATAATTTTACGGGGCATACGCACGCCATGATATCACACCGAATAGCTCACGCATGAACCACCGATTTCAGGCTTAGCATTCTCCTTTATTTTTTCGCTGAACTCTCGAGCGCTTTGGCCACGGTTCCGTCGGCTTTCAATTTTTCGATAAACAAAATTTGCGAACGATTGATTTCCATCATGTCTTCCGGACCATGGAACTCATTTCCAAGTTTAACGAGCGACGCATCATTCGTGGTTGCGCCTGTGACGGTTCCGTTTTTCAATTGCACGTAATAAATATCATTCAACACGACGCGATTCTCATCCTCTTTGGAAACAGCGCCAAAATATACCTGCCCATTGGTCAAAAACACGGCGTAAAACCCTTGTCTGGAGGGAAACGATACCCAGTGGAGCAGGGCACGTGAAGCGAGGGGCGCGACCACGAGGACGCACAACAGGATAAGCCCCGCGAACAGGACTTTGACCGCCAATTCTCTGGGCAGGATTTTATTCAGCATAGGTTATGGTGTATCACTCGGGGTCGTTTCTGCCGAGTCCGTGGACGATTGATCAACCGGCGCTTCAAGATTAAGCATCGAATCATCTGCGGGCGGACCCGGTTCGGTTACCGGAGCCTCCGCTGTCGTTGTTACGCTCCCAGAATCCGTGGAAGTAGTAACGTCAGGAATAATTTCAGTTGAAGTCGCGTCACTTGATTCGACCACCGGTGGCTCAACGGTTACCGGCGTCGTGACAGGCGGCGGCTCAACCACAGGCGATGTCGTAACCGGAGGCTCGCTCGGCGACTCAGCGCTCTCCCCTTCGACGCCTACGACGATCCAGTTAAACCAGACACGATACGGGCAGTGGCCGTAACCATTGCAATATCCGCCACCCGGCAAACGGATTTCAAATCCATCCTTGGTTACGTTCGCCACGAAGTACCCGCCATTCCACGCGGTCATGTCTACGCCCTGCGCATCCGGCTCTTGCACGACTTCCGGAGTCACGAGCACATGCGGTTGGTACGGATACGGCGTATCAAAGGTCACTTTGAGACGATCCTTCTCAGGTTCGACTTTCACGCGGCCGGCATTGTGTGTGCCAAGCGTAATCGGGCCGCGGAAAGCGGACGGACCAACCACGATCAAGGTTCCCACCTGCAAGCCCTGTGCGATCTGCGAGCCAGCCGGCAGCTGGACTTCGTCCGTGCCGCCACTTGGCTGCAAGAAGCTTGTCGTACCCGAGGCCGAAGCCAACATCGCATTCTCCAACGTCGGCAAGTAGTAGCCGCTCTGCACGGAAATCACGACCGTGCTCGTCGAGCCACTGGAAGACTGGCCATCGAATGCTTCCAAAGCACGACCGATCATCGGACCCGCCTGGTTCAGTTTCATTACATAGCCCGGAGTCGAAGCGGATGTGAGCGCATCACCGGCCTTGATTGGACCATTCTCAACCGATGCACGAACGGATGCGCGACCCTGCGTCACTACACGCACGCCGTCGAATGTTCCGTTGGACAGGGTTAATCCCGGATTAGTCGTGACCACGCCGATCATGTTGGGATCAAGCGCCACATCAGTCGTCTTTACCTTCAAGCTCGGCGAAGCCAAGTCGAGCGACACCAGCTGGCCGGCTTCCATGTTCGGATCATTGGCCGGATAGACCTGGACCAAGCCGGAGCCGTTCGAAAAGTTCGGCAATACGACCGGCTGGGTAATCACGCCATCCTTCGGGTCGTCTTGCCAGGCGCGGAAGAAATCGACATCAAGGAAGCTGTTCGCCGTACCACCCGTGCGTACCTGGTACTGCAGGGAAGGCGCCAATAAACCGCTAGGAATATTTGTCTGACTACCCGTGCCACATTCCGCGAATTGAATACCGTTCGACACGTCCGGGTCAACGAAGAAATGCACGTCCGTCGTTGAACGTACCTCGACCATGAGCAAGGCGAATTGCGAGGTGGATACCGTTTGACCGACGCATGGCACCGAGGTGGTGACCCCGGCAGACATGGTAAGGCCGTACCAAGTGCTGCCACCGTTGCTGCTGAAACCAATGAAGTTGGTCGAGGTCGTGAGTGCGCCGTCCGTCGCATCCGACATACCGGCAAAGGTATACGAGAAGGTGGTCGCGCTCGGACGCACTTTCATGAGCAGCACCGGCAAGTTCGTGGCCGTCAAAATTCCGTGGATGTTGTTGGCGGATTCGTCCATCGTCACCAGACAGCCGTTGGTGGCAGCACCCGAAGTTTCGCGCATCAAACCGTTGGCCGCATCGGCTACGGTCGAAATCGTACAGTTCGTACTTTCATACGCACCCCAGCCTCCCCCATCACCGAAGCCCGCACCACCCGTACCGGCAGTATCGGCCGTGATCGACGTGCGCTGCGTATTAAATTCTTCCTGGATCGAAGAGTTGCGATCCATGAAGGCACCGGCCGAGAGCGCTGCACCAAAGTTTGTGCTCAAATCCTTCATCTGCAACAAGTTGTTTACGGTGTCCGTAATATTCAAGCTGCCATTATTTGCCATGGTGATAGTCGCCGTCGTATTGGTGAACGCGAGCAGACCCGAATTTGTCGCATTCACGAATACCAAGTTGGTCGTGGTAACCGACGTACCCGAGGCCGAAGCAAAGCCGAACCATGAGGTCGAAGTGCCGTATGTGAACGACAAATTGGTGGCGAATTCGTTGGTGGAAGTCGTGCTCGTACCGGTCGCATTCACCCACGTAAGGGCGGTCGTGGCCAAAGTCGAGATCGTGCCATTCGTGGAGAACAAGTTGGTAGATGTGACCGACGTCCCCGTTCCATTGGTGAAGGTGAGCGCTTGCAGGCCGGTGCTGCCGAGAACAGTGAAGGTCGAGGTGACCGTAGATGATGCAGCCAGCATGCCGCCCATAAGTTGCAGGGTTTGCGTGGTAGTCGCGCCCGCAGCCGTGACCTGAGTCAGATTCGGCACCATGCAATTCGTCCCATTGCCAAGACACACGGCCGATCCGTTCACGAGAATCGAGAGCGCATTCAAGGTCGTACCCGAAGCCGTGGTAAATCCGAGCCAGTTGGTCGAAGTCACGTTCGTGAACGAACCATTCGCGCCCGTGAGTGTGCCGATCGTACCGAGCTGCGCAAACAAATTCGTGGAGGAACCCGTGGTCGTGAACGAATTCGTCGTGGAAACGGCCGTAAACGTCGCATTGGTCGCGGTCAAAGCCTGCAATGCGCTGTTCCCAAGCACCGTAAAGCTCGAGGTAACGGTGGACGAGGCAGCGATGTATCCGCCAAGCAGATACAGCTGATTCGTGGTCGTCGCTCCATTATTGGAGATCTGTTGCAGGGTGGACGTGGAAGCGGGATACACGCAGTTCGTACCATTCGCGAGACAAACGCTGATGCCGTTCACGAACGCGGCCGTCGTATTCAAGGTCGTACCCGAAGCACTTGCGAAGCCGAGCCAAACACTCGAGGTCGCCGCCGTGAACGAAGCATTCGCAATTGTGCCATTACTCGCGAACAGATTTGTAGAGGTGACAGCCGTTGCGGTGCCATTCGTGAAGGTAAGCGTTCCAAGGGTCGTTCCGCCAATCACCGTAAAGGTCGAAGTGACCGTCGAGCTTGCCCCGATGAAGCCGCCGTACAGCTGAAGCGTAGAAGTCGCGAAACTGCCGCGAGCCGAGACCGTGGCGAGCGTATCCGCTTCTCCCGGACAGTTTGTACCGTTCTGCAAACACACCAAGCGCGAAGCGACATACAGCTCCGTGGTCGAAACCGTGGTCGCACCCAACGTCGTTGCGGTCACGTTGGTGAACGTGGCATTGGTCGCAATCAGTGTCTGCAAGACTGAGGCACCAAGCACGGTGAAGGTGCTGGTTACGGTCGAACTCGCACCAATGAAGCCACCGAACAAAGACAATGTATTGATCGTGCTCGCGCCGTTGCTCGTAATCGTCTGAAGCGTAGCCGTGGTTGCCGGAGCGCCAGCGTTCACCGTCTGACCATTCACCACCAAGCGACTGGTGGAAACCGTGCTCGAGCCAAGCCAGGTCGTAGTCACGCCGTTAAACAAGCCGTTCGTACCCGTAAGGTTGGTGGCGAAGAAATTCGTGGTTGTAGCACTCGTACCAGTCGCATTCGTCCAAATGAGATTGCTAAATGAGCCATTCGTGCCGAACAAATTGGTAGTCGTGACCGCCGTCGCAGTCGCGGATGCAAAGCTCGCATTCCAACGAAGACTTGCGCTGCCGAGTGACAAGCTTCCATCCTGCGACGGCGTCAGGTTGGTGTCGACGAAACCGCTGACGCCGAGATTGGTTGTCGTGACATTGTTTCCGGTCGCATTCGTAAAGGTGAGCGTGCCAAGCGTGGAAGCTCCGATCACGGTAAAGGTTGAGGTAACCGTTGAACTCGCACCAATGAAGCCGCCATACA
>Ga0105239_10001604_pt1 | contig 29879 bp, 21 predicted proteins | sample KBSC44metaG_FD_92761 | JGI IMG/M metagenome (GOLD analysis project Ga0105239, IMG submission 92761) | Corn rhizosphere microbial communities from Kellogg Biological Station, Michigan, USA - KBS C4-4 metaG | ecosystem: Host-associated > Plants > Roots > Rhizosphere > Soil | place: Michigan, USA...
GTACGAAAGTACAGGCCGTGTAGACGTTAGGTTGTGGGAGGGAGCAACACCAAGCCTTTCTGGGTTGCATCGATCCTCGAGCCCAGAAGGCCTCTCATTGGACCAAGGTGGCCTGTGGCGTTTCGGATAAACCTAAATCCCGCCGGACCACACGGAGTACCTCGCGAATCAATTTATAGACAAATCACGTGATATGCTTTGCTGGCACATGCTCAACCGTATTCCTCTATACTCCGCCGTATTCAACTCGAGGTGCAGCAACGGCCGAGGCGCCCTGCGTGCCTTCCAGTTATATCCTTACCTAATGGGTGCCTAAACTTCTCCAATTTTGGGCTTCGGAATCGCTTGCCCTCCAATCCCAAAATTCAACGACATGACATGAGAAAACCTCCCGCGCCCCTCCTCAACCTCAATCGCCAACCTCCAGCGCCCCATTATTTCCACCAATATTGATTCCCAAGTAGTTCTATTTGTGGCAGCCTGTAGCTCGTGCTGCTTATCATCTTGGTTCCCTTCGTTCTTTAGTCTCTGCCTGGAATACCCGTTCTCTCAAGATCCCGAGACAATCAGATGACGGACTCTCCAAACCCACACAACGACGATCATGCCGCCAGGGTCATCTCAGACCATCTTCCGTCCGGCTACACCGCTGGCTTAGTCGATTCAAACCGTACGAATGGTGAAGACGCTGATCGAACAGAACAGGAGCCCGAGTCCTCACTCACACTGTTGGGCGGTGACGTACATCGGGACCTATACAAGATTCATGGCAGGGCCAAGCTACATCAACGTGCCGCCACGTTCTCACACCCAGCGAACTCTTCCACCGATCTTGAAAATGATCTGACGGTAGCCGAACAGCGTGTGCCAGGGGGCTTCCGGCGAGGATTTGTCCAACAAAAATATGGCCGCTTCAATCCCGCCGTCATACCAGTCACTCGCAATTTCGTCGAATTCCTATCCCTTTATGGGAGTTTCGCTGGCGAAGATCTGGAGGATTCAGAAGACGAATCCTCACTCGATGACCAAGAAGAAGAGGCTAGTGAAGGGGCGGGCGAAAGACGACCACTCCTTGGACGCCGAAGATCGACAAGGCAGACCAAACCCGGGGACGCTGGCCGAGTGAAAACCTTCTTCACCCTTCTCAAGGCTTTCATTGGAACTGGCATCATGTTTCTCCCAAAGGCTTTTAACAACGGTGGTATTCTTTTCTCCTCCATGACCTTGCTCACCGTGTCGGTTGTCACCACCATCGCCTTCCATCTCCTTCTCAAATGCCGTGAACTATATGGAAAGTCGGGTTATGGAGAACTTGGTGAAGCTATCGGTGGGAAGAAGATGAGAGCCATTATCTTGGGGTCCGTTACTGTGTCGCAGCTTGGATTTGTTTGTGCAGGCACGGTATTTGTGGCACAAAACCTTCATTCATTTACTGTGGCAGTCTCCAACGGCCACAGTCCGCTGTCAACCAACGCCCTGATTGCGCTACAACTCCTCGTCCTGATCCCATTAGCCTTCATCCGAAACATCTCAAAGTTAGGACCCAGTGCTCTGGTAGCTGACGTGTTCATCCTTCTTGGGCTCGGATATATTTACTACTACGACGTTGCTACCCTCGCCCGCCAAGGACTGCACCCAACCGTCGAGCTCTTCAATCCGAACCACTATACATTGACTATCGGAGCTGCAATCTTCACTTTTGAAGGTATTGGCCTGATTTTGCCCATTCAGTCCTCGATGAAGGAGCCAGACAAATTCGAGCCCCTTCTTTGGCTAATCATGCTCATAATCACCATCATCTTCACCTCGATCGGCGCCCTATGCTATGCCACCTTTGGATCAGCCACCCAGATCGAAGTTATTTCAAATTTCCCGCAAGACAGCAAACTCGTCAATGCCGTTCAGTTTCTTTACTCGCTCGCCGTGTTGGTGGGTACGCCAGTCCAGCTTTTCCCACCCGTGCGTATTCTAGAAGGCAAGATATTCGGCCGCCGTTCCGGAAAGAAGGACACCCTGACAAAGTGGAAGAAGAATGGATTCAGGTCCATACTGGTGGTTGTCTGCATTCTAGTCTCCATCTTTGGAGCCAACAACTTGGACAGGTTTGTCGCTTTGATAGGCTCATTTGCCTGCGTACCGCTTGTCTACATTTATCCCCCATTACTGCATTATAAAGGTGTAGCAGAGTCGAAGTGGGCAAAGATTGGGGACGCTGCACTGATGGTACTGGGCCTTGTGTGCATGATCTACACCACGTGCATCACTGTTGCCAATTCTTTCATGTAACAAAATGCTACAGGCTATCATTTTGCGGCGTGGTTCAGATGCGTTCTTGTTTCTCACGTCACGCTCACCTTGCGCCGCCTCCATGATGGGATTGGACCCTGGCGGTATCAAGGATCAGATCATAACCTATACTGGATGGAAGTATCCTGGGCAATATCCTTCACGATTCCAGGGCTGTGGAGCAGTACCAGTGAACAAAACGGAATTCAATGCAGCGGGCCCTCCAAGCTCCAACCAAGCACACCTATCTCGAAAGTCTTCCCATTCTACCGCGGACTACAAGGCGCGTCGGTACAGAGTAAGATCAGCATCCAGCCGTAACGCCACCTGATTTCACTTGGTGGAAGTCTTTCCTATTCCCTTTGAGAAAGCTGTCAACAACCGCAATAGGCTTTTGCTATACTCCGAACTTCGTATTTTCACATTTGATCGGCTCAAGTAGCCCCTGTGCCAGTCAGTGATTTTGTGGACTTGGAGGAATGCTGTGTTGGTCCAGGTTGGGATGACTACCTAGGTACGGAGTACACCCGCTACAAAACTGTCTGGCTCCTTTCAGAACAAGCTGAGCTGAGACATTTAAGCTCCAGCTGCGTGTCATTAGGGCTGAGGGATAGCTTTTTGCCCCTTCCATGTGGCGTCCGGTTAAGAATGACAGCAATCACCAAGTCTATGCCACAAAAGCTTTTATTGATATTGGATACTGGGAATTCTCTCCGATGCATGTCCTGGTGGTGCGAGGTACTCCGTACATTCTTGCACGCTGCACCAAGGCTACTCGCAATCGACTGTTTGATGAAACAAGATTTTTGTCGAGAGGGAGCCAGCATAAGCGAGCTGCCGATCTCCAGCTCATAGTTTTGTGGAACATGCCTCATTTCTCAATCTCATTTTTCAATAATTCCAACCTCTCTGCGGTCGCCCTGATGCCGTAATTCCTTGTCTCAACCTTATCCTGGTCAGAAGGATTTATGAAGTTCGACAGGTACATACCCGGGGCCGCCAAGATGGCAGAGTCGAGTGTCTCCTTGCCGCGGGCAAGCCCTTCCAGGGACCCCATGTCTTTGCGGGGGAAAAGGCACCAAGGGCCAGTGCCCGAGGCCCCAGCTGGGCTCCCCTCGGCTCCCCTCGCCCCCTCCCCCTCGCGCCTAATTATGCATATTTAGGTGCCCAGATAATAGGCGAGTTAATGGAGAATATTCCCCTTCAGGCGACGACGATCCCTCCAAACGCCTCTCCACCTCTCATCCTCTCACCAATACGAGGGATGCGCGCCCCTTAATCTCCTGACGGGCCACCTGGAAGCTTCCCAAACACCCTGTCTCAAAACAAAGCCTCCCAAATTAGTTGCTTTGTGCCGCCTTTTCGGCTTTCTGGTCGCTAAGTCGGCTGCATCCGGGTCAATGACACCATCTGGCCCTAATTAGAAAGAGTCCTGCAGAAGTCCTGCAAGGGTCAGCAGATTCAACTTCGAGGAAATTGGCATTGCCAAGTGGACTGGTGCTGGGTGGTCCAGCCTCGCCTGAACCCGAATGTACTGAGTACCTGCAGGTCGATATTACCTTTTGACAGATTCATGGGTTGAAATCCCGAGCCATGAGCCAGCCCATCCCAGGACGAACTTCGTATTCCCTCAGGATGACTGAATCCTTTGTTTGGCTGCTTGTTACGGTGGACCCTTTGCCTTTGCCTTTTGCCTTCCACCTCGACAGGTACAAATACAACCGGAGGCATTCGACAATGAAATCTCTTTCTCTTTCAGTCCAACAAAAGCTCAAAGTGCTCTTCACAGTCACTCCTTTCGACTCACCCCAAGTCTCTCGTTAACTATCATTACATACACACTCGTTAAGCCAAACATATACCCTGTTATCAGGTTCACTTTCAACAACAGTCAATCAATCATCATGAAATTCCTCAGCCTTCTCGCCCCGCTCGCCTTGGTCTCCACTGCTTTCGCGGCTCCCTCTCCTGGCGGCTGGAACGATTGGAACAATGCCCTATCGCAGGGGGATGCAACAGACATCGTCAACAAGTTCATCACCATCCTCTCCCACTCGAACGTTGCCGCCGCCAACGCCACCGCCCAGGCACTGATCGGCGACGGCTTCTTCGAGAAGTCCGATTCCATCAACATCCTGGCTGGCTTCCCGCTCGGCTCGACCACTACCAACGGCAAGCAGGCGTACATCAACGGCGTGCTCAATGCTCCCGGCCTCAACGGCGCGGAGACGATCAAGATTCTTGTTTCCGGTAACAACATCGTCTGGTACTGGCGTTTCACGGCGATCGGCAGCAAGCAGGTGCCTGTCCAGGGATTCAATCTGTTCGAGATCAGCAACAAGAAGCAGATCACCGGTCTCTATGTCGAGTTCAACAGCATTGCTTGGGGTATCGACACTGGCTACACGACTACCGATCGGAATGGAAACAAATTGCCGTTGGCATAGGCCGCCGTTGGGAGATTACAGAACTCAGAGGAGGAGAAAGAGTACCTGTGCTGGTACCTCATACTTGGCCTTTTGGCATTTATCCAGATTTTGGAGGAAGCTTTTTTTTTGAAACAGTGAAATGGTTGTGGACTTAGCATAGCTTGAGGGAATGAAAGAACCTTCCTTGTACCAGAGAACGAACTATCTCGCGAATTCACAACTTCTGGGCAGTAGGCGGAAACTAGGCACAGGTATCCGTCATCTAACATGCAATATATTCTTGGAATGTGTTCCATTCAACTCCTCCACTAGTAGTCAATATATTTCACCTTCACGGCAAGCAGGCCCCGACGGCGGAGAAGTCCTATCACTTTTGCCGTGCCACGGGAGCGACATCCGACTGCTGGGCGTCGCCTAGTTAAGCCTGAACTTGACCACCTGTAATATGTACTCCGTATGTACGTCCACTTCACCTGATCACCACGGCGGACCTAATTACCCAATACCTGGCAAGACATAATTCGCCCCCAAATGCTCTACGTTATTTGACTATCCCAGTGCAAACCAAACCAGTATCTAGAAAAATGCTGGTCCTTCGAGAAAACGACGTTGTGGCTCTGCTGTCGAATCTATCCCCGGCCGGTGCGCGGAGTTTGCTTTTCAACTTCCACGACCTGCCGCGACAGTACAGCGCCAGCCGACATGAAGAGGCATCGGAACAGCGGATCCACCAGCCGGAGAGGATCTCGATCGTGACGAAGACCGGGAACACGACGCTGTTCATGCCGTCGTCGGTGACGACGTCGACGGGGATAAAAGTCGTGACCGTGCCGGCGAAGGGGTTACTCAAGGGGTCGATCAATGTGTTCGCGCCAGACGGCGAGCTGCAGGGTGTGCTGAATGCGGCAGAGATCACGGCGTTTCGCACGTCGTTGGCCGTCATGATCCCGTTCAGCCTGTATGCCAAGGATAAGTCGGACATCGTCGTCTTCGGGGCCGGCAGGCAGGCGGAATGGCACATCCGTCTCGCGCTCATTTTGGCCGAGGGTGTCGAGCTCGTTACGGTGGTGAATAGATCTTGGCCTGAGCGGACGGTGCAGCTGTTCAAGGAGCTGAGGGGGAAGTATCCGGGCGTCACGTTTGACATGCTTGTCCAGGAGGGGAATCCAGACTATGACTCCTTGCTGCAGGTGCGGTTGAAGCAGTCCAGGGTGATTTTCTGCTGCACGCCTTCTGTGGTGCCGCACTTCCCGTCCTCGTACTTGACCTCGAGGCCAAGATTCATATCGCTGATTGGATCTTACAAGCCGCACATGCAGGAGATTGATGCCGCGACGCTGCTATCGGGGGACAGGATCTACGTTGACACGAAGGAAGGATGTCTTTCTGAGGCAGGTGAGTTGATAATGGCAAACGTCAAGGAAGAACAGCTGCTTGAGATCGGCGAGCTGTCGAAGGATGTGGTGGAACTGGCAGACAAGGGCAATGTCGTGTTCAAATGCGTTGGGTTCGGGGTCATGGATGTTTTCATGGCATCGGAGCTTCTGCGAATGGCTAGGGAAAAGGGTCTGGGTCTCGTTGTGGACGATTTCTGAAGCCGCTGCAAATAAGATATATCAACAATTCAACCAGCATATTATTTATTTTATAGATGAGTAAATAGTTCAAACTCCATCACCAAATGTGTAATCCTTCGACCACCGCGTATCCCAAGGTCGTAAGCCGTCCACAAATCTCAAATCTGTGCCCAGACGAATCCTGTCTTCAGGATCATGGTTGATGGTTGAGGCATGAATCTGGGAGTTGTGTGTCAGCACTTGTGGCCTTTTCATGCTAGATCTCACCTACCGCATAAAGAATTGTGCAGAACGACATCACCGGCCTGGCGGTCCGTCAAGAGCCATCTCCGATTATGCTGTTTTGCGAAAGCCGAGGGACCATCAGCTAGTAGACCGCCAGACCTTATATTTTGATTGAAAGCACTGTTGGCCTCCTCGTCCGTCAAACCTGCAGCCTTTGCCTGACTTGTGAACTCCTGCTCGATTTCTGCGCCTAGGAGATGCCCCTTCACGAGGTAAATCAGCCCACCGCCTTGTCGTGAAACATCCCCCATTGGGACCCAGGCGGTCACCGAGGTATCTTCTCCATATCTCAGGAAAATCTGGTCGTAATGCACCCCAATGGCCTTATTGCCGGGTGTGTTGTTCCTGAGGAGCGTGCGGCGTACGGTTAACGTGTTGTCACCCCACCCAGTCAGTCTGGAGATATACTTGCGGAGAGCAGGATGTTTGCAAAAGGTCTCGTTGTACCAGGGCTCTGTGTGGGCCTGCAGGGTGAGGTCCACAAACTTGGAGGCCAGTTCTGGATGCGGACCTGTTGGACGCCCATTCGCATCCGTGAAGCCCGCGCCTATGCCTGGGAAATCCAGCTTGTCTCGGGTTGCGTTGAAAATTCCATCGACCGGGCGGGTCCCAGGCTTCAGAACACCACTCGGTGCTAACAACTTGAAGAATTCTTCGCGTGCCTTGAGGACATCTTGACGCGGTAGATCTCCTTTGATAAATAAGTACCCGTCCTCTTGAAACTTTCGGCGAGCCACCTCGATAGGGGTGTCGAGACTGGTCGGTTTTAAGCACCATATTGTTCTGTCGGTAAAGGGCCGTCGTTCACAAATAATCGTTCTGCAGAGGTAAGCCGGTCAGGAAAATCTGCCTGTGGCATCGTGCCTTTTGTGAAGTCTGAATCTATCCTTCAGGGGTCAAGTCTTATTTCAGCTGTGGTGGAAACGAGGATTGGAGCCCTCGGGATAAGCCCTCAACGGGATGTTGATTTTGGAGTCTGGCTCAGGGTCAACACATAATATGCTTTCCTGCGCAGGGCTACCTCTCTTTAGTAATTCTACCGAAGATCGAACGTCTACCCAGAATATGCAGAGTCCAGACTATCGGGCTCTAGAACACGGCATGTCTTTATATCGCAGGGTTTGAGAACTCAAGGCGGGAACGTTTGGCCGCGAACTTCCCTGTCGCGAAAAATAAAAATCGAAAGGGCAGCCAACTCTGCACACTTGTCGAAGCCACCGAGTCAGTTTGGCATTTCTCCCCGCAGCCACGATGGCTTTTAGAATACAAATGAAGGCCGGATATTGAAGGAATCAACAGGGGCAATACGGGTGAGACCACACGGATTACCTGATTCTGCCTCAAAAGAGGCAATGGATTCTGCTCGCCTTGATCTCTTGTGATGCGACATATTCAGTCAGCCGAAGCAATTCGTATCCTTGGCCGAAGGCAGTCGATGGGTACACGCCTCCCACAGAGTTCGCTATCCCAAATATTAAAAGACGTTGGTCTTTCAGGTTGGCAGCCGGGAAAGTTCGTCAACCATCAATATTGGTTGCGCTCATTACCTTCTGAAACGTGGGGAGATGCGAATCGTGGAGGCTTAAGCTAACCCTCTCCAGGAAAGTTTGGCCGACTCTCGGCCATTGCTGGAACTTTGGAATTCCATAGCCATCAGGTGGTAGCATTTAAAGACTCAGGATCTCGCCGTAATCAGGGACACGGGAACGATGTGGACAATCACTTCAATACTCGGCTATGACCATGGCATTCACTGTGAGATTGCTTCGGGGTGCTAAACCTATCAACGGGATTCAAACAGCGGGTACTCGCTTATTGAACCATGTACTGGTTCAAAGGTTCTCTTCTTGCCAGTGCTTGAGAGCACATCCTGTGTCTATCCAGACGCATGCTGATGAGCGTACCTCGGGCAATCTTGGGGAGCGGAATCTCGAAAAGGCCGTTAGGCATATTAAAAAAGATGGCATCGTTGTCGTGGAGAACGTTATTGATCATAGTATTCTCGACACTTTGAACGAAAGAATGGTTCAAGACGCGAAGGAGCTGAGGTCAAGGGGTGAAAACTCCCCGTTCAACTACAACAAAGGAAACTTGCAGCAGGATCCCCCCCCTGTGAAACAATTCTTCTTTCCAGAGATTTTTACCAGTTTGTTCCCGCCCATCTTCAAAATCCCATGCGAGGATCTAATGTGTCTTATTCAGACTCGATTGCCACACAGATAACATCCGCAATCTTGGGACCTCGTCCGAAGCTGACTTTCTGCTCTGGCAATTCTGCCATGCCTATGGAAGCTGGCTCGACTCCTTTGAGGCAGCCCGTTCATTCGGACGCGGACTTTGCCCACCCAGATCATGCATTCGCCCTTGTGGTAAACGTACCTCTTATTGACATGAACCCAGAGAACGGATCGACCGAAGTGTGGCTTGGCACCCACACTGACTCCGGTTTAAAGGTCCAGGAAGGTCTCCATGGAGAGCGAGCGAGTGGCAGAATCAAACAAGCACTGTTAGAGGAACGGAAAACTATTGAGCCCCCGACTCAACCTTTCATACCGAAGGGAAGCATCATTATTCGCGACCTGAGGCTCTGGCATGCGGGCATGCCAAACTTTACCAATGATATTAGGGTGATGCTTGCAATGAGTAAAATGCCCCCTCATCATCGTAAGCTTGCGGCTAATGTATGACAGTACACTTTGCACCATGGTATCGCAATCAAATGAGACTGGAGCTTGCCGAGGAGATTAGGCCGATGTTGGAAGGCTTGAAGGAATTAGATATTCGAGCAGACTGGATCAGTGAAAGTGAAGCCCTCAGCAGGTATATGAATCGTGGATTCGGAAATAGCTATGATTTTAACCAGGCGCCATGAGGATCGGTGTCGAGGATGTAGGGTCGGAGATAGGACAGGGTTTCGAAATAGCTGAGGGAATCGTCTCACTATTTCACGAGACGTAAATGTTTTCTCCCGATATTGAACAAGGATCCACCATCGCAAGGTGGAAGGATGTCCGTCGAGCGGCACTTCCACACCAGTAGTGTATGAACATGTTTGATTGGCGGGCGGGAAGCGATAATTCCTCATCGTGACTGAAATCCGTGGTGCCCCAGACCTGAACTCAAAACGAGGCACAAGCGGAGGAGGCGTTTAGCTTGGCATGCCCTGGTGATTTGACCATGGCATTTTAAACCGGTTGGGTTACCCAGCTTTCTGAATGTGGGAGTAATCCTGGGCTCACCCATCTGAACCTGATGTGCCAATGCCATCCATCATCAATGCTCGAGTAGTGCAGATTCAAAGAAGAAATACCCACACGATGAGTTTTGAATTTCCATCATGGCTAAGAAAGTGAGCAAGAATTGTATGTGTGCCTGGCATTGCGGAGTGTTTGCGCTGCTGACAATGCCTAGCTTGGTACGATGTTTTACCCTCTAGCAAAGTTCATCCGCTAAACTTCCAGCAGCAGAACATGTAGAATTCGCAAGCTCAAATGTAAGTCTCCACGGTATTTGATGTCTCTTAGTTGACCACCGGGTGTAAAGGTGACGAGGGGACGCCAGTGTGTGGACGGTGTGAGCGATCAGGTCGATGGTGTCACAAAACAGGACCTTTGAAGATCCGCATCCAAAAGAACGTTCGTGGCCAGAGGATTGACCTAAACACGACGACAACTGGGACTGTTTCCGAAACTGAGGTGGACGAAGTACCCCGGGCCACCTTGCAAAGCGAGCAGGTAGCGCAGCTGTTCGAACACTATCTCAATGTTTTAGCTTGTTGGTATGATTTGAACGATTTCGATTGCGCCTTTGCAAGGATAGTTGGTCGGGAGGCGCAGCATAGTGTTCTCCTCCTCAACGCTGTGCTCGCATTTTCTGCTATTCACAAGTGCCGGACAGGTCAATCATCGCTAAAAGATTTGGCAGATGACTATCATGCCCGATGTTTGCGCCTTCTCATCGGACTGCAGCAGTCCGATCCGGCGGTGTCGGATGGAACGGCTCTTGCTGCCACATGCCTTCTAAGATCGTACGAAATTCTTGCTGGTGAGTGAACGGGCCCTTGTGAACGCTTGGAACGTCCTGTTACTGATTATTCAGAGGAGGAGGATCCTAATCGTCACCTGTTCGGTGCCTTTTCTCTCCTCCCAGACCTCACTTCCGCGCTGCCGAGCAAGCCGCTGCTGCTGGCGGGACTCTGGAACTACCTTCGCGAGGACATTACGTTTGCATTGATCAATGGATGTCCCCTCAAAACAGATATCGGCAGCGTTGAAATTGGTGCATATCGTGATGATGATTATGCAAGTCAGATCACGCTCCTCCTAGCCCGGGTGATCAACACCGTATTCCTTGACATAGAAGACCATGGCTTTACCCTACATAGGGAGGTGAGCCAATGGCGCTCAAGCCTACCATTCGAACCGTATTACGAGACATCTCAAGAGGAAGGGTTTCCTAGAATTCTCATGGCCCATGTTTGCCAAGGTTAGTTGGTCATGAAGGATGCCACTGACGAGGCTAACAATGAAAGTTGCTGCTCTGCAATACTACCATGTCGCTTCAATGTTGCTCAACAGAAACCGCATTCTGCCAGTCGAGCTTGACCGGCATGCGCGAGTGATCTGTGGACTAGCCTTGTCCTCGAAAAACGACGCCGTTTTCGTCAACTCATATGGCCCGATTTCTTTTAGTGAGGCTTTTAAGTCCAAAACCATGGTGCCCCGCTGACTCTATAGGTTGCAAAAATTTGGTGAAAGATGATGATCGATGTGAGATCGTGAATCGCTTGATGGACAGCCAAAAGCGAACTGGTTGGCCTGTCCGATCTCTAACTGCGAAATTGAAAAGCCACTGGTCGGAGATTGACAAACTCTCAGCCACTTGATGAGAACATGGCTGCGATTATTAATGGCGGCACCATTATCCAATATCCATGCGCTCGGCCTGGAGTAAATCCTCGTCCGCAATGTCATCCTCAAACTCATCGTTGGCCGTTCGATGACCATTGGTTCCATTTTGTAGAGATTCGTTATTCAACTCCATTCGCATGTAATCGTGCATTCTGGCATCGGACCTTCCCATGTCGCCCTCTCCCCTATTGACTTTCTGGTCCCCCTGGAATTTTTCGAGTTCTCGAAGATCCCAGCTGTCTTTGCCTTTTGTCGATCCATCAGGAGCTTTCTGCGAGTTGTTCAAGGGCTGGGCAATGCTCCTCAAGAACTTCTTCGCCATGCCAACAGCGGCATCTGTGCTCAAACCAGTTTGTCCATCGAGAATCTCCTCCGCTATCCAGCGAGGGAGTTGTGTGCGTTTCTTCTGAAAACGGCGATCTGCTAGCACCATGATTCCGTAATCATCTTTGCCTCTCAAAACTCGCCCCAAGCACTGAGCTGCATGTCTCATTGCGTCGAAAGACAGAAAATCTTGCTCCTTGATGCGGTAATTTTCTCTCAAAAATTCCAGCCTCGCTTTCAGGATCCGAGACTCGGTGTATTGAAATGGTGCACCCATACACAAGACAGTTCGTCCAAAATGATGGTCAAAATCAATTCCCTCAGAAACCTTCCCACGGGCGACACAAAGCAAGATGGCGCCCTTCCCGTTTTCACAGGCGGTGCGGTATGTCTCCAGGGCGAGACTGGTTTCCTGGGCATCAGGGGTCTCAACCAAAAGAAGCTTGTATGTCCAAATCTGGTCCAGGATTCCCATGCCTTGCCACATACTGATGATCATTTCCATGTAAAGATATGAGGGAAAGAAGACAACAATTCCGTCAGGGGTGATTTTGGCGAACTCGAAGAGAAGAGCGCCATAGTTTCTGACCACGCCAGGATCGGATCGCGATTGGAAGCCAGATGTGATTGTCTGTTGATCCGATCCTCTAGTAACAATCATCGGAAGGAAGGAACGTCGTGCAAGCGACATAGGATAGGATTCTTGAGTGACGGTGCTGAAGTTGAGCATTTTTGGATACATCTCAAGGGGGGAGATGGTCCCGGACGTGATGATGACGGATGAAAACCGTTCAAAGACCGGCTTAATGGCGATGGAGGCATCTAGGCATGCAAAATGTAGAATGGGGTTGGGCACTGTAGCTTGTTCTGTCTCGAAGGGCTCTAGGATCAACAAGAAACCTGTCTCGTAGGTAGCAACCAGGGTGGCGAAGGTAGCGACTTCTTGAAGAGGTTGATAATCTTCAATGTTTGTGAGCTCCAGGGTACGGACAAGTGAGGTCAGTCGTTCTGCACAGAAGCGAAGAGGCTTTCTCTCGATGAAGGTCAACTCTTTTAGATGTGAGAGAAAGGAAGGAGGAGTTTCCTGAATGACGTATAAGACCTTCATGCGAGTCTTGAGGTATTCGATGAAGCGCTTCAGGAAGGCGACGAAGTGTTCTGCTCGACGAATGTTGCCCGGAACAGCTTCTTTGAGCAAATCGTCCGGCAAAGTTGGGTTGGCCATGAAGGCATCTTCGGCACGGGCTTCGTCCGCTTCTCGTAAGCCTTCAACAAGCTTCTGATACTCACTCTGCAGCTTAGCCTCGTCCGAGGCTTTCATCTCCTCGATCTTACGCTCCAAGTTGTTGGCGCCGCGAGTCGCCTTCCGCAAAGAATCTTCAGTCAAGTCGATAGAGAGTGACTCGATGCAAACATTGTCAATGTTGTGGGCTTCGTCAAAGACGACTATACAGTCTTTTGACAGCTCTTTGGACACTCGTTCGGCGATTTTGGGGTCAAGCAGATAGTGGTAGGAGTAGATTATGACATTGCAAAAAGGCATCATTCTTCTAGCAGAAAAGTAAGGGCACTGCTTGTGCTCTTCACCATAACGGATTAAGCCATCAAGTGTAAAGACCCCCGGAGGGATGAGATTATGAGGCTCGAGGTGGTCGAGGTTATCATGATAGACGCAGACATCGACGTCTTCGCCACGGTCTTTTTTCTCCTTGACGAATCCAGCGGTCAGACTGCGACAGCGGGCATCAACGACAGCACCACTTTTCTCGCGCTTGACAGAAGGGTGGAGGCAAAGATTCTTGCGACTTGTCAGCCCCAAGCCTCGAAAGTCTTCGGCAAATCCTAGTTGGTCAGATCGGTACTGCATCAAAGCTCTCAACTCAGCTAGGGCCTTTTCGATCTCGGACATTGTTCTGGAGCAATAGATAAGTTTCCGATGTTCGGGATAATGCTGTTGGTATGCAACAATCAGAGAGAGCAGAGAAACAGTCTTGCCAGTCCCTGAGGGCATTTCCAAGACGCAGTGGCCACCTGCATCGAGGGTCCTTTTGAGATCGCACATGTAGGCATATTGTTCAGGATAGATACGAGGATAGGGGAAGAGGACAGGGAGGTCACTGATGAGTGTCAGCCTGAGGATGAACGAGCACGGGAGTGAGACTGAAGAAGAGCATACTCAATAAAGAACTTCATCGTGGTTGAGCAAGCGTATCAAACCACGCCTACCGGGAGAGTGATTGCTCTATGGGCAAGTCATGAGACGGAGGAGACAGACGAATGGCTGACTGACTGAATCCTTAGAGACAACATAACATACTGGGGATTCGATGGTATGCCAGTGTAGTGTTTTAATGTTTGGCGGTGGTGGAAGTGGGCAGCCACTTTTTTCATAATGAAGTGAAGTGGTGCAGTGGTGGCTCGGGGTTGATGCGTTTAATTGGAAGGCACGCGTGTGCTGCCTGCGGCGCGCCTACCATCCCTCCTGACTTCTCGCCCAATCCAAAACTGCGTCATCGCAAATAATCCATCCGACTCACAACCTCACGTTGACAATTAAATTATTGATTTTCCACCCCGCCATCAAGCCATCACCACCATCCTCCCGAGCATCCCTAAGCCACCGACCGCAGCATGAGCAAGAAGTTCAAGTCTCAGGCTTCCAGTGCTCGTGCTGCTTCTGCCGCTGCATTTGGCTCGACCTCATCATCCTCTTTCGCCTTCGGAAATGCCTTTCAGACTTCGCCCTCCTCCCTGTCCTACATCTCCGAATTTCCAGATCTCAGCAACATCAGCGATCCAAATATAGTCGTGTCCCTGCGAAATCTAGGCAAGAAAGATAGTACCACCAAGGCAAAGGCACTTGAAGAATTACAGGATCATGTTTCCTCGTCTACTGCAATCGAACCAGGCCTGCTCGATGCCTGGGCCAGCCTATATCCCCGCACCTCGATTGATAATTCTCGGAGAGTCCGTCAACTTGCGCATGTCTTACAAGGCGCTCTGACTGTCTCTGCGGGAAAACGAATTGCACCTCATCTTCCTAGGGTAATTGGATCCTGGCTTTCGGGCGCCTACGACAGTGACAAGGCAGTGGCTCGAGCAGCGCAAGAATCTATTACCACATCCTTCCCTACCGACGAAAAGAGGAGGGCGCTGTGGAAAGTATACAAGGATGCACTGGTCGAGTATGCCGAAGATGCTATTCTGACCCAAACTGCAGAAACTCTCAGCGATGAACGCTCAACCAGCACAGACGATGCCGAGGCCAAGTTTGTCCGTGTGGTAAGCACAGCCATCCACATGTTCACCCAAGCCATCAAGCTCAATCTCAGCCAAACCTCCTCCATACCAGAGAACTTCCGTCAGCTGGTTGCCAACAAGAAGCTGTGGGACTATGCCCATCATCGAGATTCGGGACTGAGAAAGGGGGTGTATGGGTTGATCACGGCCTGCATCGGCTTGTGTTCCTCTGACCTGGATTGGAATGTCATCAGTGGAGCCTTCATTGGTAAGGCTCTGTACATGTCCCAGTTGGGTTCCACTACACAACTCTCAGAGGCCTTACTATCCCTGACCGATGTGAGGCCTCAGTTATGGACCTCTGACTACTCGGGCAAGACATCCCCATCTAAGAGGCTACATCAGTATCTGCGGGGTGGTTCGCAACATGGATCTGCAGCCTTTTGGACCAATACTGCGGCCCTTTTGAGAAAATTACCACTCCAGGTTCTCTCGCCTAACTCAGAGGCTGGAATCGTCAGTCTCGAAGATGCCGCACTCCTCATAGACTCCTTACGAGCTGGCGTAAGTCACAGCGATGAACCCCGTCACAATTTAGAAACTGCATGGACCGTCTATGTTGGGACCACCTCCTGGTTTCTTGGCCAGTTGACTCAAATGGAGTCGAGAGACACTCTTTTCAGGGACAGCCTCTTGCCCTTGGTCCTTCGTTATGTCTCCCCAGATCCCAACGACACGACCTGGGCCGTCCCTGGCCCTTGTAGCCTGAAGATTTCTTCTTTAGTTCTTACGGTGGCTCTTCAAAACGGGCTTGGCGAGATTTTTCAGACAGCGTGGAGCAATCTTGCTCAAGCAATTGCCGATGCCATGAAGCTTTCACTCCCTGCTTCCTCTGCCGATTTTAAAAAGTCCCAGGATTCTGTCGTTGCACGATCACAGCGCTTCTTGCGCTTGCGAGCGTCCGTTATAGACAGTGACTTCTCTACAGGAATTACCAAATCGCAGGCTTCCGATATTCTCAAACAGGCTGACGACTCCCTCCTTGCCACTGCAATCCAGACACTCAAGGCTCGAAATGGCAAACCGTACGCTGCTGCTGCGTTCTTGGAGTCACTCACGACCCAGCCCAAACTTTTAGAGAGCACTATCTTGACGGATTTTATGGCAGCGGACGCTCACCCATTGTTCGATAGCCCTTCTGGTGAATACCTCATTGCCATCAAGGTTCAAACCAAAACCAATCTTGCACAAGCAATCTCTGTGCTAATTCGACCCGAGTTGAATAACTACAAAGCGAATGCACTAGCACGACTTCTAAGTCAGTGCCTAGAATCGGACCTGCCCCAACACGACGACCTTGCTCAATTTGTTTTTCGCCAAGTGTCGCATAATCTGGACGAGGAGCATGCTCAACTCATTATCAAGGCCATTCTACAAAACTCCAAGCTCAAAGGCTCAGCCATCTCGAGAAATTGCTTCGAGAGACTCATTGGCCAACTGAGCCCGGAGACAGATCCACGGACTCAGCATTCCGCGCTCAAATTTTTGTCAAGTCTCCTTCCCCCGTCCGCACCCTCCCTTCCAGCACTATCAGAAACACTTGGTAAATCGCTTCTCATGAGCCTTTTGTTACTGTCTGATTCACAAATCGCAGAAGTAGCCGAGCTCTCAGGTTTGCTTGTGTCCAAAGTCAAATCGTTATCCGCGGCAGGTGGTTCATCAAACGCCGTATCTTCCAACGAACTGATTGCCGAGCAACTATCGGGCCATGGGACTCCTCTACCTATATTTTCTCTTGTCGATCTTGCCAAAGAAGAAATTGCAAAGGCGAAGTTAGAAACATCTGATATTTATTCCTCGCTACTCCCATCGAATGAGCAATGGTCAGCTGCGCTTGAGCCGCACCTCTCTAGAACGAGGGACTTATCTCTGGCTATAACGAACCCCCTCCAAGGCCTTGTTTTCCTACTCGAGGGTGATTCAAAATTCGAACCCTTGGCACTCAGCAAGGATGCTGATGAATTTTCCCTGTTGTTCCGACTCATCTTGTACGTAACCAGGGTTTTATCGGACACAGATATCAGCACACACTTATCCAGCGATCAAATGAACACTCTCTTTCACAATTTCCCTCTTGCTATGCAATTACTGAATGAGAAATTGACCCTTGATTCCGCGAATGATTTATGGTACAACACCACCCTGGAGGTTACTGACGAGGCGGCCGATATTCTTTCGCAAGGCTTAACTCTTCTCCAAAGCTGGGCGCAAAATGAGACGATGACGGCAATTTGGTCTGACATCATCCGTTCAACGAGTGACTTGAGCCCTCGCTCGTATATATATGGCCTTTCATTCGTAAATGTCATCTCCCGACATATTGATACCCATGGCCCGGGACAGGTACTAACTTCGTTCGAGAAAGAAATCGCAGATCTCCATCGGTCTTCTGATGTTGTGAAATCTGCGAGCATTCTTGCGGCCACCAAAGAATACCTCCTTGGCTCGCAGCAAGGGAAAAAGCTCCTCAATGATTTGATTGCTGTCTGCACAGAATTGAAGCCTTCTGACGAGCATGCATTGGTCATGCGACGCCTTGTACTGCTGAATACACTCATCTCCGGAACGACCGATGTTTTGGACACCATCCCGAATCAACGGGTCGTTTTTCTGATGAAGACGTTGGTGCTAGTGCTCAATCATTCTTTAAGCAACGTCCACGATCTGCAAACTGAGGTGCTCAAATTACTCGATCCTGTCCTAACCGCAACAATAGAAATCTATGGCGAGCACTGGGAACAGGTTTTTTCCTGGCTGCCTAATCTTTGGGGGCATGAGTATTTCCAGAGTATGCTTCCGCTCCTCCATGCAAGCCTCCGCCTTTATTGGAGGTTCCGAACGTTCTCCGGCATTGAAGAGGCAAGTGATGATTTCTCCGAGACCTGGACAACATTCAAGTCGGAGCTGGAAGCTGACCTCCCGCACATTCTGGAATGCTTTTCGCAACCAAGCTCAGGTATCAATCAGCCTCGACGAATCACAACAGAGCTGCTTCGAAGACTGATAAAGGAGATTCCCCCTTCGCATGAGCCAGACTTGTACCTCCTCATCCCCTCCACTGAGGATCCTGTGCGCGGTGCGGCATATGACCTTTTACATCGGTCGATACCGCTAGGGCAGGAATCGATCTCATTAGAGCTTGCCTTGGAGCACAAGGTAGTGCACTTACCGTCGGATCTGATGAATATACTAACCGACACGCCAAACACAAATGACTCACTATCCTCATCAACTCCAACGCCTAACCTACAGAGCCATCTCCTCGCCTGGGATCTCCTCTTCGACCACTTCCCCACAGCATCTTACAAGCTACGCGAAGCATACATCGCCGACATCAAGGAGCACAACATCCTCCCCGCTTTACTCACGCTCATCTGCGACACATGCCGCATCACCAGTGGGCGACCTTTGGACGTATCGAAATTCAGCCTCGAAAGTTTCGAGCTAAGTCCAACCATGACGGAACAGACGCAGGAACAGGCGCTCATGGTACACTTGTACTACTGTTGCCTTCTGTACCTCCCCAGCCTCGTACGGACCTGGTTCATCGACCAGAAAAATCGCATCAAGTCGCCCCTCGAATCTTGGACGCAGAAGTACTTCACGCCGACGCTGACGCGGAGCGCGATGGAAACAGTCACGTCATGGGCGGCAAGCCAGCCCCAAGAGGAGAGCGAGACGCCCATCGTCGTGCGGACCTCCCCCAATAAAGCCGAGGCGGTGGCATCCATCGCAGTCGACCCGGAATCCCCACCCATCTCACTCGCGCTCTCCTTGCCGTCCGCGTACCCGCTAGAGTCCCCTTCCGTCAGTTCACGCACGCGCGTCGGCGTGTCCGAGAAGAACTGGCAATCATGGCTGCGGACATTCCAGATCATCATCTTCAGCACGGGGAGCATGATCGAGGGGCTGGTCGCGTTCCGGCGCAATGTGCAAGGCGCGCTGAAGGGCCAGAGCGAGTGTGCGATCTGCTACAGCATCATCGGGACGGACATGCAGACGCCGAACAAGCGGTGTGGCACATGCAGGAATACGTTCCACAGCGTGTGCCTGTTCCGCTGGTTCAAGAGCTCCAATAGCTCCAGCTGTCCGCTGTGTCGGAATAATTTCAACTATGCGTGATGAACGGAAGGGAGATGTCGATACAGGCAGGCCGCAGGAGAATCCTGGAAAAGGATTGCGGGAGAAAAGTTCATTGATTAAATAGCATGCTGGTCGAGGGGTACGAATCTATATCTATAGAGCGCGGAGTATCAGTCGAGGTAGTTGGTCAGTCATATACCTACGGTGACTACCCAATAGCATGACATGATTGACCATATTATCGCGTGAATCTGCCTCATCAAGGAGCTCGATGCATCCAGTATCTCAATCTCCCGGAACACCGTGACTACGAATTCATCAGGTTGTTATCAAGTTCCTGTCTTGGGTGGGCAGTCTTGTCGTAGTCGCCCGAAAGCCCAACGTAGTCTCTCTATAACGACTCTGATGCCTTCTCTTGCTGCATGATGAGTTCGGCGAGAAACTCGCTCCCAGTCGTAGATGGAAGGCCCGATAGCGAAGTCTCCACTCTCAAGCTCCAGTTCCAGTCTACTCCTCTATGAAGTTGGAATCGGAATTGCACCCGGAGCTCCTGGGCGCTGAGTACTGGCGAAGGATGAGACGGGCATATGGGCCAACGGGACGAATATCAGGAGACCGGATAGTCAATTCATCGTACCGGATTCAGCTATACTCCCCTGCTTACTGCAGGGACTAGGTTGTGGGCGAAGGTGGCTCGTCGTTTTGCCAGAGTGGGAAAAGATATCCGCTGAACGGTCTCCTGATAGCGTCTGATTTCAAGCATGGAGAACTGTTTTTCGACGGGTCTCCTTACTCATTGGCTGTTGCCTAGACCGTCGATAAGCTGCCGGGACGCTCTTGGTACGTCTTAGTTTTCACGCGATGCTAGTGGACGATCAAGTCACAGGACCTTAGGAGCGAAGTACCAGAGAGCGGCGATGCTTGAAAGGACAGTAACCCCAGCGGCCTGTCGAGCCCACTGAGTAGTTGTATCCACCGACAGTTTGAGTTGGCCAACCGTATTTTGTTGTTGCTTCTTGGAGTCCTTTCGAATTGACTGGGCATCTTCGGTCCTCTTGGACATGACATCTGCCATCAGAGTTTGATTTCCTTCCTGGAGCTTTGCAAAATCTTCGTATTCTTGGACCAGTCGTTTGAGACCCTCGATGTCATCTTTCAGGAGTTCGATTCCGGTCTTGTTGCTGCTCGCGTCCTGAATCTCCACGCTCTGAACATTGCCGAAGAAGTCAACGACACGTCGATTCCTGCCAAGTTCTTCTCCGCCGGGAAATAGATCCCAACGGACGCCTGGTCTCGAGTGAATCTTCTCCACGTCATAACTGTCGAAGAGATCACCGAGGGTCTTGTCTGAAGTTGGACCTGTAACTTGAGTCTCGAGGAATTCCAACACATAGTAAGTCCAGCGGTCGATCACGGCAACGCCCACATCGTTATCCGCATGATGTGAGTAGGAACTCTCGTCCTCCTCGGACGAGCCTGTAGCAATGACGCCAGGGGCATAGAATTGTCTGTAGAGGGTATTTGCCTGGCAGGTGTCGATCATGAAGAGCATCTCATTGTACCGCTTCTTCTCACGCATCTGGGAGAAGGCATCGGCCAAATCCCAGCTGGAGATCTCCTCACTGTCTTGAAACTTCAGGAACTCGCTTCCACCGTGGCCAGTCATGTAGATGAGAATATTACTGCCCTCATCGGTCTGCAACCTCTTACTGGCAGGCACGCCTTCTTCCCAGCGGTCGGTCAGCAGGCGGATGAAGTTCTCGACGGTGACTTCATAGCCACGGTAGTCAACCTCGACGTTCTCGCCATACAGGTCCATGCGACGATCGGCATTGGAGTAGACGGTCCCGGAGAAGGCGTTGCGGGGGTTACAAGCCATGTCATCGGGCAGGAGGAGGAGAATTTGGGAGTCTGGAATACCCAGGCGTTTGACGGTTCGGTACAGGGATAAGGTATTGGCCAGATGGCGATAGTTGAACCAGAAACGAGAGGTCGCGACCAGAACAGCCCAGTTGGACGTGTGGGCGGCGTGGGCGATTGCCGCAAGGGCAAGGAACGCCCAAAGAGATAGGAGGGGTTTCATGATGGTATCGCAGCTTTTGTACAGAGTCCAACTGTACAAGAGAGTGTCTGGGTTAATCCATTGGTTTTTGAATTGCGCATAGGTTGAATCACTGCACAGAGTACGGAGTAATATTGCTAAGCAGGGAGACGTTGAGGTTGTCCACTACGCGTCGGACTATCTTTCTTCCGCAATGACGAGCTCAGGCAGGCTCTCCTGCCCGGCTCCTGCCTCCTCTACAATATCGCTCGGTAGGGTTGTACGCAGGAGATGATGCTAATACATAGGCTATAGTATTCGTGATATCAAAAGCCTGCTTGGAGACAATTCAAGTGCCATTACGGAGTAGTGATGATACAAGTGGGTTTGGGTTCTAACCTGGTCCTGGTACCCTCGGCCTTTCCATCCCCAGCATTCCCATCAACAAACAAGACCCAATCTATGAAGGATCATGACGCATTCGATCACATAATAAATACAAAACCCTCGTCTAGTAGATCAAAGGTATCCCAGCTATCCTTGCAAACGCTTCTGCTGCCTCCAGTCGTATATCGATTTCATGAATGGGAGGACGTCCCGAACTTTTGGTAAATGAAAAATGCAAATCAATCAAGTGAACCGAGCCTGGAAGCCGAGATGTCGAGGCGGGCTGCCAGTGATCGTAATACTGATCCGACTTCGCTCGGTGCCATCGATCTCTAGAGGAGATGGCGGCTTTGGAGGATGGTGAACTTCCAGAACGCGGGTAGTGGTTACCCCATTGCGGTCTCCATTTACTGATTTCGTTTCGAGCTCGTAGGTCGGTGGAGGATCGAGCATGGTGGAACGGTCAATGACTCGTTCCTGGGACTCGCCGCCATCGAGTCTGTCATGGCCTCTGCGCAGGCCTTGTTGGCCCTGTGTTCTCCTTCGACGCTTAGTTCGGATGTAAAGAGCGGTCACCAGGGCCCCTCCCAGAAGTATCGCTGCGATGGCAATACCAATTCCAGCCCCTGCTGCAGCACTGAGGCCCCCTGACCCCGACCCAGATGGGAGGGGAGTAGCGGGAGCCGGTCGGGCATTGGTGGTGTTGGGATTCAATGGGCTATATCGACCGCTGAGTCAGCACATATCCCTCTCAAAAACTATGGGATTAGCAGAATAAGTACCTGTCGAGGACTTGGAGCACTCCGTTGGATGTGATGTAGTCTCTTGTCGTAATGCGTGCAGCGTCGACATAAAAGTCATCAATCGTCTCCGTCATTGTCGACGATATTCCATCCAGAGTCGGGATTTTGGTATTGTTCTTGAACTTCGAGGAGTAGAGGACGTCTCCCTGAGAAATGCTATACTGAAAAACGTGGAGAAGGTCTTCTTCAGATAACCCATCAAATCCAGTAAATGTTGGCCCGAAGCGAGGATCATTGGGGCCGAATCTGGGACGTGTCAGTTCATGTCCTCGGGGTCTCGCATTCCAAACCGTTACTCACACGGTCAAGTCCGGAAGGTTGTTGACAATATCGACTGCCGGGGAGCTCGGGTTCAGCCAACCGCCTTTACTGAGCAGTGCAACGAGGTTTTCCAATCCGGCCTTGGATATCGTCGCGGGGAAGGAAATCGGAAGGGTCAAGACGGAATCCACAATATGTATGAGCCCTCCAACATAGAAGATATCCTGCAGTGGTCAGCAAACTCCGGCTCAATCTTCAGTATCTAACATGCGGGTGCCTACAGCCTCAACAAACCGAGATTCGGCCTTGATGCCACTAATGAGGGTAGGAGTATCGTTGAACCTAGCCATCTCGACCACTTGACCACCTGTGACATTGGTGTAGTTCGAGTTGGACAGAAGAGTAGGGACGAATAGCGGCTGAATGCCAAACGTAGCGGAAGGATGCGTTCCATTTGCGACATGGTATTGTAACAAGGCGAGAAGATCCTGTTCGTTACTAAGGACGTCTTTATTACTCGATGCAAAGGTACTGAAGGCGACGTCGTTCGGCACCAGCACTTGATATTGTCAGATCTTCGTATTCGAGGATTCGGGCCAGTAGTTCGTACCACTGAATGTTCCTGCGTTCAAAATAGCCACCAGATCTGGCAAGTCCTCCAGATACCCAAGGAATGTCGAGATTCCAGTCTGCTGCTTCAAGATGGTGAGGATGTCTTGATCAGCGGCAAGGCAGCAGCTCACGAACGTGAGAGCTGCGAACGCGACCTTGAAGAGCAGCATGATGCTGATACACAGTCCCAGAGCGTTGACAGGTCGAGAATCATGACAACACGAAGCATGGAGAGGGATGAGGTACCTAATAGTATACCAAAGCGGGCTCGAATGAGGATGGAGACCTTGGTTATGTGATGGGGCACAGATGAGTGTTCAATCGGGCGCCGGCCAAATACCCATGATTGCCATTCGCAGGATGCGAGCTTCAGGAGGCATGTTTTTTGAGCTCCCCAACTAACTACCTTTATTGACGAACATGGGTGTGATCCTCGCTTACTTTGGACCGTTGACTGGCGTTGGTCGGGGCTTACAAGCAAAGCAGCCCTGAATGCGGACGACCGACTCCGGCAAAACGGATAGGTGATGTTTCGAGGTCAATGACAGGGATCAATGATGGCTTGAGGATTCGAACTGCATCAAAAAGTAATATTAGATCGACTTCTGGATCATTCAACAACGAAGCCACCCGTCTTGACGCTGGTCTCCTGCAGATGAACAAGGCCATGCAATTGAGAGAAAGTTTTTCGTCCCGTCGCCATTTGGTGAGGCTCCTGTTAGGGCGCGTTTCAGGTCGAAGCTAAAAGGTCAATGCTGCAAGGTACGCGGGCTGTTCAGTCATATCCTTGCCTATCCTTGCTGCCGTTGGGCGCCCGCGAATCCTAGTGGCGTTGCTAGCTTGCCTTGAAGTCGTGAGTAGGCTCGTAGACTAGGTAAGCAATAGTTCTCCATGAATCCCAGCGCGATTCGACCACGAGCCTAGCTATCTGGCGAGTCGGTATCAAGCCATGGTCATTGGTGAGCGAAGCCTACGAATGCCCGCCCCTTTTGAACACGGAGAATTGGTCAATTATTGACTCTTGACCTCCTCGAATGTGCCTCGTATTGACGCAAGGGAAGGGTTGCACCGAAACTCAACCCTCTCAGAAAGAAATCAAAAATTTCTGTCTTGATTCTTGATAACAATGTACCAAAATAGATGACCAACAGCTTGTTTTTCGGGCTCGCATATTAGTGTCTAGGCCAATTCCATTTCCCTACTCTAACTATTACTCCGTACTCCGTGGATTACCCCGTACCAAGTAGAGGCTATGGCGGCCAATCTCGGTTCGCCTTTTTAATCAAGATAGTAACTTAGTAAGAGTGTCAAAGTGCCCGGGACGCGGGATGCGGGAACTTGGAAGGCTACGGAGCCTCCTCCACAGCTCCAAACACCTCTGCAGTGTACGGAGTAGTTCTCACCGGTTCGGTGTCCCGTACCAGGAGTCCAGGACCAGGCACCTAGATATACTGCACTTTACAGCCTGCTACTTGTACTGGGTACAAGTATCAAGGAATCCATATCCAGGTCCGTTATTTTGATTACGCAAGGAATCAATCGACGTCCTGAATCATCTTGAATGGCGCGTACTCCGTGCTCACTTTCTTCCGTCTTGTGCGAGTACTGGTTAGTCTTCCAAAGGCGGGGATCATGGCCTGAATACAAGGTAAGGTGCTTGGTGTTTGAACGTTATGTCACCTTTCTTAGCCCTATGGCCATTATCCTTGCTCGATTTGTGAAATCACGATACCAATAGATATCTCTGCTCACTTGCAGCCTCTCCGTTCCAACCCCCAGTGCCTGCACTCGCGTGTCGGCGATATCACTCAACGAAGAAGGTGTTCTAATCTGTTCCCAGTCCAGTCCAGTCCAGTCCAGTCCAGTCCAGTACAGTACAGTACATACAGCACGGCCATGGGGCTGGGGCCGCAAAGTATTCGTCGCTGCTTTCGTCACAACGACCCTGTACTCTGTACTATTAAGTAATACGGAGTACCTTTTCTGGCAGTCATACCCCGTGCTTCTGCATTCGAAGAGGCACTTGAAGAATGTTGGGCCGTCTTTCCATGCAGCCAGCCACTTGTGCAGGCCCTTTAGTTAACCGGCTCGGTGGGCCAACATGAATCGGGACAGTCGGGGGGCGAAAATAGCGGAGAAGAAAACTGAATAGGATAGGTAGACGTGAATATCTGCCGTCCCTACTTCTGAGTACGGAGCTTGAAGCCCCAATGGGGATGATATCCGTTCAGACGAGGCTGACTGGGCCTTTCACCCGCGTGGGGGAATATGATCACCTCAATGAAGGATGATTTTGACGCGGAGACTCATCATATATGTGGGCTAGCCAGTGTACCTAATGCAGGCCGTGCTCGGGGGCTGTTGCGATGTTCAGATAGCCAGAAATGGGCTGCCGCCCTCTCGAAATGGGCCCCTCGGCCCTGATCCGCCCGTGTAGATCCTATCCCAAAAGTCAACAAATGGTGTTCCAGGCCCAACTCTTGAGCCTGACCACTCTTATGCTTTGACACCTTCCAACATGCAGGCGTAAGCAAAGTGCATTTTCAATTTTGTTGCATCTATCTCTGGTTATCCCGATGGCTTTTTAGTCTCGGGATCTGGCTGTATCTACAGGCTTCTCCGTCAATCCTTGCAGAGACGTGAATGTCAAGATTTGAAGGTTCATGAAGGCTCAAGGATCATACAGGGACGGTATACGTAATATGAAGCAGGGATCACATTCCAACTACCTATGTACCTGTATGTTGAGGTTTCAGGTTTGCCTCCTATCAGTCATATTTTGTGTCGGTCAAGCGCCTCGCAAAGGATGTCAACGCAAATGGACAAATACTCCATCGGAGCCCCCAATCTGAGCTGAAGATTCACCGTATTATGGACCTGGACCCTACTTACTGCTGGCCAAATGAGTCGATTACAAGTCAACAGCCTAGTAAGTGTGAGAAATATGTTGCCGGTGAGCTAGAGCATCTCAATGAGATGTGATATCAACTGCAAAAGGTCGAGTTGCTCGGAAATATATACAACACGGCGAACAAGGAGAGAAAAGTAGACATTCCACTATCCCAAGTTCTGCCGTAATCAACCTTTACTGTTCAGTCACATCCCCATGTTTGGCTTCTCCCCAGCCAAAGTTGCGAGTCCTCGAAAGCCGCCTGAGTCGCCGCCGGCTGAAAAATAGATTGTAACATACAATATGTCTTTGGGAATCACGTCCGCAATAGAAACGACGTGCGATACTAAACGCACGCTTCTCTAGGCCCATGCGTATCGTGATCAGCTCCCTGACACTGGTCTTGGGGGGCCTGTTGCTCGAGGCCCCAATGGCATCATATAATGACATTTGCACGCTGCGAGAGGTCAATTTGAGCTGTTGGCCACGTTCTAGAGGTCCGGTCTACCAGTGCGAATCACTTATTGGGCAAAGCATGGCCCAACTCGTCCCGATATGTGGCCTGAACTTCAATTGGAGAGGTCCGAGTCAATTCCCTTCCTCGTCCAGCTGGCCGAGCAATTTTATGTCGACCTGGCGTGCCACATGCCCCTGATGGCCGATCTAGTGCATCGGCTGCTTACTCCTCATTCTCGATGGGCATCTTGAGTACCCACCTCTCATTGCCCGTCAAGACTTGCGGGTATCTTGTGCAGCTCTAGCAGCATGCATCCTCCGTCTCCATGTGGACGAATCTTTGTATCTGTACGGCTCTTTCTTGAAAGATCTCGAGTTATTTTCAACATTCCAGTCCTTGGAGTCGTTGACGAGTTCTCTGAGATGTGAAGCATTCATTGCGCTCTTAGCTGTAATTGTATATCCTGTACGGGTCCTATCTGCAGGGTGCGGACCTGGCCTTATCCTTGCAGTGGGGTCGATGAACTCTAAGAGGTACATAGCGAGGACTTCCACATCAATAGTCTCCCCGGGCACGAAGAAGTGAACAGGCTCATCGTCGTCATCGGACGTGTCTGCATCCTTCCTTCGCCCCTGTGGACGTTTGCGGGCGGTTGTTCTAGTGTTTTCTCTGGTCTTAGCCATCAATTGATCGGCTTGTGGATAAGTCGAGGGTCCTCGTGGCCTTTGTGACCCTTGCGAAGGGCCTTGATATTCCGCGGTACCTTGATACCGGGGAACATAGTCGGGATGTTGAGGTGAGGCGGTGGACACTCGTGGTCCAGGATCAAGCACATATGTCGATGTCGAATACGCGTAGGAAGATGGTGCTATCGTCGCTGTTTCATGAGGGTCTGGAGCTCTTCTTGGGGGTGGAGGGGGGCCGCTCCCAGGATCGCCATTGTTATCGTGCCTCCCCGAATCATCTCTGTCCTCGTCGGCTCCGTGTTTGCCACGATCGTCCTGCTTGCCTGCGTTGCTGGAGATATGATATTGCTGGAGACGTCAGCCCCACTCCTTCACAAGGTGATGGCTCGCATACTGATGTTGGAGGAGGATACGCTGTCCCGGATGGTGGATACTCTGCATAGCCTGGGGAATAGGCATTGTTCGCGTGGTACGAGTAAGGACCATCATTAGTGAACCTGTCGTTGTTCCTGGTCTGAGCGTAAGGCTGCAGATCAGGGCCGCCGCTTCGGCTAGTGTGAGATCGAGTTGTCATTGTGGAGTTCGCTTGACGGGAAAGAGGACGAACGATGAAGAGCACGAGGGCTCTCGTAACCACAATGATGTCTGAGAAGATGTGGCCACAAGATAAAGTGTTTTTGTAGAATCATTGTCGGTTGGCGCCAACACACCCATGCGCCCCATTTACCAGGAACAGCAACCTTGGACGTTGGCCTCGTGATGCACAAGTCACAAGCACCCAACAAGTCACAAGGATGCCTTAGGGACAGAGGGGACCTTCTTAGGTAAGCGGGCATGCAACCGCCTGGAGGCTTGCGAGGGGCCGGGGGAGCAACGCCACGACCAGCAACCTGATTGGCAGCCTTAGATACTCCAGACACTGAACGTGTCAAGATGCGTAGGCACCGACTTGCCTAACACGCCCGACGGCAGTTCAACCAACCTTCTACGGAGTACAATACATATGTTGAAGATATCAATCCTTCTTATCATGTTTACTGCCCCCAACTGACATCCATAGTCCCGCGTGGGATCCTTAAATGGACAGCATTGCAAAAGTAAAGCGTGGACTTTGGACTGATCACAGCCGCGCCTGGCCCAATAGTAAGCCCTCAATCTCTTTTAGGGATGATCAGTGCTTATCATCGAGCAGACATACGAATCACCGTCACAAAAGGATCGAGTGTCTTCATTCAACTCTCCCTGGGAGTTCTCTTGGGAGCCGCAACCCCGTGCGTGAGTGCCATTCTCACCAGATGCTGGGAGTGGATTCTTTACGGCCGCCATCTCCTGGCAACGAGGTCTAGCCCCAGTCGCAACCCTCAACAGAATCTCGGCGAAGGCGAACCTTTGTTAAATCGCGATGGCCAGCCAAACGCTGATGACAACAACATCCAGCAACCAAGGCCAGCACATCCGGCACTACCAGCGCCGCCACTTCCTGATGACCAGGCGGCTCCTGAAGGTGTTGATGAGCTAAATGAACCTGTGGACAATCCTCAGAAGCCTGGGTCGCCAATAATCCCTTGGACTGTCTCACTCATCGCGATTATTGCATCCATTGGTTGGGCTGTGGCCAGCTCATTCGCAGCCCAACTACCAGCAGATAGCCTTGGCCTCCTAGACTCCAAATTCTGTGGCTCTTGGAATCTTATGCCTGATCTTGGGGAATCAGTCAAGGCTGATGATGCATTGCATCGGTCTCAGAAGGAGAGAAGAGCGGGCGAGTATGCACGAGCGTGCTACGATTCGCGATCCGCCGCCAGTCCGGACCAGTGTACCTTTTTCGGCACTCAATCAATAGACTACAAAACCAGCAAGGTTGGGTGCCCCTTCAAGGACAAAACTATCTGCGCTGGCGGAAACGCCCCTATAGCGAGAAGATTCACGACCGATCTCGTGGATGCTCGACATATTGGAATCAACGCCGCCAACCCTCCCAAATTCAATCGCACTAGTATATGTGTACCATTGAATTTAAATCATGGTTACGTTATGGAGATACCACCAGACAAGTATCACTATGACTATCGGTACGAATATCATTTGGGCGCACGGAACAGTAGCAATTTCTATTCCAACTACACTTTCCAGACTGCAGGTGATCCCTTGTAAATACCGGACTACCAGCCTACTCACTCAGGTCAGGAATTCTGCACCTTGCCGGTAATGCCTTTTGCTAACTACTATATAGTGTCCAGGTATCAACACCGTACCGCCCCGATCACGACTCTTGGAGACCAATACCTGAGCTCCTGGAGATCGAATCTCCTCAAGACGCATACCTCACCCTTATGTTCATATCAAGCTGTCGCATAATCTATAGGGGCCCTTCTAGAGATGAGGTCTTCCCAGCCACTGAGGAATACCCTACTGGAAGTGGCAGATTTCGAAACGCAGACACCAGAGCTCGGCTGTTGGCCTGCATCGATTGGAATCAAGTCTGCACTCCCGATGACGAATGCTCCTCCATGGAAGTTGAACAAGATTGCCCAGACGAAAGCAAAAA